>Ga0207421_10001822_pt1 | contig 27046 bp, 24 predicted proteins | sample SodLakKL_010_SED_4_FD_187542 | JGI IMG/M metagenome (GOLD analysis project Ga0207421, IMG submission 187542) | Alkaline sediment microbial communities from Lake Tanatar, Kulunda Steppe, Russia - 8KL_010_SED (SPAdes) (version 2) | ecosystem: Environmental > Aquatic > Non-marine Saline and...
TGGAGGGTTGCTCAACCTGTTGGTTTTAATTATGACCATCCTTCTTGTACCGTTAATCTGGCCCTTTTAAAAGCAAAATAAAAAGTAGCAATATTGTAAGGCCGGCTTATTGTGTATTTGTGTTATTTATTTAAATAATTGCAATTAGCCAGCAAAATCATTATAATATCTTTACCAAAGATTTTTTAGATATAGTTGCGGCTTTAAGAAAAAATGCTTAAAGAAAGGGATTTAAATGGATAAATACAAAGAAGCGATAGAACGGCTTCTCGATGACATGCAGTACGTTAAGCCAAATCTAAAAAATGATCGAAGGAAATCGAGGATGGCCAGTCTTTTATCACTTGTCATAGGGGTATTTATTCTTATTATCCTTGCCAGGCTTTATGGTGGGGGCTTATCAGAAGCCTTCGAAGGCTCCTATATTATTTTTGCGTGCATATTGGTTGTATTAATATGGATTTCAGAGCTTGTTATTCGCAACTATGCATTAAAAAAATAGAACCGCTTAACATTGCTTTGGATAAATAAAGCTTTTAGTATATACAGGCATGGACGCCTGAAATCCCCATATTTAAAAGGTTTGAGGCAGATTTTTGGAATAGGCGTAGGAAACTCACGCTAGTTTATCTTAATATGACTTCGAACCTGTGATGATGTTGGGACTTGAATCATTTACCGGGATTGTATAATTTGTACTGACAGTTTTTTAGCATAGTTATTTATCAGAAATTTCCATTTTGTTTGACATCTATTTAGTTATTATGGTATATTTAACTAGCACAACGCTTAATCTACTATTATATTACTTATACCTGCAAGCAACTTACTTAACCCACATTAACCTTATCAGTTAACCTGGCAAAAAACAAATAACAACGGCAGCCTTTCCGGTATTGCTTAAATAACTGACGTTTAAAGTTATTCTTAAAGAGTGCTTTAAACATTTTGGCAAGCCTGGCGCGGGGATTGCGGTAATAGTTGCCGATAACTTGTTATAATGCAATATATTGTTAGCGAGGTGTAACTTATGTTAAAGGGGGTTTCCGGATGTTAAAAGCGAAAGATATTATGACCAGAGAGGTAGTTACGGTTGCCGAGCAGGATACTTTGCAAGATGTCGTTGACTTGTTGTCCAGGCATCGCTTTGGGGGGCTGCCAGTTGTTGATAATGAGATGAATTTAAAAGGTGTCATCTCAGTAACAGACATAGTGCATTATTCCGAGAAAATTGACGTGGTCCCTTTAATCAACCTCTCCGGGTGGGTTTCTCCTCACAGCGATACCAACAGTCTTTTTTACCTTCGCAAGGGTCAGGATGCTTTGCATTACACCGTGGTAGGGGATATTATGAGAAGAAAAGTATATACGGCCAAAGAAGACGATCCTTTAAATGAGGTGGCTAGATTAATGAAGCGCCGCCGGATTAACAGGGTGCCCATAGTTGATGATGACAACAAGCTGCTCGGTATTGTTACCAGATCCGATATTGTAAAAGGTATAAGTCAACTGGAAGAATTTGTGGAAGCTTGAGCTGTTCAGGTGTTTAAAGGAAGGAGTAAGCGCTATGGTCAGGGCTAAAGATATTATGAGCAGATCATTAATAACCATAACGGAAGATGAAACATTAAAAGAGGCTATAGATCTTTTGACTACGCATCGTTTTGGGGGCCTGCCTGTTGTGGACGGGGAAGGGAATTTAAGGGGGGCAGTATCCATAACCGACATAGTTCAGTTTGCCAAAGACATAGACGAAAAGCCGCTAGTTAATTTATCCAGGTGGTTTTCGGCCAAATCTGATGATATAGACACGTTTTATTCGAGTAAAAGCCGGGAAGCGATGAAGAATACCCGGGTTAGAGATGCAATGAGCATAAAAATTATAACGGCCGGGGAAGAGCAGCCTTTAAATGAACTGGCCCGTATGATGAAACGACATCGGACCAACCGGATTCATATTGTTGACGATCAAGGCAAAATTATTGGCATTGTTACCAGGTCTGATTTAATCCAGGGCGTCAGCAAGCCTTCGTAAGCATACATACATGCATCTGCTAAAGGCACCTGCATTGCAATAATAATAACATTGCAGTATAATCCATATAGTTTATTTAAAAATTTTCTTGCCGATTAAAACGAATTACAATAACAGGACCTTTTAAGGGGGAACATGGATGCCTAAACTTAAGGCTGTTTTATTGCTTATCCTCTCAGTTGGGTTAATTTTATCTTTATCAGGATGCGGGTTGCTATTTTCACAAAGCGCAGACCTGGAAGAAGTTGAATCAGATCCGGAAATAGAACTTCCGGAATGGCTGTTGTTAGCTCACCGCAGTACAAGTGATCTTAGGGCTGAAGAAGATCAAGAGCCGGCAATGCCGAAAAGCGATGAAGAAGATGATGAAGACGAAGACATAGAGGAAACGGCAGAACCTGAGCCGGAAGCAGCTGCACCGGCACCACAGGAGCAGCCTGCTCCTGCAGCTCAACCTGCTCAATCAAGCAGCCCTGCGGAAGAAGAAAAAGAGGAGAGCAGCGGACCGTCCAAGTCGCAGCAGATGCTAGCTGAATCCTGGAAACAAAAACAGGATCAGGATGGCCAGTCTGACAATGATATCGACAAAGGTGAAGAAGACGAGAGTTGGTGGAACCCTTCTAAGCAAAATTTCACCCATGATAAGCCGGAATGGTAATTCGATGATTTTTTATTTATCAAGTTTTTGTAACAGCCCGGACTGATAAGCAAATTAGTTGAACTGGATTTAATAAAAGGGGCAAAAAGCCCCTTTTATATGCCCAATTATGGGCAGGCGGGGCTAATATGATACAGTCCTTAAGACATTCCATCTTGTTGAGGCTGCATCTATGGAGTGATTTAAATAACCGGTTCTGTTTTCCGAATAAACCCATTTTGAGCTTACCTGTTTTTTCTGGTCAACATGGAGGTCAGGTAGCCGAGAATAAAACCACCGATCAGGATAAATGCGATCAATATAATCTGGGACATGGAGATGGACCAAAAGAGAAGGTGCAGGGTCGTAACATGAGTGTTTTGAACCAGGATGATTAAAAATAGAATGACCAGGATCAGGATAACAATAACCTTGGGTTTCATATCAATACCCCCATTTCGTAGTAAATATAACTTGACTGTATATTCCCTATTTTAATATTCACCCTTAATCCTGTTTTTCCTTCAAAAATTGAATAATTATCTATTGTTGCTGCAAACAGGTTCTTTTACTGGATCACCCTCTCAGATATGTTATGATAGAAAAGAAAATGACCAGGGGTGTTTTATCTTGCAATATCCTTCTATTACTGCAGATTTAAGAAAAATGGCCGAAAACGTGGCCCTGGTGAAAAAGAAGTGCGCCGATCGCGGAATAGACATCATCGGGGTGACAAAGGGTTTTTGTGCCCATCCGGAAATAGCGGAAGCTTATCTCAAGGGCGGAGTCAGTGGATTGGGGGATTCAAGACTGAGAAACCTGGAAAAACTAAGGTCCTTTAATGTCCCCAAGTATCTGATGCGAATACCCATGCTCAGCGAAGTAGAAGATGTGATTAGATTCTCTGATATCAGTATGAACTCTGAGCTTGTAACCATAGAAGCGCTGGGTCAGGAGGCGTTTCGTCAGGGCAAAGTGCACAGCATTATCCTGATGGTTGAACTGGGAGACAACAGGGAGGGAGTGCTCCAGGAAGAGGTGGTGGATTATGTCCGGGAAATCCTCAACATTAACGGAGTTAAATTTCTGGGTATAGGGGCCAATCTTTCCTGCTTTGGGGGTGTTATTCCCGACGAGAAGAACATGGGTCGTCTGGCCGAGCTGGCTGAACAGGTAGAGCAAGAACTTGATATTAATGTAGAAATCGTATCTGGAGGCAGTACCTCGAGTTTCCCACTGGTTGATAAAGACAGGATGCCTGGCAAAATAAACCACCTCAGGTTTGGCGAAATTTTTATCTCAGGGACCTATCTCGATGCGCGGGAAGAGGTTCATTACGACGTTTTTAAAATGCAAGCAGAGATAATCGAGATTAAACGAAAGCCTTCTGTTCCCACCGGGGAGATTGGCCTTGATGCTTTTTTTAGAAAGCCGGTGTTCGAGGATCGTGGGATCAGGAAAAGAGCCTTACTTGCCATTGGCAGGCAGGATGTAGATCTTGATCAAATTAAGCCATGCGATGAAGAAATAGAGATAATCGGCGCCAGCAGCGACCACTTAATTGTTGATGTTGACTCCTGCTCAAGGGATTACAGGGTTGGCGATATCATCGAATTCAATTTAAACTATGTATCTATACTGCGCCTTATGACTTCTGAATATGTCCGTAAAGTGATTATCCGTACCTAACCCATGGGTTTATTTTGATTATCATATTTATTAACCCGGGGAAAACGCTGGAGAGGGATAAACCGGTCAAAGTTTTAGGTATTCAGGACAGTGTTTTTTTAAAAGGCAGCTTATAACCGGTTGAAAAGCTGGTATTTAACTTAACTAAGGGAGGTTGTTAGCATGCCGGAGATATCATTTTGGGGCCATGCCTGCTTTTTAATTTCTGAAGAAGGAAAAGAAACGTTGATTTTTGATCCTTTCATCAGTGACAATCCGCTTGCGCCTGCAAAGGTGGGAGAAGCATATGCCGATTATATCCTTCTTTCACACGCCCACTGGGACCACCTTGGGGATGCGTATGAACTAGCCAAACAACATGGGGCAACAATTATTTCTACGTCGGAAATTGCCAAAAAAACTGCTTCAGACGGACTTAATGCCCACGCCCAACATCTTGGCGGACGCAGTTATCATCCTTTCGGATCTGTAAAACTTACCCTTGCCTTTCACGGTGCCGGTATAGAGGGAGGCCATGCCTGCGGTTTTGTTGTGGACTATTACGGCAAAAAAGTATATTTTGCCGGAGACACAGGGCTGTTTAGTGATATGAAGCTGATTGGTGAACTGGATTCTCTTGACGTGGCCCTGCTGCCGATTGGAGATAACTTTACCATGGGCGTTGATGACGCTGTCATAGCAGCTTCATTCCTGCAAGCAAAGGTAGTTATTCCTTACCATTACAACACCTGGCCTTTAATCGAAACAGATCCTGAAATATTCAAGCAGAAGGTAGAAGAGAAAACCGCTAGCAGATGTGTGATTCTGCCTCCTGGGGGCGGCTATAATCTTTAATAATGGATGAACCTTAAAAAGCTTTTAAGGACGTATGCTAAAATAGATGTGATTCAGCTCAAAAAAAGGGTCTGCCCCAGCCGGGGAACAGCCCTTTTTTTTAACGGGGTAAAACCTTTCTTCGTTTTATTCGTTTTTCTTCCTGTAAAGCGGCCTGGTTAAACAAGTTGGTCCGCCGCCGCCTTTGACAGTGATATCTTTGCCGGGATATTCGTATACTACAGCCCCCTCTTTTTCCAGGGCCATCCTGGTACTCGGGCTGCCCGCGATCATGACACATTTACGCGGCCCTAAGGCCAGGACATTGCTTCCAAAGTTATTGTATTCACTGTCAGATATTTCTATGAGTTTAAATCCTTTTTCCAGTAACAGGTTGCGGAAAAGGACAACCATCATCTTTGAATAAACCACGGCCAGATTTTTATCAACCGGGCTGATCATCGAGGTGAGATGCAGGCATTCCTCTGGGCCGTTCCAGTGAGGGAGCGGTACTTCGATTATTTCTTTGACCAGATCTTTGGTTAATTTCCGCAGCTGGTCAATTCCATCTCTATTAGTGCGATAGCCCACTCCTACCGCTACAGTTTGGTCATCAAACCAGACTACGTCTCCGCCTTCAAGCAGGCCCGGTGGTTTTATTGTTCCCAGAATTGGTATGCCCAGGTTTTCCAGGTAATCGCCGACTACCGCCGGTTCATTATTTCTTTCTTTTTTCCTCATGCTGCACAAAATAGCACCGGAATCTGTGATCAATACCGGGTCATGTACGTAGATAGAATCCAGGCTAGTTTGATCATCTTCAGGTTCAGGAAGATAAAAGACTTTAGAAACATGGCTTTCTACGATCGTTGCCAGTTGGTTAAATTCTTGTAGGGCCTTTTCGAAATTTGGTTTGCCCGGATAATTAAGCTTTTCCCATTGCTGGTTGGTATACTCCTGGCCAAACCAGGCTTTAGCCGGGCTTTTCATCAGGACAGACTGGATTTCACCCGTTTCAGATTGACCGTTATAATTGATCATGTTAACCTCCAGAGATAAATAAACATTATATTTTTTAAATACATTTTATCATATCAGTTATATGAAACCAAAAAGACGAAACAATATTTTATGTCGGTTTGCCCGGCCCGGACAATTGTAGTATCATTAATTGTAGCATTCCAGGCCTGACAGTGAAGCATTTCGTTTCAACAACCCGCTTAATTAAGGAAGAGTGGATTGATCGAAACGAAAACCCTGGATGAAATTAAAGTCAATTGGTAAAGGATAGATGTAACCATGACCGTAACCTTGCCCGAATTAAAAAAAGGATTTGAAAGAGTCGGTTATATTTGTGATGACAGCACCGCCCTGACCGTTTTCCTGACCCTTGAACTGAAAAAACCGCTGTTGATTGAAGGTGCCCCGGGGGTGGGAAAAACGGAGATGGGGAAGGTGCTGGCCGATGTTCTGAATACTAACTTGATTCGCCTGCAGTGCTACGAAGGGCTGGATGAAACAAAAGCCCTTTATGAATGGAATTACCAGCGCCAGCTTTTGCGGATCCAGATGAATCGTAACCTGGAAGAAGAGCAGGTAAAAGAAGAGGATCTTTTTTCCGAACAGTATTTAATGGAAAGGCCCCTGCTTAAAGCGATCCAGGCTGAAGAAAAACCGGTCCTTCTAATTGATGAAGTGGATAAATGCGATCCTGAGTTTGAGGCATTTTTATTCGAAGTCCTATCTGATTTTCAGGTTTCCATTCCGGAACTGGGCACCATCAGGGCCAATCAGATCCCGGTGGTGGCTTTGACCAGCAACAACGAGCGTGAACTGTCGGACGGTTTAAAAAGGCGCTGTCTTTATCTGTACCTTGATTTTCCTTCTCTTGAGAACGAAGTGCAGATTATCAAGGCAAAAGTGCCCGAAACTGCTGACCGTCTGGCCTGGGAAATAGCAAGGGTAGTGGCCCGCCTGCGGCGGCAGGGAGACCTGCGTAAAAAGCCTTCCATTGCTGAGACTTTAGACTGGGCCAGGGCCCTGGTTACCTTAAATCACAGCCGGCTTGATGGAAAACTGGTCGGCGAAACCCTGAACCTGCTTTTAAAAAACCGGGCCGACCAGGAGCTGTTTAGGGAAGAAATCGGCCGACAGGGGATAGAGGAAGTTCTCAAGCAGGGCGGAGGTGAAGCTACCCGGTGATGTTATCGGAAAAGCATCCGGGCAGGCACCTGGAAGAAAACCTGGTTACATTCACCAACCTGCTCCGAAAAGAAGGCATTCCGGTCAGCACTACTGAGACCATGGACGCCCTGCGAGCTCTTCAAGTGGTGGATCTGTCTTCACGAAAAGAGTTTAAAACGGCCCTGCAGGTTGCCCTGGTAAAAAACCAGCGCGACAGGGGCTATTTTAACTGCCTCTTCGATTATTTTTTTGCTTCTCCGGAAACCCGGCGCCGGGGTGAAGAGAAGGCTGCTGCCTATAAAAAGCAGTATGCCGAGCAACTTGACCGGGCAGGCAGCGAGCTCAAATTTAAAGGGAAATCATTGCAGCTGACACCTTCTGAGCTGGCCCAGTACAGCACTATGTCTTCCGAGCAGCGAGCACGTCTGCAGGATTTCATGCATAAAACGGAAACCGGGGTCAATGTAGAGGAGCGGTTTCGCCCCATCCTTGAAGCAGTTGTCAAAAGCCATCTTCGCTACTGCCGGACCGGTAGTAACCAGGAACGGAATACCGGCAGCGGCACGGGGGCGCAGGCGTCCGGCGGCATGCCCGGGGGAAGCGGTTCGGAATCGGGGAGAAATAACGATGCCATTAGTGAAATGGATATTCAGTCTATCACTTCCACTGAGCTTCCTGAAGCCGAGCAGCTCCTGCAAAGACTTTCCAAAAAGTTGGCCGTTCAATTGTTTCGAAGGCGCCGCAGCGGCCACCGCAGCGGACCAATGGATCTGCGCCGTTCCCTGAGGGATAATATGCGTTATGGCGGTATTATTTTCAAACTGAAACACAGGCCCAAACGCCGCACCCGGGAGCAGATCCTGTTATTGTGTGATGTGTCTGCTTCCATGAAGCAGTACAGCACCTTTGTGATCCACTTTATGCACGGTCTGCGGGAAGCGGCCCGGGAACTCTCCTGCTTTAGTTTTTCCGATAAACTGGAGAACATAACTCCAGAGATCAAAAAAAGGGGAGGGCTGCAGCAGCTGTTAGACCGGGTTATCCGCCGCAGTGAAACCTGGGGCGGAGGGACAAACCTCGGTTTGTCGATTCGGGAGCTGATCGATAAATACCCTGATTTGTTGAATAGCAGGACTTCTGTAATTGTGGTCAGCGATACCAGGACTATTTCCATAAATTATGCAGTCAATGAATTGTCCAAACTCAATGAGCGGGTCAGGAGGATTATCTGGCTGAATCCCCTGCCCCGGGAGCAGTGGGCGGAATACCGCTCTGTGGAACTGATGGATGAACTGGTGGAAATGTGGCCCTGCAATACTATCGCCCAGCTGGAAGAAGTCTTATCAGGCCGCCTTTAAGCGCGTCTCTTAGCCGGATTACTAATATATTGCCAAGAGAGGAGTAATTAATAATGACAATGCGTATAGCCGTAGCCGGTAAAGGAGGAACCGGGAAAACCACCCTGGCTGCTTTGCTGGTCCGCTATCTGATGGAAGAAAAGAAGGGCAAGGACATCCTGACGGTTGATGCCGATGCAAACGCCAACCTCAACGAGGCCCTCGGCCTTGAAGTTGAGGAAACGGTCAGTTCGATCCTTGAAGATACAAAGGACCCGAAAGCTGTGCCCAGCGGGATGACAAAAGATGTCTTTGTAGAGTACCGCCTGAGCCGGGCGATGGTGGAAGAAGATGCCTTTGACCTCCTGGTCATGGGCAACCCCGAGGGGCCAGGTTGCTACTGTTATCCCAACGATTTGCTTAAGAAATACCTGGAGACGCTGAGCAAAAACTATGATTACATGATCATTGACAATGAAGCGGGCCTGGAACACCTGAGCCGCCGCCTCCTACCCATGGTTGACCTGCTCCTGGTAACCAGTGATGCCACGGCCAGGGGGATTCGCTCTGCTGGCAGGGTCAAGGAGATAGTAGAAAAAGTCAACCTGGAGGTAACAAAAATAGGCCTGGTAATCAGCCGCAGCAGGGACGGAGAAGCGCAGGCCCTGGACCAGGAGGTAAAAAACAGCGGGCTTGAATTGTTTGGAGAAATTGGACAGGACCCTCTTGTTGCCGAGTATGATCTGAATGCCAGGCCCCTGTTGGCTCTGCCCGAGGATTCAAAAGCTGTGGAGGATTCAAGAAAACTTTTCCAGAACTTTTCATTTTAATAGAAGAGCCGGGCAGGCAAGTAGCTATTTTTTTAATTACCGGTACACTTTAGTACCCGGCGAACCCTGGGGAGGTGGAAGGGGATGCTGTTTCAAGACCGCCGCCGGGCGGGAGGCATGCTGGCTGAAATGCTGGATCACTATCGGGATAAGCACCCCCTGATTTTGGCCGTTCCCCGGGGTGGAGTAATTGTGGCTGATCCGTTGTGGAAGCAACTGGGTGGAGAACTTGATCTGATCATAACCAGGAAAATCGGTGCCCCTTACCAGCCTGAACTGGCCATAGGTGCTGTTAGCGGTGACGGTTTTATTATGCTAAATGAACAGCTGATTTCCCGCCTCAATGTTGACAGGGACTACATCAAAAAAACTGCTGAAAAAGAGCAGGCGGAAATACAGCGGCGGTTGAAAGATTACCGGGGCAACCGCCCTATGCCTAAGATAGATGATCGCCTGGTGATTTTGGTTGATGACGGTGTGGCCACCGGCTATACCCTGCTTGCCGCTCTGCGCAGCCTGCAGGAAAGAAAACCTTTGAGACTGGTCCTTGCCGTGCCGGTTGGGCCGCCTGATACTTTTAGCGTTCTGGACCGGGAAGTGGATGAATTGGCTTATGTTCAGGCACCCGCTCATTTTGCCGCAGTTGGTCAGTTTTACCGGGAATTTAACCAGGTCAGCGATAATGAAGTCAAAGCCGTTTTGCATAGAACCGGGATGAAAGGAGGCCGTGATAATGGCTGAAGAGCAGTTCGACATTAAAAAAATTCTTTCCGTCCTGCCCCATCGGTACCCTTTTTTGCTGGTTGATCGGTTAACGGAACTGGTACCCGGGGAAAAAGCCTCGGGTATAAAAAATGTTACTATTAATGAACCTTTTTTCCAGGGCCATTTTCCGGGTGAACCGGTCATGCCCGGGGTGCTGATCATAGAATCCCTGGCCCAGGTCGGGGCAGCTGCCGCTCTGAGCATGGGCGAGAATGAGGGCAAACTGGCTGTTTTTGCCGGCATAAAAGATTTCCGGTTCAAGCAGGTGGTCAAACCGGGTGACCAGCTGCAGCTCAGCGTTGTTATGACCGGGATGCGCCGCAATATTGGTAAAGGTAAGGCCGAAGCCAAAGTTGAAGGGAAAACAGTGGCCTCTGGTGAACTCTGGTTTGCCCTCGTGGATCGAGACCAGGCTTGAAGATGCTTTCTAAATGAAGGAGCCACTTTTTCACTAAAAAATAGTCTAAGCAACAGGCAGGCTTCAAACAGGCAGTCAGGCATTTGGAATAGCAAGAAGTAGTTAATAAAGCGGTTTGGAGTACTTTTTTCTGATGCAATTCGCAAAATTGACTTTTAAAGCAGGGTAGTGTATCATATTAGTATAATATAATATTGTTACTCTTATCGAGAGCGGAGGAGGGACAGCCCCGATGATTCCCGGCAACCGGTTCGTTTGATCACGGTGCTAATTGCTGCGGGGGTTCTTCCCCGGGAGATGAGAGGTGCCTGAAAGGCCTCTTAAAGAAGAGGTTTTTTTAGTTTACGGGCCCTGCAATCAAGGCTTGGAGAGGGGGTGAGGAAGACAGCGCTGTTTACTCGTATACCATTAGTAGTATTTGGAAACTTAGCTCAACATGTCAGGCGCATTAATGGTATGCGGCAAACGAAAAAGCTAGGGATTACCTGGAGCAGGTAGCCCGCCGTTTAGAACGGACACTGTCTGACACCGGCTTTGCATAAAGCTCAAATATAAGCAAGTTAAAATCTAAGGAGGAGAAATTAGTGCATCAGAATAATTACCTTTTTTCATCGGAATCAGTAACCGAGGGACACCCGGATAAACTGGCCGATCAGATTTCCGACACCATTCTTGACGCTATCATGAAGGATGATCCGATGGGACGCGTGGCCGCGGAGACCATGGTCACCACCGGCCTGGTCCTGGTTTGCGGTGAAATTACCACCGAATGCTATGTTGACATCCCTCAGCTGGTCCGGGAAAAAGTGCTTGATATCGGCTACACCAGGGCTAAGTTCGGCTTTGACGGTGAAACCTGCGCCGTGCTTACCTCGATTGATGAGCAGTCACCGGACATCGCCCAGGGTGTGGATGAAGCTTATGAGACCAGGAGCAAGCAGCAAAAAGACGATTATGACCGGGTTGGCGCCGGTGATCAGGGGATCATGTTTGGCTATGCTTGCGAAGAAACCCCAGAATTAATGCCCATGCCGATCGCCCTGGCCCACAAAATGGCCCAGAGGCTGACCGACATCAGGAAAGAAGGGGTAGTTGATTACCTGAGACCTGATGGTAAAACCCAGGTCACCGTTGCTTATGAAAACGGTGAGCCGGCTTACCTGGAAAACGTGGTTGTATCCGCTCAGCACAGCGATGAAGTTACCCTGGACCAGATCGAAAAAGACCTGGTCGAGCATGTCGTCCGTGAGATTGTCCCGGAGAAACTGATTGTTCCGGAAACCCGGTTTTACATCAATCCAACCGGGCGCTTTGTGGTCGGCGGGCCGCAGGGAGACGCCGGATTGACCGGCAGGAAAACTATTGTTGATACATACGGTGGTTACGCCGCTCACGGCGGCGGGGCTTTTTCCGGAAAAGACCCGACCAAAGTTGACCGCTCGGCCTCTTATGCCGCCCGTTATGTTGCCAAAAACATAGTGGCAGCCGGCCTGGCTTCAAGGTGCCAGCTGCAGCTGGCCTATGCTATCGGCGTTGCTCATCCTGTATCGATGATGATCGAGACTTACGGAACGGAGAAGGTGCCGGTCAAGCATATTGAAGAAATGATCAACAAGCTCTTTGATCTTCGCCCTGCCGCTATTATCGATCATCTGCAGCTGCGCCGCCCGATTTACTGCCAGCTGGCTTCATACGGCCATTTTGGACGGCCGGAGCTGGATTTGACCTGGGAGCGGTTGGACAAAGTTGAGCAGTTAAAAGAAGCCCTCTAAACTTAAGGCTTGAGGTTAAGCCTTAAGTTTGATACATTGTTAAGGAAACAATAATCGATAACCTGACTCTTCATCCCTGCCCTCTACCCTAACGGGGAGAGGGCAGGTGTGGTGGAACAATAATGATCGGCTTTAAAATGCAGGAGGGCTTCCCGCTGGAACAAATTGAAGGAACACTGGAAAAGATAAGGTTCTACAGCGAAGATACTTCTTACCTGGTTGGCGTTTTGCGTTGTCGGGACAGCAAAGCGATCACCATAGTGGGCAGTTTTCCACCTATGCAGGAAGGAGAAAACCTGCTAATAAAGGGGCAGTGGCAGGTTCATCCTCGCTACGGACGCCAGCTTTCAGTCGATCAATGGGAACGGCTTTTACCGGCTACCGAGGAAGGGCTTAAACGTTACCTTTCTTCCGGTTTGATTAAAGGAATCGGACCGGTGACGGCAGAAAAAATCGTTGATCACTTCGGCTTGGATGCCCTGGAAATAATGGAATATGAACCGGATCGGTTGCAGGAGGTCGAAGGTATCGGGGCCAGGAAGGCCGCCGATATTTTGAAAAGCTTTCGGCAGTACAAGGATGTCCAGAATGTTCTGGTCTTTCTGCAGGGTTACGGTATTGGTGTCAGCCAGGCCATGCGCCTGTACCGCCGCTATGGTTCGGACACCATTCAGCAGGTTAAGGAGAACCCCTACCGCATGGCTGAAGATATTTTCGGGGTCGGTTTCAAAACGGCTGATAAAATTGCCCTGAAACTGGGCCTGCCAGAAGACGCGCCGGAAAGGATCCAGGCTTCGATTGCCTATACCCTGAGCCGGGCTGCAGAGCAGGGCCATGTTTTCCTGCCGCGTGAAATTCTATTTGAACGGGTAAAAGAGCTTCTTGACGGCGCTGATGATAACCTGAGCAGGGAATACCTGGACCGGCAGCTCCGGGAGATGGTCAGGCAGAAAAAACTGTTTTGCGAGCAGCTCGAAGAAGATGAAGCCGTTTACTATGCGCCCTTTTACCATGCGGAAAAGAATTCAGCCCGCTTGCTCCACCGGCTGAGCAGGCTGGCCGGCCAGTATTCCCCCCTGGAAACAAGCCAGGCCCTTGGAGCCGTCAAGCACGACAACCCCCATTTAACCGAAGAACAGCTGCAGGTCCTGGATCAAGCCCTGCACAACGGTATTCTCATCGTAACCGGCGGCCCGGGTACCGGCAAGACCACCACGATCAAAGCCCTGCTTTCTACCTTTAAGCTGTTAAAACAAAAGGTGCTCCTGGCCGCCCCTACCGGCAGGGCGGCAAAAAGGGTGACCGAAGCCACCGGACAGGAAGCTTTTACTATTCATCGCCTGCTTGAGTACAGCTTTACAGAAGGGGAAGGTTTTAATTTTAAACGTAACGAGGACAACCCGGTTGATGCCCGGGTGGTAATAATTGATGAGGCATCAATGGTCGATCTGCTTTTGATGTCCAACCTTCTCAAGGCCCTGCCGGCCGGCTGCCGCCTGATTATGGTCGGCGACGTGGATCAGCTTCCGGCAGTGGGGGCGGGCAATGTCCTGCGTGACCTGATTGGCTCGGGTGAGATCCAGTGTTTCCGCCTCGGTTATATCTTCCGGCAGGCCCGGGAAAGCATGATTGTCGTCAACGCCCACCGGGTAAACCAGGGCGAAATGCCCTATTTGAACGTGAAGAAGAAGGATTTCTTTTTCATGCCTGAAGAAGATCCGGAGCAGGCCGCGGAGCTGGTGGTGCAGCTGTGCCGGGAGAGGTTGCCCAACTACGGCCCCTATGATCCGCTCCTTGACCTGCAGGTCCTTACTCCGATGCGTAAAACCGCGGCCGGCGTTGATCGCCTAAATGTCCTGCTCCAGCAGGCCCTGAACCCTCCGGCCCGGGATAAGCTGGAAACGGCTTCCCGGGGGAATGTTTTTCGCCTTGGGGACAAGGTAATGCAGATCCGCAACAACTACCAGAAAGAAGTATTTAACGGCGATATCGGCCTGGTAACGGCCATAGACAGGGAAGCAGCAGAACTGGTGGTTACATTCCGCGATGTGCTGATGGACAGGCCGGTAGTTTATGATTTTACGGAACTTGATGAGCTGGCCCTTTCTTATGCCGTTTCGGTCCATAAAAGCCAGGGCAGTGAATACCCGGTTATAATTATGCCCGTATTAACCCAGCATTACATGCTCCTGCAAAGGAATTTACTCTACACGGGGATAACCAGGGCTAAGAAACTAGCGGTGCTTGTGGGCAGTAAAAAAGCGCTGGCTATAGCAGTCCGCAATACCCGGGCCGAAGAACGCTATACCTTCTTGGACGGCCGCCTTAAAATGGGAGAAGTTGACTGATGGTCCGGCCAAAGATACCCCCTGAAGGGGATCATGCTTTCGGACCCGTGGAGAAAACTTCACCCGGCGATTTTCCAGTTGCTAAAGGCTGCGTCTGCAGCCGCAGCCTCCCTTTAAACAAACCTTCGGGCTGGATTGACAGCTTGATCAATTTTTTCTTTCCCGAACGCTGCCTTTTTTGCTCAGAAATACTTCCTTTTCCCTACCGGGAGCCGCTGTGCCCCGCCTGCCGGGAGCGTTATAGGCCCGGCGGCCGGATTTGCCCGTACTGTGAAGGGTTTTTCCGCAAAGAGCCTGATTGCACCTGCCTGGCAGAAAATTCGCCCTTGCTGGGTTTGTTTGTCATTGCCCTTTACGATCCCCACTGGCGGCGCCTGATTCATGATTTCAAATACAGAAACCGGCGGGCGGTACTCCGCCCCCTGGCGGGATGGCTGGCCGGTGAGATCGTAAACAGCAATTACTGTAAAGCGGACCTGGTGGTTCCCGTTCCCCTGCACCCCCGCCGGGAAAAAGAAAGGGGTTATAACCAGGCCGCCCTGTTGGCCCGGCATACCGCCAGGGTGTTGCAGGTACCGTTTTGTAATCTCCTGGCCAGGGATATGGATACCCGCTCTCAGACCTCTGTTTCCCGCTATGAACGCTATGAAAATGTCCGCGGTGCTTTTAAGGTCCTGCCTGGTGAATATGGGGGGAAATCAATTTTACTCCTCGACGACGTTTATTCAACCGGCTCGACCATGAAGGAAGCGGCCCTGGCCTTGAAGGGTTATGGGGCCCGGGTTTATGGTGCGGCGATTGCCTACAACCCCAACCTCAAGGCCTTACAGCGCTCCGGATTTTATGCCGGCCTGGATAACTGGTAAGAATATACAGAAACTTTTAAGGCAGGATTTTATACTGGACTGGGGAATACTAAATGTAGTAATATAGATATCTATATTAAACAGGAGGTCGATAGTAATGAAAATAAATGTCCGCGGAAAAAACATCGATGCTACACCGTCACTGGTCGATTATGCCCATAAAAAGTTGGGCAAGCTGGACAAGCATTTTGAAGAGAATGCCGATGTCCAAGTAGTAATGAGCGTTATTCGCGAAGAACATATTGTGGAAGTAACCGTCAACCTGAACGGCATGATTTTGCGCGGCGAGGAATCAACCGGCGATATGTATGCTTCTATTGATCAGGTTGTCGATAAACTGGAGCGCCAGATTAAAAAATATAAAACCCGCATGCATAAGCAGATGAGGCAAAAAGGTGTCCGCCCTATGAGCGAACAGCAGGCGGCGCTCGAAGCCGAGGAACCGGAAGAAGACAAACCACAGGTGGTCAGGACCAAGCGGTTTCCGCTTAAACCGATGACTGTTGAAGAAGCAATTCTCCAGATGGATCTTCTCGGACATAATTTTTTTGTCTTTGCCAACGCAGAAACTGATGCCATAAACGTAATCTACAAGCGCAAAGACGGTAATTACGGGTTGATCGAACCTGAATAAAAAATACCTTTGAACACGGCCTGTAGTGGGTCCGTCCGGAGCAGCCACCATGTTTGCTGCAGGAAGAGGCTCAGGATTATGGACAAGAAAGTAAGCGCGGTGATTTTTGAGGGATCCCAGCCAAAAAGCCCGGTGGAAGAAATGATGGTCCGGGTCCGCCAGGCCGCCCTTCTGGACAACCTGGAAAAAATGAAGCAGGTTCCATATCTGGACGGCGTCTATTTATATACCAACCGGCCTGAACTGGTCGAGCCGGCCGGAAAACTGGGAGCGGAAGTTCTGCTCAACTGTACGCCCACTGACAACTTTCATTTCGGCCGGGAACTGCAGGCTGCGATCCGGCAGCATGGGCTGGAAAGGGTATTTTGCCTTAACGGGGCGGGGTGCCCCCTGATAACCGTGGAAGAACTGAATATGATCTGCCGCAAACTGCTCAGCCGGGAGCAGTTTGTTTTTACTAACAATACTCAGTCTGTAGACATGATTGCTTTTACTGTGCCGGGTAACATCGGTGATGCTGAACTGCCTTCCACAGATAACAGCCTGGCTATGACCCTGCGCGATCAGCTGGGGCTGGACATGGAATTGATGCCCCACACGCTGGGCCTGTTGTTTGATATCGACACCCCGGCCGATGTGCTGGTGCTGGGAGGAGGTCCTTTTGCCGGGCCGCGAACCAGGGCAGTTCTGGACAGCCTAACCCTGGACGGAGCCAAATTGGAGGCGGCCAAGGAAGTGTTGAGCGATGAGTACGAAGATGTGGCTTTAATCGGAAGGGTTGGAGCGCCGATCATCGAGCGCCTTAATGCCCTGCTCAAGCTGCGTTTGCGTGTTTTTTCCGAGGAAAGAGGCATGAAATCGCTGGGCCGGATTGAAGCGCAAGAAGTTATATCCCTCCTCGGCCTCCTGCTCGATCATGCCGGACTGGAAAAATTCTTTTACTACCTTTCCCGGGTAGCTCGCTGTGCCTTTATCGACAGCCGGGTTTTGATGTACCATTATAAATGCGATTTTTCTGACCGGGAGCGCTTTTTGTCGGATCTCGGTTTATGGAAAGAAATAGAGGATCCCTGGCTGAGGAAATTTACCAGGCTGGCGGAAGAATGCCCTGTGCCGGTTATCCTGGGCGGACATTCCCTGGTTTCGGGCAGCCTCTGGGCCCTGACCTGTGAGCTGGCTCCCGGCCGGGATTAATTGCTCCCTAACCTGTTTGCCATGCCCGGCGAGTTTATAACAGCCGGAACTTGTTCTGCCGCTTCCTGCTGTGTTAGAATTATGTAGCACAGGGCGGAAGTAAACTGTGCCTGCGACAACCGGGCAGGCCTGGACTGTCCAAAAGTATTAACCGATACAGAACTTATATGACAAAGGAGCTTTGTAATGGCTGCTATTTTAAAAAAAATTTTCGGCGATCCTAATGAAAAAGAACTGCGCCGATTGCAAAAAACGGTAGATGAAGTTAATGCTTTGGAGGAGTGGGCTTCGTCGCTTCACGATCAATCATTCCCCGAGCAGACCGACCTGTTTCGGGAACGGTTGCAAAAAGGGGAAAGCGTAGACGATCTCCTCCCGGAAGCATTTGCCCTGGCCCGGGAGGCGGCACGCCGGAAAACCGGCATGCGCCCCTTTGATGTCCAGGTCCTGGGAGCGATTGTCCTTCACCAGGGACGAATAGCAGAAATGAAGACCGGGGAAGGAAAAACCCTGGTTGCCACCCTCCCGGCCTACCTGAATGCTCTTTCCGGCAAAGGGGTCCAAATTGTTACCGTTAATGATTACCTGGCCCGCAGGGACCGGAACTGGATGGGCCCGGTCTATGAAATGCTCGGCCTTACTGTCGACCTGGTTGTGCAGGGCTTGGAACAGGAAGAACGCCGGGAAGCATACCGGGCGGATATCATATATGCCACCAACAACGAACTGGGTTTTGACTTCCTGCGTGATAACATGGTTCTTTACAAGGACCAGATGGTCCAGCGCAGACACCACTATGCCATAATTGACGAAGTGGACAGCATCCTTATTGACGAAGCGCGGACTCCGCTGATCATCAGCAGCAGGGTCGAAACCCAGGAAGACTACGGCCGCTGGAAAAACGAGGTCGAACACCTGATCCGCCGCCAGGGCAAGCTGATTAACGACCTTTTAAACGAAGCCCGCAAAGACCTGGATTCCGGAAATGAAGAAGAGGCCGGCGAAAAACTGCTCCTGGCCAGGCGCGGTTCCCCCAAAAATAAAAAGCTGATGCGGGTGCTGAAAGAGCCGGGTGTGGAAAAACTGGTAGAGCGGACCAAGCACCGCCTGATGACCGAAAAAAGACTGCCTCACCTGGATGAAGAACTATACTATATTATCGATGAAACCACCAGGCTGGCCGATATTAAAGATAAAGGCTACCGTGAACTGGAAAGGATTAACCCCGAGCTGACAAGAATACTGCGCCTGGGTAAAGCCAGGGATGATGCAGATGATAAAGATTACCTGGATGACGACCATCACGATCAGGAAGATGCGGAAACAGAAAGTGCCGAAGAGGTTGAATCCGCAGGCCAGCACCGTCACTATTTTGACCAGCTGATTAAAGCCTATTCCCTGTTTGAAAAAGATGTCGATTACGTAGTCCAGGACGGCAAGGTGGTCATTGTTGATGAATTTACCGGCCGCCTTATGCCCGGCCGCCGCTATTCCGACGGGCTGCACCAGGCGATTGAAGCCAAAGAAGGAGTGGAAGTGCAGGCGGCCACCAGGACTGTGGCTTCAATCACTTTCCAGAACTATTTCCGCATGTACGATAAACTTTCCGGCATGACCGGTACTGCCGCCACGGAAGAAGAAGAATTCCAAAAAATTTACGGTATGGACGTTTTGGTTGTGCCAACCAACAAACCGCTAATCCGTGAAGAATGGCCTGACCTGATTTACAAGACTGAAGATGCCAAATTTAAGGCGGTAGTGGAAGAGATGAAAGAATGCCGGCGCCGGGGCCAGCCGGTGCTGGTGGGAACCATCTCGGTGGAAAAATCGGAGATGCTGAGCAGGATGCTCAAAAAAGAAGATATTCCTCACGAAATCCTTAACGCCGTCAACCACACCCGGGAAGCTTACATTATTGCCCAGGCCGGGCGTAAAGGAGCGGTGACTATATCGACCAATATGGCCGGCCGGGGAACCGATATTATACTTGGCGGCAACCCCGAATACCTGATCAAAGAGCAGTTGAACAACGAATTTGGCGCCGATTACCCGGACCTGGATGAAGAACAGCAAAAGCGCTGGGATGAACGCCGGGCGAAATTAATGGAAGAAGCGGTTGAAGAAACCAGGAGACAGCGGGAAGAAGTTGTTGCTGCCGGCGGGCTTCATGTCCTGGGGACCGAACGGCACGAAAGCCGCCGGATCGACAACCAGCTGCGCGGCCGTTCCGGCCGCCAGGGTGATCCCGGTTCTTCGCAGTTTTTTGTGTCCCTTGAGGACGACCTGATGCGCCTCTTTGGCGGGGAAAACATTGCCAACCTGATGGAGCGCTTCGGGGTTGAAGAAGATGTGCCCATTGACCACTCCCTGGTCAGCAGGGGTATCGAGAATGCCCAGAGAAAAGTCGAGTCTAGAAACTTTGAAATCAGGCGCAACCTGCTTGATTACGATGATGTTCTTAATCAGCAGCGGGAGGTTATCTACAACCAGCGTCGGAGGGTTCTCGAAGGCGAAGACATGCGGCAGCCGATCCTGGGCATGGTTGATGAAATAATCGACCGCCTGGTTGAAGAATATACTGCTGAAAAAGGCTTCCTGGAAGACGAGGACGCCAGGGCCCTGCTCGAACGGGCGGAAGAGATCTTTGTCCGCAGGAGCCATATTTCCCTGGACAGCCTGATTGACCAGGAAGAAGAAGACGTAAAAAAGCTGCTGCGAGAAGAAGCCCATGCCTTTTACGAAGAAAGAGAAAGGGAACTGACTCCCGAGATTATGCGCGAAGTGGAGCGGGTTGTCCTTCTGCGCACGGTTGATCGGCACTGGATGTATTTTATTGATGTAATGCATGACCTGCGGAGGGATATTCATACCCAGGCTTACGGCCAGAGAAATCCGCTGGTCGAATACAGGATGCAGAGCGCAGAGATGTTTGAAGACATGATCAGGCAGGTTCAAAATGATGTTGTCCGCGCCGTTTATCAGGTCAAAGTAACGGCCGCGCCCAAGAGGGAGGCTGTAGCCAGCGATATCAGGGGCCAAAGGCAAAGAATAGCCGCCGTTGGCGGTGGTCGGGCCGCTGCAGCAGCTGGTCAAGGCGGTTCCGCTCCGGAGAAACCGTCAAAACCGGAACCGGTTTCCGTGGAAAAAGTTGGCCGCAACCAACCCTGCCCCTGCGGCAGCGGAAAAAAATACAAAAAATGCTGCGGAGCAGGTTAGATGAGCTGATTGAGATTAATAATAATATTTTGTTGAAAGTGGTGATATGATGATTAAAGAGTACCTGGATGAACTTACCCTTCAAAAGAAGCGGTTTGAAGAAATGAGGGCTTCTCTTTGAATATGAGGCCAAGCTGAAACAATTAAAAGAATCGGAAGCCAGAGCCGGCGAACCCGGCTTTTGGGACGACAGCGCCCGGGCCCAGGAATTTATGAAAAAACAGGGCGAACTGCGTGAACAGGTTAAACCTTTGCAGGAACTGGAGAAGTTGATCGAAGATGCGGAAGTTTACCTGGAGCTGGCCGGGGAAGAAGAACGCGATGACAGGGAAGCGGTTGGAGAGGCCGGAAAGATTCTCAAAGAGATTAAAAAGCGTCTGGACCGCCTTGAGTTGCAAACTCTCTTGAGCGGGAAGTACGATTTCTGTGACGCGATTATATCCCTCCATCCAGGGGCCGGGGGGCTGGAGTCTCAGGATTGGGCGGAAATGCTGTTAAGGATGTACAACCGCTGGTGCGAACAGCGCGGTTATGAGGTTGAACTGGTTGATTTGCTCAGCGACGATGAGGCCGGGATTAAGAGTGCCACTTTCATCGTCCGCGGGTACGCGGCGTATGGTTACCTGCAGGCGGAAAAAGGTGTCCACCGGCTGATCCGGATTTCTCCGTATGATACTTCCAAGCGGCGCCATACCTCCTTTGCCTCCGTCGACGTTGTACCGGAAGTGGAGGAAGAGGATTATGTCGTTAACCCGGATGACCTTAAAATCGACACCTTCAGGGCCAGCGGGGCCGGAGGGCAGCATGTCAACAAGACCGATTCGGCAGTCCGGATCACTCATCTTCCCAGCGGCATGGTTGTTACCTGCCAGAATGATCGTTCCCAGCACAGTAACCGGGCCAACGCCCTTAGAGTCCTGCAGGCAAAACTGGCCGAAATTAGCCGCCAGGAGCAGGCTGACGAAATAGACGCTGAAAGGGGCCAGCAAAGAGAAATTGCCTGGGGAAGCCAGATCAGGACTTACACCTTCCATCCTTTTACCCTGGTCAAGGATCACCGCACCGGGGTGGAAGTTGGCCAGGTGGACGCGGTGATGGACGGGATGCTCGACCCTTTTATCGATGCCTACTTGCGCTGGAAAGCCAGGGGAAAAGTCTCCTTGAAAAAATAGTCAATGCTTAAACTGCAGGATATTATGCGGGCATAAAAATTATATGCAGGTATGGAGATTAATCAATGAAGTTTAGAAAACCCCGGATTACGAAAACAGATGTTAAATTTTATTTTATCGACCTGCTGGGTATAACTGCCGGCTGCCTGGCGATGGCGGTCAGCATGAACATGTTCAAGGTGCCCAATCTTCTTGTGCCTGGCGGGATCAGTGGGCTCGGGGTTTTTGCTTACCATATACTCGGCATCCCCGTCGGCCTGACTATAATTCTGTTAAACATACCTCTCTTCATAATAACCTATAAGATCCTTGGGCCGCGGTTGGTAGTTCAAAGCATGGTCGGGACCTTCATTTTTTCAGTTTTAGTGGATATAACTGCACCCTTTTTACCCCAGGCTACGGATGATCTGCTTTTAGCTGCCGTGTATGGCGGTGTTGTTATGGGTGTTGGGGTGGGCCTGGTCTTTCGCTTTCGCAGTTCCACCGGCGGCACGGCTCTATTGTCCCTGATCCTGGCCAAAATAACCGGAATCAGCCCGGGGCAGGCCCTGTTCTTTGGAGATCTGTTCGTCCTGACCCTGGCCATTTTTGTTTTTGGCAGTGAACCGGCCATGTACTCAGCCCTGGCCCTGTTTGTAAGCATCAAGGTAGTCGATGCTATTCTCGAAGGCCTTGGGTTGGCAAAGCAGGCCATTATCATCACCTGCTGCGGGTCTGAAATCAACGAAAGGCTGTTGAACGAGCTGGGCCGCGGAGTAACCAGGATTGAAGGTCACGGGGGATATACTGGCGAAGGCCGGGAAGTTCTGCTTTGCGTGGTAACCAGGCAGCAAACGGCCCACCTTAAAACAATCATTCATGAAGTTGACCCTTCCGCTTTTGTAATTATCGGCAATGCAACCGAAGTGCATGGAGAAGGTTTTAAGAAAATGCAGCAAAATTAACAGCGGTGGCTTAATACATTAATAATTTGCAAAATAAGTTAATATTTTTCTATCTTTAGCAGGATAAAAATGTTTACTGTCGAAATTTATGTCAAACAGCATCTTAGATTATGTAAAGTATGTAATAGGAAGGTTCTTCTTCATGGTCGAAGCAAAAAACCTGTGCATGAAGTACGGCAAGGGAAAGCAGATGGCCCTTGACGAAGTCAATTTTTTTATCGATCGTGGTGAATTTGTTTTTTTTGTCGGATCAAGCGGCGCCGGAAAATCGACCCTGTTGAAGCTGATTATACGGGAGCTTAAACCCTCCAAAGGAGTGCTCAAGGTTTTTAACCGGGATGTGAGCCGGCTGCCGAGGCACCGCCTTCCGTTTTTGAGGCGCAATATAGGGATGGTTTTCCAGGATTTTAGATTGATGGAAGAACGGACTGTATACGATAATGTTGCCTTTGCCATGATCGTGATCGGATCATCGCGCCGGGAAATCAAGCGCAGGGTGCCGCATGTTTTGAACCTGGTCGGCCTGCAGGATAAGGCAAAAGCGAAAATAACCGATTTATCGGGCGGGGAACAGCAGCGGGTTGGATTGGCCCGGGCTATAGTCAACCGGCCGGCTATGATCATGGCTGATGAACCAACGGGCAACCTCGACCCCGGTACGGCGCTGGATATTATGAACCTTTTGCGCAGCATAAACCTGCGCGGGACCACGGTTTTGGTGGCTACTCATAACCGGGAAATAGTTGATCATTTTAAGAAAAGGGTGCTCTACCTGGAGAACGGCAAGTTGATCGGTGATGAGCAAAAGGGGATTTACACCAATGTTCATTAGCGGCTTCATATACATCCTGGGCGAAACTTTAAAAGGGATGTACCGGAATCGCTGGATGTGCATCACTTCAACAGGGGTCGTAATGGTAACCCTGCTGATGCTTGGCCTGTTTATGGTGGTTAACCTCAATGTGAGGCATATTACCGAGTCGGTTAAAGAACAGGTTGAAATGGTGGTTTATATAGAAGAAGATGCGGACCGGGCCACCTTGGAAGAGCTGGGCAGCTTGATTACAAATCACCGGGAAGTAGCCCGGGTGGAATATGTATCGAGCGAAGAACATATGGGCCGCCTCCGGCAGCAGTTGGGGGGGGTGCTTGAAGGATATGACGCCGACCTGGACAACCCGCTACTGGCTTCATTTGAAGTCAGCACGGAATATCCGGAGGCGGTGGTCAGGCTGGCCGATGAATTTGAAACATATCCGGGCGTATCGGCCGTGTTTTACGGTCAGGGTTATGTGGAAAACCTGTTTGAAGTAACCAGGGTGGTCCAGATTGTGGGGTTGGCCCTGATGGCAGGCCTGGCCATAACAGCGGTATTTCTAATTTCGCATACCATTAAGCTGACTGTTATGATGCGTAAAAAGGAAATAACGATTATGAAATATGTGGGTGCTACCAACTGGTTTATTCGCTGGCCTTTTCTCATGGAGGGCCTGCTAATGGGGTTTGTCGGAGCGGTCTTGCCCCTGGCCATTATTCATTACCTTTACCGGATTTCCGTAGAATGGATAACCGTCAATGAGCTGATGTTTATCAACCTGCTGCCCCTGGAAACGGTTATGGCAGAACTGTCTTTATACCTGATCCCGCTCGGCATCGGGCTGGGAATCCTGGGCAGCATGTTTTCAATGGGTCGTTTCTTAAGAGTATAGAGAGAAAAGAGTTTACATTTTTCATCAGGGAGGAAAAAGCCATGTACGCCGGTAACACTTTCCGGAAACATACCTGGATTGTATTTCTGCTTCTGCCGTTTGTTATTTCCGCCTTCCTATTTGTGCCTGCCGAAGCGGTTACCAATGATGAAATTGATGCCAAGCAGGAAGAACTTGAAGAGGTAGAAGAACGCAGAAGGGAAGAGAAAAGCGCCCTTGAGCAGCGCCTGAACCGTGAAGCAGCGCTTAAAGAAGAACTGGAACAACTCGAACACCGATTGCATGAACTGCAGGAAGAACAGCGGCAGTTAAGAAACGAAATTGCCGCTGTGGAAGACGAAATAAGCCACGCCGAAGAGGAACTGGCCGAAGCGGAAGAAAAGCTCAGTTACCAGGAAGAACTGCTGAACCTGAGGCTGAGAGCCATTCAGCAGTACGGTGTGGTTTCATACCTGGAAGTGCTTTTTGAATCGAGCAGTTTTTCCGATTTTCTGACCAGGCTCTATAACCTGAGCATAATTGCCTCTAATGATTTGCGCCTGATCGAAGAAATCCAGGCCGAAAGAGATGTGATCCAGGCCTGGAAGGATGAACTGGAAGAAAACAAGGCCGAACTTGAAAATATGCGCCGGCAGGTAGCCGCCAATGAAGAAGAAATGAAGCAGGCTAAAGCCGATCGGGAAGTAATTCTAGACGAACTGCAGGGCGAGATAGCCAAAACCCTGCAGGCCATTGAAGATCTTGAAAAAGAAGCCCAGCGCCTTGACTCGATGATTCGCGAGTTAATCGCCCAGGCCCAGAGTCAGTTTTCAGGTATTGACGGGGACCTGAACTGGCCGATAGAGCCGCCGACCAGGATCACTTCAGGTTTCGGATGGCGCAGGGATCCGTTCAGCGGTCAGCAGGCCTGGCATGGGGGAGTCGATATCGCTCCTCACGGCGGGTCGGCAAACTACATTGTGGCCGCTGAAAGAGGGGAAGTCATCTATTCCGGCTGGAACGGCGGTTATGGCAACAGCGTTATGCTCGATCACGGGGGTGGCACCGTTACTCTCTATGCCCATATGAGCAGCCTCCTGGTCAGCAAAGGAGATGTTGTAGACCGAGGCGAGAGGATTGCCAGGGCGGGGACTACCGGCTACAGCACCGGGGTCCATCTCCATTTTGAAGTGAGGGAATATGAAAAAGCACCGGTGCGTAGCTATCCGAGTGGTGGATCGGACCATCGCTATGATCCGATGAAATATTTCTAGCCGCTATCAGGTGGATGCCGGTATCGGCTAATATGATAACTGGCAAAATGATTACCAGCTTAATTTGGCCATCCCGGTTTACCAAATAAGGGGATGGCTAAAATTTTACCGGCTGCTGCAGGAAAACTGCAGTTCAGGTTTGTGGACACAGCAAACTTTATTTATGGTATTATAGTTACCGGACCATGTAACGGGTTCGATCCAGACATCTTCATGGAGACTGGGGGCGAAGGGTTTGGAAAGGATAGACAGAACAATGCTGTTCAGGCTGCTGATCGTTTTTGTGGTCCTTTTAATCGGGACCAATGTTGTAAATTATTTTTTATTTTCAGGCCAGGTTGACCCCGCCTCAGCCGGAAATGATGAACCCAGGACTGTTATCAGGTATGAGCAGCGAGACCGGGACCTTGATGAAGAAACAGAGATTTTTTTCGAAGCCCTGGACAGGATCACCAGCAATTACTTTTATTCAGTGGATACCGATAAACTGATAGAAGGGGCCATCCGGGGCATGATCGATATTATTGACGATCCTCAGGTCCGGTTTTATGACCCTGATGAACTGGAAGAGTTTTTGCTCGATACCAGGGGGTCGTACGGTGGTGTGGGTATCAGGATTATTGAAACCGATGAAGATATCGTTGTTTTTGAAGCCTTTCCCGATTCGCCTGCCGAAAGAAGCGGGATCGTTGCCGGGGACCGGATCCTGGAAGCAGACGGCCACCCATTGACCGGGGAAGGCCTTGACCGGGCCGTCGAATTGTTGAGAGGGCCCAGCGATACAACTGTTGACATAAAAGTTCGGCGCCCGGGCGCAGAAGATCCGATCGAAATGACCGTGCGAAGAGAAGAAATTCAAATCACCACCGTAACCAGTGAAAGGCTGGAAGGTAATGTCGGGTATATTGATGTGACCAATTTTGACAGCAATACCGCCGATGAGTTTTTAGACCGGTTAAAACAGCTTGAACAGGAAGGCCTGGAACAGGGATTAATCCTTGACCTGCGCAACAATCCCGGGGGCCTTGTTGACCAGGTTGTAGAGATAGCCGGGGAGATTGTCCCGGAAGGAGAAATTGTCCGGCTGGTCGGCCGTGACGGAGAAGTTAGAGATGTATACAAATCCAGTGCTGCTGGGAAACCTTACCCGATCGTGGCCCTGATCAACGAGGAATCCGCCAGTGCTGCTGAATTACTGGCCGGAGCCCTTCAGGACAGGGATGCGGCGCT
>Ga0207421_10001824_pt1 | contig 27038 bp, 21 predicted proteins | sample SodLakKL_010_SED_4_FD_187542 | JGI IMG/M metagenome (GOLD analysis project Ga0207421, IMG submission 187542) | Alkaline sediment microbial communities from Lake Tanatar, Kulunda Steppe, Russia - 8KL_010_SED (SPAdes) (version 2) | ecosystem: Environmental > Aquatic > Non-marine Saline and...
ACAACCACCACAGGAACAACCACCACAGGAACAACCACCACAGGAACAACCACCACAGGAACAACCACCACAGGAACAACCACCACAGGAACAACCACCGCAGCAACAACCACCGCAGCAACAACCACCGCAGCAACAACCACCGCAGCAACAACCACAACAGCAACAACCACCGACCCAAGAGGAATGATCGAACTGTTGCTTTCTCACTGATCGAGTGAGAAGAGGATGTTCATCCTCAAAACCTTTTTTTTCTATTTTTGATGACTAAGAGAATAGGTATAAGGATTCCGTTGTCTTTAAATAACCGTACTGAGATTGCCGCCCGGCGATAAGATGAAAGGATATTGGAAAAAGATGCTTGAAATCGATCTAACCACAGGTGATATCGAAGAGAAAGAGTTATCGGAAAAGATTTTACGTAAGTACTTGGGGGGAGCTGGACTAACTACCAAGATAATTTACGATGAACTTGATCCGAAGGTGGATCCGCTGGACCCTGAAAATGTTCTTGTCTTGGCACCCGGGCTTCTTTTGGGTCTCAAGATCCCTACGGCTTCCAAAACCGCTTTTGGATTCAAAGCGCCTCAAACAGGGGGTTATGGGAAGACCATAGTGGGTGCAAAAGCAGGCGCCCAGTTAAAGAAAGCGGGATACGATGCTCTAGTGGTGAAAGGAAAAGCGGACCAGCCTAGCATGATAGTCATAGAGGATGATGAAGTAAAAATAGAAGAGGCTGAGGAATTATGGGGACTAGATACTAGAGAGACCGATGAGAGGATCAAAGAAAAATATGAAGGATTCGCCACCGCGGTCATCGGTCCAGCAGGAGAAAAACTTTCTAAGATAGCCATGATCGAGTGCGAAGACCGTCAAGCGGGAAAAGGCGGCGGTGGAGCCGTCATGGGCTCTAAAGAACTGAAGGCAATCGCCATCAAAGGTACTAAAAAGATACCCGTTGCGGACGAAAAGAAATTGAAAGAATTGAACAGCAAGTGGAGAAAGATAACCACTGGCAAGGGTGAAACCGCCGACGAAAGTTTCTCCCCCGAAGATCAGATCGAATATGGAACGGGAGAAGCTTTAGCGGCGAAAAACAAAGTTTTAGGCTGCTTTCCTACAAAAAATTGGCAGGCGGGTTACTTTAAAAGAGCTTATGATAGATTGGAAGATGAGGATGATTATTTACAGTTGAATCCGCGGTACTGGACCGCAGTTTATAGAGACGGAAGAAGGCCCTGTCCATACTGTACTAAACCCTGCAGTCAGTATTTTGTAGCGGAAGATACGCCCTACGGAGACATCGCCGTTGACGGACCGGAATATGAAACTCAATATTCCTTAGGAGGAGCATGTGAAATCGACGATATCGAGGCGGTAGCCAAGGGAAACGAGATCTGCGATAAACTAGGCTTGGATACCATATCGGCAGGGGTCGCCATAGCGTGGGCAATGGAAGCTTATGAAAAGGGATTGATCGAAAGTTATCTTGACCTTGAGTTCGGTAACGCCAAGGCCATGTTAGAGAGCCTAAGAAAGATGGCGCACAAAGAGGGCGAGTTGGGTGAACTTCTAGGAGACGGTGTTCAAGAAGCCGCCAAGAAAGTAGGTCAAGGTTCTGAAAAGTTCGCTATACATGTCAAAGGCATGCCGCCGGCAGGTTTCGAAGTGAGAGGTGTTAGAGGCATGGCTTTGGCCTTTGCCGTCGCCCCTAGGGGTGCCGACCATCTGACCTCTTGTCTTTATGCTCTAGAGATGGCAAACGAGTATTGGGATTTCAAAGATTACGACCGCCAAGAATTAGAGGGCAAAGCCTTTGCTTTGAAGGCCATGGAAGATCTGATGATGCTTTATGATATGACAGGGGTCTGTAAATTTTCACGTGGACTCATGGTGGACAAGGGTTTACTCGAGTTGGTCAATGCAGTAACAGGTTTAGATATGGGTATTGATGAATTCCTTACTGTTGGTGAAAGAGCCTATAACGTATCGAAGGCTTTCAATCTTAAAAACGGTTTCACCAGAGAAGACGATAGATTGCCTGATAGATTTTTCAAGGACAAGATCTTGTATGGGCCTACCAAAGGAGAAACACTTTCTCGGAGAAAATTTGAGAAAGAGTTGGATAGGTATTACGATATAAGAGGTTGGGACGAAGAGGGCATACCCATGAAAACTACGTTGACTAAATTGGGACTGCAGGATATGGCTGATGAGATAGGATCCATGAAAGAGAAAAATTCCACATGAAATCCGACATAAGGGTTAAGAACACCCTTACTTTTTGCAGGAGCGGGAAAACCGTGTATCTATCTTTCGAAGCAGTATATATCTAAGTTTATCTTAGAAGGCGTGTTTCCCTATATAAAACTATAAATAGTGTCATCAAAACGTCAGACGAAAGTCTTTTATTCTAAGGCAAATCTCAGACCAGTGATTGTCTGACGAAAGCTTTTAGTATTGTTTCGATTATTGCTCAAATCCTCAAAGCGAACCCGGTTAGACCGGAAATAGGCTTTAGAAAGGAATTGAATTTCGGTCTATATCTCCACATGAAATGAAGGGGTGTTCGGAAAAGAGGTTAAACGAAGAAGTGATAAGATATGATAGGCCAGGACAATATATTCAAATCACATATGGACACTAGCTCCGTCTTCAAAGGAGACAGAGATATACTGAGACCATCTTACATCCCGGAGCAGCTGCCTCACAGGGAGGAACAGATACAAGACCTTGCTTCGATAATGGTGACCGCTCTTAGAGGAAATAGACCTTCTAACGTGCTGATCTTTGGCAAAACGGGCACGGGTAAAACCGCCGTAGTCCGCTTTTTGGAGAGGGAAGTGAACAGACTCAAAAGAGAAAACTCAGAGAGTGAATTGGACGATGAATTTGGTGATTACGATGTTGATAGAGTGGAATATGTATATGTGAATTGTGAGGTCGTAGATACTCATTATGGGGTTATGAAAAACATAGGTAACAAATTCGTAGATGAATGGAGTGACCAGATACCTTTCACAGGTTGGCCCATGGAGAAAGTATATGACTCCCTTCGAGAAAAGATCGACGAAGAGCCCAGGGTCGTGGTTATAATTTTGGACGAATTGGATAAGTTGGTTACCAAAAACGGAGATAGCGTTCTGTACCATCTTTCAAAGATAAACTCCGAACTGAAAAATAGTAAAGTGAGTTTGATCGGCATCTCCAACAACTTAAAATTCACGGAATTTTTGGATCCCAGGGTGAAAAGCAGACTGGGAGAAGAAAAGATGATATTTCCACCTTACGATGCGGAACAATTGAAAGACATATTAGCGGACAGAGCGGGTCAAGCCTTTGAATCCGAGATATTGGGTAACGATGTGATCTCGCTTTGTTCTGCTTTAGCCGCGCAGGAACACGGCGATGCAAGAAGAGCGCTGGACCTGCTCAGGGTCTCGGCTGAGATAGCGGAACGTGAAAAAGATGAAAACGTGACAACTGACCATGTTTACAGGGCAAAAAACAAGATCGAACAGGATTGTGTTAGAGAAGCAGTTAACACCTTACCTACGCATTCAAAGCTGGTCCTCTACTCCATACTGCTCATAGGAGATAACGGAGGTAGTAAATTGACTACAGGTGAGGTTTTTTCCGCGTACAGCGAACTGAGCAAAAGATCCGGTATGGATCCCTTGACACAGAGAAGGATCACCGATTTGATCTCGGAGTTAGACATGCTTGGCTTGATAAACGCAAGGGTAAAATCCTTTGGAAGGAGAGGAAGAACCAAGGAGATACAAGCTTCAGTCCCAAAGCGAGATATAATCGATCTGATAGAGAGCGACGAAAGTATAGAGTCGGTGAAGCATCTTAATATACACGGAGGAAAACAGACTACGCTGATCTGAGATAAGGCTTTTGGCCCATAAATTCATTTACCACTTTTTGAATCCCAAACAAGAAATATGTTCGAAAATGCGGCACTATTTGAACTCGGACTGATGATCTCCGCCTTGGCTATCGGAGCAGCCATAGCCTCTCGTTTAAAGGAGTCCGATATACCGTTATTTATCTTATTGGGTATATTATTAGGGCCATATGGCATAGGAAGGATATGGGATTTTCACATAGGAAATGCTGATGCGGCGGAGCAGTTCATAGAGATCGGTGCCGAATTAGGGATCATCTTTTTGTTGTTCTTTATGGGTTTGAGTTTCAGTTTGAAAAAACTCCGTCGACACAAAGGAACCATAGCCGTTGTAGGTACCATGGACCTTTTGAACTTCGCACCGGGTATGTTGGTGGGATACTTTTTTTTCCAGGATATCATGGTTGCGTTTTTGATGGGAGGTGTAGTATACATATCATCCAGTGCCGTTATAAGCAAATCATTGATGGATCTTGGATGGGAATCAACACCGGAAGCGGATCAGATGTTGGAGAGGCTCGTTTTTGAGGACATAGTTATCGTGATCTATCTTTCAGTTATTTCGACGGTTCTTTTAGGCGAAGGGACTGATCTGGTAAGCATCGGGACCAATGTAGGTTTGGCCATGGTCTTTATGATCTTGTTCATACTGGTCACTTATTTGAAGCCTGAAATTTTTGATAGCATACTTAACACCGATTCCAACGAGGGATTCGTGCTCCGAGCCGTGGGTTTCATCAGTGTTGTCGCAGGGATAGCTCTAGTTTTGGGCTTGAGTGAAGCCATAGCGGCCTTCTTCGTTGGTATCGCTTTCGGTGGAACAAAACATTTAGCGAAACTTCAGAAATTTCTTTACTCGTTCCGTTACTTATTTGGAGGGATATTTTTCTTTTGGATAGGTATGAGGACAGACCCTTTCCTGTTCAGGGGTGTAGCAACCATCCTCTTGATAACGATAATAGCGTCGGGTCTTTACAAGTTTTTCACGGCTTATTATGGAGCGAAGTTCTTCAAGTTGGATCAATTAGGGTCTGCAAAAGTAGGAGTAGGCATGATAACAAGAGGCGAATTTTCCCTGATCATCGCGGCGCTTTCTGCAGAAGCCGTGGGCCGCTATGCGATACCGGAGATAACAGAAACCATACCTGCTTTTGCTGTATCCTACGTGTTAGTGATGAGTATATTAGGAACGCTACTGATGCAGCACATGGATAAAATATCCTCGATACTAAAGTTAAAAGGAAAATGATGTCACAGGACTTTCCGTATCCTTTCTAAAGCCCAATCTATCTCGTCTTTAGTGATCACCAGAGGAGGAGCGAATCGGAGTACGGTCTCTTTAGTATCTTTTACCAATATACCTTCCTCTTTCAGTTTTTCCGCATAAGGTCTAGCTTTTTCTTCGAGTTCAACGCCGATGAAAAGTCCTCTTCCTCTGACTTCTTTGATTAGTGAGTTATCTATATCTTTTAGTCCCTTTCTGAAGTATCTGCCCATCTCCAAGGAATTTTTCACAAACTCTTCTTCCTGTATAACTTCGATAGCCTTTGTAGCTGCAGCGGCTCCAAGGGGGTTACCTCCAAAAGTGGAGCCGTGTGATCCAGGATTGAACACTTTCATCACTTCGTGGTCCGCAGCTATTGCTGAAACGGGATAAACACCCGCGCTCAGCGCTTTGCCCAATATGTAAATGTCCGGTTCTACCTCTTCCCAGTCACAGGCGAACATCTTACCGGTTCTACCTAAACCCGTTTGTATCTCATCGGCTATAAACAACACGTTCTCTTTTTTGCACAGTTCCCGTGCTTCTTTTAGGTAACCTGAAGGAGGGAGTACTATTCCGCCCTCGCCCTGCATGGGTTCTATTAAAAATGCCACGGTGTTGGGCCCGATTTCCTCGTGAAGTGCCTCTGTATCGCCGAACGGAATCACTTTGAAGCCTGGTGTGAACGGCCCGTATCCCTCTTTGTATTCAGGTCTTGTACTGAACGATATAACTGTTATCGAACGTCCGTGAAAATTGTTGGAACATACTATGATCTCACCTTTATCTTCTTCTACACCCTTTTCAAAATATCCCCATCTTCTAGCGGCTTTTACAGCTGTTTCCACGGCTTCCGTACCGGAGTTCATGGGAAGTACTTTCTCTTTTCCTGTTATCTCAGATACTTTTTCATAGAATCGACCGAGCCGGTCGTTCATGAATGCACGAGAGGTCAGAGTGACTTTTTCCGCCTGTTCCTTCAGCGTTTTGATAACTTTGGGATGACAGTGACCGTGACTCACCGCAGAATAGGCACTCAGCATGTCCATGTATCGGTTTCCTTCAACATCCTCGACCCAGACGCCTTCAGCATCTGATATTATAACGGGTAAAGGATCGTAATTTTTCGCTCCGAATCGACGGGTCAACTCCATTATCTCTTCACTTTCAGCATTCACTACCTTTTGGGTGCCTTCATCCACTTCATTTTCTGAGACCATATTATCAGCGGTTATCCTGAAAGTCTAGTTGTATTAAAATCTTTGTCAGGAGGGTTCGTATCTTATCAATTCGGCACTTTCATCTTCAGGCATATCAAAGATTAGCCAAAAGCTCTCGGATTCTCCTGGTTCGATGGTATATGGTATCTCTTCGCCTTGTGGATCGTGATACTCTTCGCCATCCACGGTTTCGAGTATAAAATAATCCGATTCAGGTTCTAGGTCTAGGTTTTCCGCTTTATTTTCTAATTCCACGTGGATCCCGTAAAATACGTAGCCCTCTTCCGGAGTATTTCCTTCGAAGTCTTCTTCAAGTCTTTCCTCACCCAGCACGTTCAAACCCGTTTCAGGTTCTTCCCCACTCATACATCCGGTCAGAGCCAGGCTTAGACCCATCAGCAAGATCAAAGACAGTGCCATCGCAGATTTCTTTTTTGTGCTCATATTCACACCTAAGTCTGTTCATCCTCTTCGCTCTAATAATCCAAGAGAGCCATATAAAAAATTTTCCCGGCAGAGAAATTATATATCTAATATCCTTAAGAAGGACTAAATCAGTGATCATCATGGGACCCGAAGAGATCGAAAAAAAGACAGAAGAAGAGTCGGAAGACAGCGAGGTTCTCCAAGACGTGAACAGCGTGAATATAAAGATATTTGGAGTAGGAAGATTTGGGAGCAACCTCATAGATCATCTGATGCAGGAAAAAGAAAAGCTATCTAACAAAGAACTCATAGCGTTGGATACGGACGAAGAACATCTCAACGAAGTGGCTGCAAAGAAGAAGGTGCTCCTAGGCCCGGGACACGGTGCCATAGGAGACCCTGGCATGGGAGAAAAGCGAGCTGTGAATTCCAAAGACAAGATCGTAGAGCACATAGAGGGTTCCGACCTTATCTTCTTGATCGGAGGTATGGGCGGAGGTACGGGGACCGGTGCTTTACCGGTGATAGCAGATATAGCCAAAGGCGAAGGCGCTTGTGTCTTTGGAGTTGTAGCGCTTCCGTTGATATCCGAAGGGAAGAAAAGGATGGAAAATGCGAAGAATGGGCTCTTGAAGATGGAAAAAAGCTGTCATGCCATGAACGTGATACCCAACGATAGGTCGCTAAATTTTAGATCACGATCATCTCATGACCCTGTTTTTAAGATGACCGAAGACATACTCATCGATTCGATAGAAGAAGTGATCGATATAATAATCAAACCAGGACTAGTTAACATAGATTACAACGATCTGAGGACCATAATGGAGGACGGCGAACTCCTTATGGTGGGAAAAGGCAAATCCCAGGACCTAACTAACAGGATAGAAGAGGCGATAGAGCAGGCTTTCAACTCATCTCTTCTGGATGAGATCGATATAAGCGGATCGAAGGGCGCACTGGTCAGAGTTACTGGTGGAGAAAGCATGACCGTCAGTGAGGCTGAAAAGGCGGCTCAGATGGTGAACGAAAGGATGGGCGAAGACGCTAGGATAATCTTAGGCTATGATGTAGAGGGAGATCTCGAAGAGATGGTAAAGGTGTATCTGGTCATAACTAACGTACATCAGGATGTTGAAGAGTTCTTTTCTTGGTACGTGAAAAAAAAGATCGACGAGCTGAGAAAAGAGCTCAAAACGTGGAGATATTTTTTAGATTAGCCGGCCGATGAAGCAAAAAATCTATATAAACATGTGAAGTTGCTTTATACGGAGATACTCACATGAAAAAGATAAGTTCGATCGTTATCTCATTTTTGATAATCTTTTCATTAGGAACAGGTTTTTGTTTAATATCTTATGGTAGTTCAGGAGCTGAAGAGGATCTTGATGAAGTCGGATGGTCCATGGACGTTCCAACGTGGAAGAGAGGGTCTACATGGGAATACGATCAAAGAGTATGGGCTAACGGGACCGACGAAGACGGCGACCCTGTAGAGTTGTTCTTCGATGAATCATTGAGTCACACGGTATCATCCATAGAGTACGTTGATATAGAAGGAGTGATGACACCGGTTTACAACATCACGGTGGAAGGAGTGGTAGAAGGCGGAGGCATCGATGCAGGAGGGACACAGCTCGACATCGACGGCGGGAGCTTTGAAGGTTACACACTACATAGACTGGACGATCTAAGTACTGTTGTTGGATTTCAAGATAAGGAGTTCTATAGTGGTGTCTTTGATGGAGAGATCAGGAACAAAAATACTGAGAAGCCCCCTGTAGAAGCCTACGATTTTCCACTGACGCCCGAAAGGGACTTTTGGGCTAACAACACAATACACTCCCAGGGAGAGACTTTTATAGACCCACGAGGAGGGCAGGATCCCATACATGAAACGGTAGATGAAAAATACGACATGGCTCGACACGTGACGGTATCTGAAAACACGTTCACCTTCGATGTAGGCGGAGAGACCTTCGAAGCTTACAGAGTCATGGAGGATAAACTGGAAACGCTCGAGTCAGGCGAGCCCGCCGATGATCACGGACATATGATATCGTACTATAATGGCGAAGTACAGAACTATATTGAGCAGCATGCGGTCCGTGAGGAACGCGCGGATTGGATCAGAAAATTAGAAGCATATGATGTACCTGAAAATCACAACTCTCTATCCGTTGAACCCTCCGAAGCAGTTGTTGGAGAGACGGTAGAGATCCACGGTAGTTTTCCCGACTATGCTAGTCGTGATTTTGATGTGATGATACCCATGGCCGGCTTCAGTGAACCTGTCGAGACCGATGGAGCTGGAGATTTTATGCTGGAGGCGGAGGTCCCCTATGTGGAAGATAATACGCCTTCGCCAGGGGTACTAGGAAGTGTGGGTATCGTGGCCATGGAAGCATCGGAAGATACGTATCAAGTAGCTACGCTGATCGTTTTGGAAGATGATAACGGCGACGACCCCGAAGGACCGAAGAGTCCGATCGATCCTCTGCCTGAAGATGGCGCTACGGGTTTGGGTACCGATGTAGAGTTGAGCGTTTTTGCTGAACACCATGAAGGGGAGTCTATGGACGTTTCCTTTTACGACGCTTCAGACAGTTTGATCGGAAGCGAGGAAGATGTAGGAAGTGGGCAGAGAGCCTCCATAACTTGGTCTGACCTGGAAGAAGATAAAACTTATGAGTGGTATGCTGTGGCAGATGATGGTGAATATACCGCGGAGTCTTCTCGTTGGTCGTTCACCACTTTATCGAAAGGAGATCCATACTTTTCCATGGAGATCATAGGTTACGAAGAAGAAGTAGAACCGGGAGAGGAGTTGTTGGTCGATTACAAGGTGACCAATATAGGTGAGATGGAAGATGAACAGCCCATAGAGTTCAAGGTCGATGGTACGGTAAAAGATAGTGTTGAAGTGACTCTCGGGCCAGAGGAGATATATGAAGATGAATTTTTATGGAATGCCGGAGAAGAGGGCACCTACTCTATCTCAGTAGCCAGCCAAGACGATGAAGATGAAGTGACTGTATCGGTAGTGAAGAAGATAGTGCACTATGAATTGACCATAAATGCGGAGGAAGGAGGTACTACGGACCCAGAACCAGGTACTTATTCTTACGAGGAAGGCGAAGAGGTCACCATAGAAGCTGTTCCTGAAGAAGATTGGCTTTTCGTAGGATGGTCAGGAGATATTGAAAGAGAAGAGACAGAGATAACTATTTTCATGGACGAGGATAAAGAGGTAAATGCACACTTTGAGGAGGATATAGACTACTACGAACTCTTGGTCTTTTTTGAGGGCCAAGGCGAAGTAAATATAGATCCTGATGAAGAAGAGTATGCAGAGGGTTCGGAAGTGGATCTTACTGCGGTACCGGAAGAAGGTTGGCTTTTCGTGGGATGGGTTGGCGACTATGAAAGTACGGAGGAAGAGATAACCATAACTATGGATGAGGATAAGGAAGTAACTGTCCGTTTCGCCCGTGAACCCTTCTTTGAAGTAGAGATCATAACACCTCAAGACGGTGATGAATTTGAAGAAGGTGAGGAGGTGGTACTGATGTATCGAGTTAGAAATACTGGTGGCATCTCCGATGAGCAGGACATAGAATTGTATATAAGAGGCGAGGCGGTGGGGATCAAGACGATATACCTTGAAGCTAGAGAGAGTCACATAGGTGAGTTCGTATGGGAGGCCGATGAAGACGGCGAGATAGGATTCGAGATCCGAAGTTCGGATGACGGTGAGACAGATTCTATTTCTTTGACCATATCCGCCGTTGAGGAACCCCCCGACGGGCCGGATGGACCCGGGGAGAACGACAACGGTGACGAGGAATTAAATCCCCAGTGGTTGATCTTGGCCGCATTGATAATAATAGGAGTGATCTTGGCGGTCTTAGTGGTGACGAGAGGAAAAAAGAAAGAGAAGAAGGACATACCCTCTGAATTTCCTCCACCGCCTCCTGATGGATCTTCCAAGAGGGACATACCCTCTGAATTTCCTCCGCCACCTCCTGGTGGATCTTCTAAGAAGGACATACCCTCTGAATTTCCTCCACCACCTCCAGATTAGACTCAAAAGCAAGGCTTCTTAGAATACTTCCTATGTATATCTCTCACTAACTTCTCCAGCTCCACTACTTCGACTGGCACTTCTTCTCCATTCTCCGTGTAAAACAAGACTGGCTCAACCTCTTTATCAAGAAATGCGTCCTTGACCGCGTGGTAGTAAATGCTGACTTGCCTGAAATATTCCTCCTCGTTGGACCGGTCCCTGTCCGTTTTGTGGTCCACTATCTTGATCGTGTTCCCATCTATGACCAGTAGATCGATGACGCCTTTGAAGAGTAACTTTCTGGTACCGGTCTCTACAGGAAGAAGGCAGACCTCTTCTGTGACGAGTTCACCAGATACCCCATCGATGTACCTCTTCAGGTTCTCTTCATCTCTGTTCCTGGGTTCGATATCATTCCCTGCAACGTACATCTCAGCGAATTTGTGTACTTTCTTACCGTATTCCGGGCCCAATCCTTCTTTTTCCTCATCATGTGATACGTCCATGACAGAATGAGCCGAGTATTTCACCGGCGCTTTCTTTGCGGATGGTTCGACCACCAGTTCCTCCCTGTTCTCGCTCACGGGTAGTGATGGCTCTATCTTGGGTTCGATCAGTTCTGGTTCCTCGGCAAGGCTTTTGAAGAAACTACTCTCTCCGTCCTTTTCGGAGGTCAGGAACAGGTAATTCTCTGCCCGGGTCATGGCCACGTACAACAATCTTCTCTCTTCGTCGTGATCTCCGGTCAAGCACTTTGAGATCACGAATTTTTTCCAGTTGTCATAACTGTAGGAGTATTCTTCTTGTGAGAATATCTTGCTCTGTCTTAAACCGATGGGTTCTGTAAATTCTATACTACTTCCGAAACCTCCCCCTCCCTTACCCATGTCTGCAAGTATCACCACGGGATATTCAAGCCCCTTAGCGCTGTGGATGGTCTGGATCTTGAAAACATCGTCTTCTGTCGTGCTGTCGACTTCGTATGTTTCCTTTGATCTTATATTATCAACGATGAAATCTATGAGATTTTCCCTGTTGAGATACGTGTTGTCGTAAGTTGCCTGAAGTACCTCGATTATCTTATCAGCGAAAGCATCATTTATAGAATACTTATGGAATACCTTTCTAGCTAAAGACCCAATGGTTTTTTCCTTCTCCAGTGAATCTCTGAACTCGCACATCTCCTGTGGGAAGTCTTTTTCGTCGAACATCTTTTTGATCTCATCTATGTTGTAGCCCACTTCGTCTAGGACGACGGACCAGCCTCTTTTTGAATGAGGGTTCTGTACGATCCTCAGCCATGCCAGTAGCAGTATCGACTGGGGCCTCCTGAAAAGTTCTATCCCTCCTTCATAGGCTACGGGAACGTTTTTTTCTTCGGCTTTGTTTAAAAGTTCTAGGCCAAATTTTCTGGTCCTCACCAATACGGCTATATCGTTGTACTTGATCCTCCTGGGAACGTTTTTTTCTAAGAGATCGTAGTCTTCGTTATCTACGATCTCAGTTATCTTTGAGAGTATCACTTCTTTCTCGTTTTTCCCCACGTAAGAAGATATCTCGGTAGGTCCTTGGTTATCTACTGATTTGAGTCGCGTGATATTTGACTTAATACTTTCTTTATCTAAGATCTCGTCATTTGTAGCTTTCACTAGAAGAGCATTTTCTGAGAAATCTATTATCTCTTGGGTCGAGCGGAAGTTTTCTCTCAATTTTATCTCGTCTTCAACTTTTGCTGGGAAACCGATCCTGTTATGATCTGTGTTCAGATCTTCCCTGAACTCTTTCAACCTCTTTTTGAACTCTTTTATATTATTTACAGAAGCATATTGAAAAGAAAAGATGCTCTGCTTCCAATCGCCAACCACGCATATGTTACCTGTCTTTGATAACAGCAGAGCGAGTTTGAATTGGATCTCGTTTGTATCTTGGAACTCGTCTATCATCATATAGTCGAATTGTACTTCTTTTCTAAGCGAGTGGTCCTCACACAATAGGGCGAAGGCGAACATCATCATGAAACTGAAGTTCAAGTAGTTCCTGCTCAGAGCATACTCTACATATCGAAAATAAACGTCGTGGATGAACTGTTTCAGATCTTCCCTGTCCTCTTCAAAGCAGATCTCAGCGTATCTTCCAGGGATATGAGGCCCATCTCCTCTGATCTCGTCTTGTGATGGAGCATCTGATAGAAAGCACTTGTATTTGTAGCCGCTGAGTTTTTCTCTTAGTATGGACTGTCTTGGTTTTGTAGTTCCCGGTCTCGGTTCGTTCATCTTTTCGAAGAGCCGCTTGAACTCTTCGAGATCGCCATCTAGATACTTTTCCGAGTTCCTGAACCATCCTTTTTTTGTTGGAAATATACCCTTGGCGCCCAATGACCTTATAAGATCGAGAAGCTCTGTTTTATCGTGGAGGATACAGTAAAAATTATTGTATCCTGGATATTTTTCCATAAAATCGCTCATGAAAGTGCTGAACTCCTGCCGTTCCAGTATATCGTTTTCCATCACACGGGTGGATTGTGTTATCCTGTCATCGATGCCTATGACTTTCGGTGCTTCGTGGCCGTATCTTGTAAGCAACTTATTGCAGTAACTGTGAAATGTACAGATGGGAGCGTCTCTGAGTTCAGACTTATCGTGGTCCGAAGTATTTATTATCCGCTCCTTCATGTTCTCCGCGGCGTTGTCGGTGAATGTTACTAGTAAAATATCGTCCGGACTCACGTCTTTTTCTTTTAGTAGATGGGCGTACCTCAAAGAGATGGTGAAAGTCTTTCCAGTGCCGGGTCCGGCGTCCGTTATGTATATTCCATCTATCTGTTCGATGAGTTCCTCCTGTTCAGGGTTGGGTCTTTTTTCTTTCATATCATCACCAGATCCGTATTGTCGATCTCATGGGGATCGATGTCTCCCACGGGGAAGGAGTTTTTTCTGCACTCTTTGTATTCGTAGATCTTTTTTTTGAGAAAACTTTCGAAAAGGTCTATATCTTTTTTGAAGTATCTGGTATCCCTAAACCTAACGAACTTTTTCATTATCGATATACAGGCTTTTTTCACGTACTTATGCGGGCCGATCTTGTTTTGGCAGTGATCTATGAACTCCGCGGTTATAGGATGTGCTACAAGTTCATCTTTCTCCAGTTCGGGTATATCTTTGTCTTCAAAGAAGGAAAGATAATCGTCGTATCCGAGTTTACCTAGGACTTTCCTCCTGTTATTTGAAGATTTTAACCACTGGAATATCATCTCTTCGTGTACGATATCGTTGAACTCTTTTGGGTAGTAAACTATGTTGACTATGTTGTCGCTTGGATCTGCACTTCCCGATACCACGTCTCTTTCGTTATCGAGTAGGTGGTAAAAGGTGAAATTTATCTTTGTTAGTGAGTGATGATATCGGTGGTGGGCTATGTACATCTTGGCCTGGAAATTCGGTTTTTTTTCTATGTTTTCTAGTTCAGAGTCTTTCATCAGTTTAGATAAGGATTTTTTAGACCCGGTCTTGTGGTCTACTATATGTTCTTGTGATAATACTAGATCGACTTTACCCTTAGCCCCTATATCCTCGTTGCAAAATGATACTTCCGTAGCTCTTGTTTTTATGGGTTCGTTGAAGAGCTCGGAGAATATATTATATGTGTCCTTTTTCTCGTAGCCTTCAGGATCGTGGATGATCACTTTTTGCTCTTCTAAGAAATCCATAAGATTTTGAAGGCCGACTTCAAATCTTGTCTTCATGTTCGGGAGTTGATATGATTCTAAGAAAGGTTTCATTTCATCCATCATCTTGTCGATAATCATATCTTTTTTGTCATGGATATCAGGATAGTTTATCAAGAACTCAGCTAGATCGTGAAAAACCCTTCCTCTCCTGAGGTACCTGTTATCTGGCTTTTTTATGAGTTCTGAGAAGAATCTGTCTTTAGGGCAGTAAGCGAAGGTGTTGAGAGCGGACTGACTCATGGTTTTGATCTTTTTCTGTTTCGCTTCTACTGATGGTTTTTTGAACGGTTCTGGGTTCGGTGCGATCTCTTTTTTGTTGAGTTCGTGTTTCAGGTCTCTAAATGATTCTATGGTTTCATCGGTGAATTCGTTGAAGTAGAAAGAAGGTGTTATCGTCTGATTCATCTTCTTATTTTTGACCAGGAAGTAACGCCGTTGGCCGTTCTGTAGAAGTATCTGGAAATCCTTGATATTCTTTTCATCGAACTCTTTTTGGTCGATCCACGGTGTCGTAGGTGGTTCAGGCGTCCAAGAAGAATCCATACCAAGGTAGAATATGATGGGCCTATCGATGTAAGTGGAAGTGGAAGGTGACGCTAGGAGTACGCCGCGTTCAGCTTTCTCTATATCTATGTCGAAGGTTTCCAGGTAATACGTCAGGGAGTTCAAGCGATTTAGTGTTATCTTTTTGTCCATGAAACCTATATCTTCTAATTGTTTTTCCAGTTCTTTTAGTTCTTCATCAAATCGGTCTAGAAGTTCTTTAAAAGTTTTATTTGGAATATCGTCCATGAGTTCTTTTATCGGATCGTCAAAGGAATGTAAGAAGTATTCCTCTTGTTCAGGGTCTATATTTTTTTTGGTCAAAGAACGTATATCTTTGATCTTCGTTCCCGTTTTGTAAAAAGAGATACGTATGAGGTTCAGGAATCTCCTCACGGTTTCGGATTTAGTTATGTCCTTGGAGGCCATGTAAGGTATGTCGTGGGAGATCAAAAGGGCTTCTAACAGATCTTGGTAGTCGGAATCTTTTTCCATGACCACTGAGATATCTCTTGGGTCTAGTTTTTTAATATGATCCAAGACGGTCTGTACTATCTCCGTGCTTGAATGGAATATGTGGAATTCGGGGAGAGAACTTGTGGTGTTTTTGAAAGGTAGGATCACATCGTAATGAGGTGGAAGAACCTTCTTATCTAGTTCTGTAAACTGGTGTGGAGCTACCACGGCGAGATCGACGTTTTTAGGAACGGTATATCTTTCAACTGCGCTGTATGGATTGACCCTCTTCTTTAATATGTCTATTATATTTTTCACTTCTTTTGTATCATATCTATCGTGTTTGAGTATCGTATCTGACTCGCCGGTTTCCATCCAACAGTTCACGATATTCTCAAGAAGATAGCTGGCCTGTTTCCAGTTCAGATCGCCCTCGTTCAGGATCTCCAGGAATATATCCCTCTTCTTTTGTAACTTTTTTCTTACTGTGATATTGTCGAGAGCTAGTCTTCTTGGTGTGGTGGCGAACGGCCCGATGTGTGCAGTGTTAAGTCGTGCATTGAGAGCGTCCGCAAGAGCAGCATCAGCGGTGAGAACAAGATCCTTATCTTTGACTTTTTCGTAGATTTGGTCTATGGTCAGTGTTTCTTGTAAGGCGGGATCTATCATATTGATCTGTCCTAAATCTATAAGAGAGTATAAAGTAATTATCGTAGCAAGATAGGGTTGTCTGTTTAAGATATTTACCTTTTCCGTTCAATATTTTCTCTCTTGCTGGTATCATCTATAACCTTCTTCTTCCAGCGACCTGTTTTATATACTCCCAAGGCAAGAACGAATGCAACCACGTTGCTCAACGCCATACCTGTCCATATGCCCATGGAGCCCATGGAAAGGAATATAGCGAAGAGGAAAACGAATGGTAGTCTCAAGCCCCACAGCCTCACAAGGCTGAGTCCCATCTGGAGCTTGGTGTGTCCGGAACCTTCGAGTAACGAAGTTACTCCTCTGAACACACCGAAGAAAGGCATGGCTAAGGAAAAGATGGCCAGAAAAGTAGCTCCCTCTGCTATGACCTCCGGTGATTCAGGTATGAATATCATTATAAGGTTGTTCCTCAACAATAAAAGAACTATACTGAACACCATCATCAGCCCAGCCACGGCTAAAAAACCTTTCTTTGCTACTTCTTCGGACCTTTTTATATCGTCGGCACCTAAAGCTTGTCCCACCATGGTGCTGATGGCCATGGCAAAACCACCCATTACAAGGAAAGTTATGTTCAATATCCGGTTCCCTATACTGTAAGCCGCGCCGGCGATCTCAGGATTTGGAAGTCTGTATATCACGGCCCAGAGTATGATGAAACCTATGGACGTACCGAATCTTCCTATGCCGGCTGGGATACCGATATCTAGGAATTTTTTCAGCCTAGACAGATCAGGTTTTAGATAGGATAGTTCTAGTTTTAAACCTACTTTTCCCGTGAAAAGCATGTAAGTAGCGTACAAAGAACCGATACCTCTGCTCATTATGGTACCAATTGCGGCTCCTCTAACTCCCAATGCGGGGATCGGTCCTATGAAAGGGAGTTCAGGTATCGTTACCCCAAGGAACGGCATCGGTCCAGAGCCGAATATCAGGATAGGATTTATCAGCATGTTTAAAGCCACGGAAAAAGCCGTTATCTTCATAGGGGTTATCGTGTCTCCCCATCCTCGGAGAGTATACATAAATGCGAAGAACAAAAACATGAACGGTAGACCTAGGAAGATTATCTGTATGTATTGGGTCCCGTAATAGGCGAGTTCTTCTTCTCCGCCTGTGAGGAGGTTCATGAAAGTAGGAGTGAAAAAATAACCAACTATACCTATTATCAATGACCCTACGATAGCTATGAAATAAAGTTGCCCGGCGGTCCTATCCGCTTCTTCATATTTTTTTGACCCAGTGTACTGTGAAATAAGGGCGAGTGCTGCGATCCCGAATCCCATCTCGATGGACATCATCATGAAAACTATGGTCCATCCCTGACCTACCGCCGTAACGGAGTACTCCGCTATCTCAGGATTTGGTATCCTACCGAGCCAGAATGTATCTATTAGGTTGTAAAGTGTTCTTAAAAAAGTAGCGATCATCATGGGCCACCCCAATTTGAACATCACGCCGAAAACGTTCCCATCCAAGATCTCGCTTTTGGTAGGTTTCTTCATCCTTTCCTTAAAAAAAGGATACACTCCCTCCCGGCTCATACCTTTCAAAATGGCACCAGGAGCTTTTATGATCTTTATAAGTATGGAATAGATCCATTTCAAAATTTCAAGTGGACCCCAAGTCATCACTTTTCATATGGTTATTAGTAGGCAAGTTATTAATATTTTTGCATAGGGGTGCAAGCATTCAGATGACATGATAACGATACCATGCAATGTAATAATTTCAGGAAAGTAGAAAATAGCGAAGAATAGTCAAAGACACGATTTTTTGTACTAACTTAGGGTCTTTGACAAGTTGTAGATGTCGAAACTTTGGCTCAAAATGTTTCGGCTTCCACTAAAGTTATAAGTGCTATCTTGCTCTAGGTGTGTGTATCCTCATGTACAAGATCGCCATAATGGTTTATCCCGATGCCGAAGAGCTAGACTTTGTCGGTCCTTATGAGACATTGGCCTCTCAAGACGGATCTGTTGACGTGAAATTGGTGAGCGAGTCTTTAGAACCTGTTAAAGCTTTCAACGGACTAAGGGTATTGCCCGATATGACTTTTTTTGATAAAGAACGATATGATGTTTTGATGGTACCAGGAGGTGAAGGTAGGCGGAACGCTATGTACCATGGCGATGTGCTTGAGTTTATCAAAAAACAGACGGAAGGTCTAACTCACCTCTGTTCGATCTGCACAGGTGCTTTCATATTGGCCGAAGCTGGTCTTCTTGATGGACTGAAAACCACGACCCACCATTCGGCCATGCGTGAATTAAAACGATCATATGCTGCCCTTGAAGTGGTCGAGAAAAGAGTCGTTAAGAACGATACCAAGCCAAAAATATGGTGTGCAGGAGGTATATCTTCCGGCATCGATCTTTCTTTGGAACTTTTGGCCGAACTTTTGGGTGAAGACGCTGCGAAAGAAACCGCTGATAGGATGGAATATATGGGGTGGGACCGAAGTCGATGTGCATCATTCCTGGTAGACCCGGATGAACAGCAAAGAAAGACCGAAGGCAGCTAACATCAACAGGCCGCTTATAAAGAAGGCAAGGTCGTACAGACCTGTAAGGTCATAAAGGTATCCCGCAATGTAAGGTCCAAATGCTCCCCCGAGTCCCGCAACGGTGCCCAAAGCACCGAGGATCGCACCGGAATGTTTGGTTCCAAACAAACGACTGGTTATCACAGGATAGATCATCACCCATCCCCCGTAAGCCAACCCGAATAGGAGTGCCACCATATATATTGCAGTGAGTCCAGAAAAAAGAGGAAGCAAAAAGATCGCAACCGATTGAAATATAAAAAATATGGCCACTCCTTTTATCACACCCAATCTATCAGAAGTCCAACCACCCAGTATTCTACCGAATATATTGGCTACGCCCACTGCGGTGAGGGTGGCGGCCGCATAAAAGCTGGAGAAGCCGATATCCGTAGAATAAGGAACTAGGTGCACAGTTATGGTCATGGAAGAAAATTGGGCGAACATGAACATGAAATAGATTATCCAGAAGTATTTAGTTTTCAAAGCCTCTTTCAAAGTGTAATTTTTTTCATAGTTACCGGGGTCTTTCTCGACTTTGTCGTTTCTAGGAGATCTTTTCATCAATAATGTAGATACGGACAGAGCCGATGAAGCGGCCACTCCGATCATAATAAAAGTAGACCTCCAACCGAACAGATATATGGATCTTTCAAGGAGAGGCGGAATAAAAGCCATCCCTAGTGCGATCGCCGTCAACGAGATACCTACGGCAAATCCCCTTCTCTTATCGAACCACCGGGTCACTGTGGTAGCGGAAGGGATGTAGATGGCGCTGGCACCCACTCCCAAAATTAAATAACTCATATAAAGATGATAAAGGTTTTGTATCTGACTGCTCAGTAGGAATCCTGAAGCGACCAGGACGGTACCGACGGCCATCAATTTTTTCACACCGTATCTATCGCTCAGCCTACCAGATATTATCCCACATAGTGAAGATACTAACATCGAGATGGAAAATACAAGTGTCAGTGGTCCTCTATCCCATCCAAAATCCTCTGTTAAAGGGTCTATGAATACACCGAAACCATAACTATGGATACTGAGAACCATCAGGGCTATAAAAGCCGCCAAAACAATAAACCAGCCATAATATATCTTCTTTTCTTCATCGGTCATGATTACAAATCCCATACTGACATACTTTAAAATGATTACTGATGATCACTCTATTTTTTACATGACGTAGGCGGTCTTTCCTAGATCATCAGTTATCTTCCCCCCCTATCGTTTTTAGCCAAAATAGATCCAAAAACTTAACAAATCTCCTCTTCAATTCATATATATGAACGTACTGTTCGTGTGCTTAGCTAACATGCAGCGCAGTCCCACCGCCGAAGAGATGCTCAGAGAATTAGCACAGGATGACTTAAAGGTGAGATCCGCTGGAATACTGGAAAGCGCCCGAAAAAAGGTCGATGAGGACACGCTTCGATGGGCGGACAGAATTTACGTGATGACCAAAGGCATCAAGGATGTCTTGGAAGATGAATTCCCAGAAACCTTAGAGGGAAAAAAGATCAGATCCTTTGAGATACTAGATAGATATGGGAAGAACGATCCTCGACTAAAACAGCGATTGATGGAAGAATTCTCTAAGGATGATCTTTTATCGGGATATGTCCATTAGTGAGCTCAAGAGATCTCAAAGATTTGTTGCTGTGATTCCAGAGAGGAGTGACTCATCTACGCTCAAACCCTCTTGGATAAGCTTTAAGACGTGATCCTTTTCTTCTGGTAGTCTATAACCCTCATATCCCATATCGAAGAGATAAGCCCCCTCTCTGTTTCTCCAACCGTTCAACGCGTGATCGAAACAAAGTTTTGATGAAACTTCAAGATTTTTAACCATGATCTCCAACTCTTTTAATCGCCGGTGAGGAGAGTTTGGTGTGAATTCGCCCCTTTCCTGCATCTTGTAGAGTTCCGAAGAAGGATGCACTGTCAAGGGACGCATCCTGATATAGTGGGGATCTATTTTGTTTAGAGCTTCTGCGGTATTCAAGGCGTGTTCTTCGCTGTATTCATCTCCACCCAAGCCAGGCATCACATATTCTGACAATTCAAAACCCGCTTCCATGGCTTTTCTACCCGCTCTTATGTTCTGTTCAGCGGTAACTCCTTTTTTCATGACCTTCAGTACATGGTCGTCTCCGCTCTCTAGTCCTACGTGTAGTCTTGTTAGACCGGCTTCTCTTACATCTGTCAGTTCATCTAGATCTTTTCTCAAGATGGTGTCCGATCTTGCATAGGATGTTATCCTCTTCAAAGAGGGAAATACCTCTCTGAGATGATCTAATACATCTACCAACTGGTCTGTGGGCATTATCAACGAGTTCGAGTCCTGTAGAAAAACGGTTCTTCTTCCGCTTTTGAACCAAGCCAAGACCAACGAAAGGCAGTGGTATGGAACAGTTTCTAAGTTTGCACCCTCTACCAGCATTTCATTTATCCTTTTGACCGTATCTATATCTTTTTTTATCTCTTTTACGTCCCTGAGTTCAAACTTTTTTTCGTGGTAAAAAGGACAGAAGGCGCATCTGTTCCATGAGCAATTCCGGGTAGCTCTGATCAGGAGTGACTTAGAGCCTCCTTCATTTGGAGGTCTTATAGGGCCTATCTCGAATGAGTACTTTTCAGTATCACTTTTTCTGTGAAGCATCGTGTAACTATGTTCAAAAGTAGGATATAGTTTTGATGGTTTGATTCAGAAAGAATATAAATATCCTAAGCCGATGTAGGTCCAAGATGGTAAGAGCTATCGGCATAGACCCGGGAACCAAGTCTTTCGATGTGTGCGGTATCGATAACGGGAAGGTCTTTTACGAGGAGGTTTTGGACACCTCGGAACTAGTCGAGGATCCATCCCGATTGATAAGATCAATAGAAAGAGAGATGCCCGTTGATATAATAGCAGGTCCTTCCGGCTACGGTGTGGGATTAACACATCTAGATGATTTACCTGCGGATATACTCAAAGATTGGTACCTTACCTACATATTATTGCTAAAAAGAGAGGACTTAGAAAAAGCGCTCTCACGAAGGGACCCCGGGATAATGGTGTACTCCACCATGATCCAAAATGCATTGGAGATGAAGCGTAGAAGATGGCCAGTGTGTTATATCCCAGGCGTTATCAATTTATCCACTGTTCCTGAGTGGAGAAAGGCGAACTGTTTGGACCTTGGAACCGTGGACAAACTATGCAGCTGTATACTAGGGATACATGACCAATCCGTTAAGATGAATATATCCCCACGGAACACTTCATTCGTACTGATCGAGATGGGCTATGGTTACAATTCTATATTGGCAGTAGAGAACGGTAAAATCATAGACGGCTTGGGAGGGACCACCAATGGGATGGGGTTCTTAACAGCTGGAAAATTGGACTTAGAGCTTGTACAGTTGGTTGGAAGATGGGAAAAAGCCGACGTTTTCACCGGGGGAGCCGCAACCCTCTCTGGAAAAGATTCTCCAAATGAGCTGATAAGAAGTGACGATGAAAAAACCGAGATCGCTTTGAACGCTTTGAAGGAAGGTGTAAAGAAAGGAGTCGCATCAGTTCTAACTACGATGTCCGAGCCCAGAGAGATATTGATCTCGGGTAGGTTGACCAGGATCAAAGAAGTGAAGGATGAACTCCGACACATGTTGAATGAATTTGCCACCGTACGACCATTAAATCCTCTCCAAGGAGCAAAAAAGGTGAAAGAGGCGGCTCAAGGCTATGCCATGGTAGCTGAAGGATTGTATGGAGGGGAGTTTTCGGAGATAGTGGACTGTACTAAAATAAGAGATGCTGAAGGAACCGCTCTCGATCATATCTATCATCCAAAGGGAAGGACGATAAAAGAAGAACTAAAAGAAAAAGTGCCGTTCCGACCTTGACTCTTTAACGGAATAGAGAGCCGAGAACAGGTCTTGATGCTCTTTCAGTCAGCTTTAACAACGATAACCGTACATCTCGCATTCTTTAAAACTCTCTCAGTTGTACTTCCTAAGAGGATCTCTTTTATCCCAGAAGCGCCGTGGCTGCTCATGTATATCACATCGTTTTCACCTGCTTCCTTGACGATGCGCTGGTAGGGTTCGCCTATGGCGATCTCCGTGGTTATATCTACACCTGAATCGTGTGCTCTACTTCTCACCCAACGCAGGGCCTTCTCTGCTACCTTTTTCATGTTATCCTTTTCAGCTCCACGGACCTCGTCTCCTTTCAACTGTTCATACTTATTTACATCCAAAACATAGATAGAATATGCGGGTATATCCAAAAAGCTGGCCAATTCCAATCCCTTCAAGATTCCATTTTGAGCTATCCTGGACCCATCCGTCGGTACTATTACTCTATCGTACATACATGGTAAAAGACTTAGGATTATAAAAATCCTGTCACTCTCTAAAGGAATAGTGAGACAGGATACATAAAGGTTATAAAGTCTGAAACCATAGTCGATACATCGTTGTTGGAATGTATGAAAGGAACAGTGAAGTTCTTTGACGACGTTAAAAATTATGGTTTCATCGAGCCCGATGGAGATGAAAAAGACCATTTCGTCCATCGGAGTAATCTAAAGAATGTTTACACCCTTGAAGAAGGAGACCGCGTAGAATTCGAGAGCAAGCTGGAGGAAAAAGGTTTTCAGGCGTTCGAAGTTAAAAAAATTGAAGAAGAATAAAGGAGTAACATCAAGAGAAAGATAACATGGATAAATTGTATCTAGATATAGAGACCACAGGACTGAGCAAAAAGAGAAACGAAGTCACCGTAGTAGGGGTCTACGACGGCGAAAAAGTATATCAATTAGTTCAAGGAAAAACCCTCACTCAAAGCGATCTCGACGCACTCTTAAAAGATGCGGACTGCCTGGTAACTTACAATGGAAAGAGGTTCGACCTGCCTTTCCTTGAATACAATTATGGTTTGGAGTTTCATGGAGAACACAAGGATCTCATGTATCTTGGGTGGGATGTCGGACTCAAGGGCGGACTCAAAAAGATAGAGAGTGAGATAGGGATAACAAGGGATTCCGGTGTCTGCGGCGGTAGAGAGGCTGTCGTACTCTGGAATAGGTACCGACGTTATGATTGTAACGAGTCGCTGAGTAAACTTCTAAGGTACAACAGAGAGGATGTGATCAACTTAGTAGAAGTCGAAAAGGCCGTAGAAAAACGATTAGAAAATAGATGAAAAATTTTAATAACCTCGTAGATTACCCTTCTCCAAAAAAGTGGTATAATTTCATCCAAACTCAGCTACCACAAGCTTAAAAAAATATTCATAAAATCCGCAGAGGAGAGAAGAAAAGACATACTAAGTGGCCCTATAATAAAGACCATCTTGGTGCTGGCACTCCCTGTGATGATTTCCAGTTCTTTACATATATCTTTCAACATAGTTGATACTTTTTGGCTTGCTCGTCTCGGCGCGACGGAGGTAGGTGCACCCACAGCCGCATGGCCCGTTATATTCGCATTTCTATCCGCAGGGATGGGACTGTCTACCGCCGGCGTCGCTCTTGTCGCTCAACACATGGGTGCAGGTGATAGAGAAAGAGCTAACGAAGCCGCAGGCCAGGTGTTCGGCTTCTTGATGGTTATAAGCCTGGTGTTCACCGTTGGAGGTTTTTTGGGAGCTCCTTACATATTGCGCTGGATGCAGACACCTTCCGACATATATCCTCTTGCCCTGACTTATTTGAGGATCGTTCTTTTGAGCATGCCCTTCGTTTTTGCTTATACCTCTTTTAGATTCTTGCTCAAAGGCATGGGCGACATGGTCACTCCACTGTTCATAAAAGTGGTGTTCGTCTCAGTGAACATAGTATTAGATCCTATACTGATATTTGGATGGTCAGTATTTCCTGAACTGGGCGTTACTGGTGCAGCCATCGCCACCGCGTCTTCTCGTGTCACAGCTGGTTTGGTGGGTATGTACCTATTGTTCAACGATCGTGTGGACATCCAACTTTCTTTGAAGGACCTACGCTTAAAACTAGAGTGGATGAAGCAGATAGTGAGGATAGGCGCACCGGCCACCGTCGCGAGGGTCATGACCGCCTTGGCATTTATCATACTCTTCGCCCTGGTAGCGATCTTTGGCGAGACCCCAGTTGCAGCCTATGGAATAGGCAGGAGGATCATACATGTCATAACCATAGCTATTTGGGGATTCGCCGACGCGTCTATGTCCATGGTGGGACAGAACATAGGTGCAGAGAACAAGAAGAGAGCCGAGGATATCATAAAGAAGGCGATATTAGCTTCTTCAGTGATAATGTTCTCCACAGGTGCACTGGTCATCGCGTTCAGAACGGGTATCATGAACTTTTTTATAGACGAAGCACCGGTCATAGAAGAAGGTGCCCGGTATTTGTTGATCTACTCGATGTCCATCGGATTTTTTGGGATCTTCAGGATATTCGATTCAAGTTATAGAGGCACCGGCCATACCATGCCTGCCATGGCTCTTGAAATTTTTAGAATATGGGGTCTACGTCTATTCTTATCGGCCCTTCTGGCTCTTCCCGCCCTTCCGATAATAGGTTTCGGCTTCGATATGGGGATAGTAGGTGTTTGGATAGGTATGGCGTTGAGCAACCCCATCGCCGCAGGCGTTTCTTACCTATACTTTTTAACTGGAAAATGGAAAAAGAAAACTATCCGCAGTAGTAGTTGAAGGATAAGATTTTTAACTATCGAGTCGATGATAGTACATGACCCTAAGAAGTCTTATCTGCTTCAGTGTGTTGATTATGTTGATATTACCGGTAACGACGGTGCGAGCCTCTGACGAAGATCCAACAGCTCTCATAAGTACGAACAAAGGCGAGATCGAAATCGAATTGTACCAAAACGATGCTCCCGAGACCGTGGACAACTTCATAAAGTATGCGGAAGACGGTTTTTACGAGGGACTGATATTTCACCGCGTGATAGAGGCCTTCATGATACAAGGCGGAGGATTTTATCCAGATATGGAGCAAAAGGATCCTACCTACGACCCTATAGAAAACGAGGCTGAAGAAAGCGGGCATAGGAACAAGAGAGGCACCATCGCAATGGCAAGGACCCAAGACCCACATTCGGCTACGAGCCAGTTCTTTATAAATCATCAAGACAACGATGACTTGGATTGGGACAGGGCTCAGGATGGATGGGGTTACTGCGTTTTCGGTGAAGTTGTAAGAGGTATGTCCGTTGTAGACGAGATCGCTACAGTGGAGACCACTTCGGTCCCGGGTCATGATGACGTACCGGTTGAAGACGTAGTTATAGAAGAAGTCTCGATCAGTTATACCGAAACTGATAACGGTGAAACGGATAACGGTGAAGTTGCAAACGGAAACGACGAGGTAGATGATGGTGATAGGTTTTACGAGAACCCGATGTTCCTTTTAGTATTTGTATCGTTGGTGGCTGCTTTAGGTATAATATTGGTACTGCGTCGTTTTGAAGACAGGGACGAGGAATAACCCAAAAAGAAAAGTCAATAGAGCTTTTTCAGTGCTCTTTTTTCTAGTACTTCCCTTTTTGGTATACGCTTGGCCAATTCTTTTAGCTCGTTAACCCGATTGTAAGACTCGTAATCACTGAAAGCCTGTAGTATATTGTTAAGCTTCCTCCATGATTCCCATTCCTCCTTTGTCATCAGATCTTTTACACGAAATTCTGCAACTACCTGACGATTTCTTTTGATCTCTATGATCTTGTTTATTTCTTTCATCTTACACAAAGAAGTAACATCGACTATTTAACGATTATAGTTGAAGAGCCGAGAAGACATGGGATCTCTTCAAATATTCATACTGATATGAAGTTTTGAGACTGTTTTTACCAAGTCAACAAACCGGCCAGTATGTATATCGATAGTTTCCTAAAAGTTATATAACACATATCCCATATCTTTACCTGATGAATAAAAGCCTACCAGAGAAAAACGAAGACATATCAAAGGATGATTTTATCGACTCTTTAAAAACTGTGAAAGGGGTTGGACAGGCTACTGCGGAGAACATATTTGACTCCGGGATAAAAAATTTTGAAGATGTTTTGGAAGCGGATATGTCATTTCTGCTTAGTATAAGGAATATCACGCCTAAAAAGGCCCAATACATCAAAGACCTAGCTGAAGAAAGATGTCTCTTAGTGGATACACCACCTC
>Ga0207421_10001825_pt1 | contig 27038 bp, 24 predicted proteins | sample SodLakKL_010_SED_4_FD_187542 | JGI IMG/M metagenome (GOLD analysis project Ga0207421, IMG submission 187542) | Alkaline sediment microbial communities from Lake Tanatar, Kulunda Steppe, Russia - 8KL_010_SED (SPAdes) (version 2) | ecosystem: Environmental > Aquatic > Non-marine Saline and...
CGCAATTGTGAATGGTGAGTTGTGAATTGTGAATTCCCAGTTCTCCGTATACAGAGTGCAGCGATTCCCACGAAGTAAAAATCCGTGCTGTAATCCGTGTCAATCTCTGACCTTCCTGCGGTCTGGGTTAATGAAGTTGAAATGTAGTATTGGAAACTAAACAAGTATGGTTACCTGAGTTCGTTTTAAAGTGCCCTGTTCTAAACAGAAAAAAATAGAGATGCTTGAGGATTTACTCGAAGCCAGGCAACAGGTCGAGCAGGGCAAAACCTATACTATGGATCAGGCTAAAGAAAGAATTGAAAAACACCTTTCTAAATGGAAGTAGTATATAAGCCAAACGCCCGGATTTAAAAACAACAAACCGCAGCAGCTATTGAGCAGATTTCGACTGTCAACTCCGGGTTTAATTTGATATTATTTTGATGAACTATTTGAATCTGCGTCATCATACATAAACCCGGATTTTTCATGAAAGCATTAGAAAAACTGCGTCTCGACTATTTCCCTCAGCCCGAGGTGATTCTGCTGAAGCAACCCGTGCTGCTGGCTCACGGATTCGGGGCCATGGGCAGTTTTTCCAGCAACGGTCTGCTCGATGCTACCTGTATGATGCTCCGCGAGCGAGGCGTGCTTGCCTTCGCCCCCAATATTGCGCCTTACGCCGAAATTGAGACCAGAGCGAAGAACTGGGTAGAAGCCATCGACCGCATCAAAACGATTACCGGTGCGGATAAAATCCACGTTATTGCGCATTCGATGGGCGGACTGGACATGAGGTATGCTATCAGCTCTTTGGGGCGGCATGAAGACATCATCACTCTTACAACCGTGTGTACGCCGCATAAAGGCTCCAGCCTTTCAAACCTGACGCTAGGCACGCCTGAAGCCATCCGGAACAGTCTTGAGGGCATTGCCAACTGGTTCGGCAACAACGTGTATCCCAAAGTGCCAAGCAACGTTGTGGGGGCTCTTGAACAGCTTGATCCTGAATATGTGCAGAAACAGTTTAATCCGGCTAATCCCGATCATCCGGACGTGCGGTACAAATCGGTTACATCAACCTGTGGAAAAGGAACCGACACGGAAATCAACAAACTGCTCATCCCTTTCAACAACTACATCTACGAGCGCGAGGGCGTTAATGATGGGTATATCTCGGAAACTTCCGCGCAATGGGGTGAAGTGATTTTAAAATCAACCCTTTCCCATCCCGAGCAGATACGACTGAATCTGGCATCTAAAAAGATACCGGAGTGGAAAAAACTATGGGTTGATATTCTCACCTCGCTGAAAGAAGACGACCGCCGTTTTGGTTAAAAGTCAACATATACGCATATTATGTTTCTGTGATATTTACAATACGGTTTACTTGTTTTGATTATACCAAAAGTCTATTCTTGAGCTTAAAGCCTCAATATATCGTTTTGGCTAATCAAAGCTAACCAGTCTGTTAACGGTCCTTTGCAAGTGTGTGCTACCTGTAATTGTTTAAGATCTGCATCAGAGACTGATATTTCAAAAAGTGCTTTATTATCACTGCTTCAAATAGACTGACTAAACTTTCTACTTCTTTCATCCATGAGATATTCCGCGAGTAATGGTCTTTTATGGCTGTTTATATATTTCATTCTGGCCCTTATTCCTATGGGAATTGCCCTGGTAGGCGACATTCCTGAACTTCGGTCTTTCTGGATTGAGTTTGGTGTTGCGCTCGGTTTTGTCGGCCTGTCTGTATTTGCGCTGCAGTTTCTATTTTCCGGCCGTTTCAAACAAATAGCGCCGGTTTTTGGCAATGACAACATACTCAATTTCCACAGGCAGATAGGCATCGTTGCTTTTCTATTAATTCTGGCCCACCCGGTAACCCTGCTGATTGCCGACCCCTCATTCATATCCTATTTCGACCCCACGGATAACTTCTTCCGGGCCGTGGCGCTGAGCTTCGTAACCGCAGCCATTTTCCTGATTACCGTTACCAGTATCTGGCGCATTAATTTCGGCCTGCAGTATGAACACTGGCGCATGATTCACGGGCTGCTGGCGCTTGCCATAGTATTTATTGGAACCGTACACGCTATACAGGTTGGCCATTATCTGGAACCGCTCTGGAAGAAAATAGCTGTGGGAGTTCTCATGGCTTCGATGATGTACCTGGTGGTTCATACCCGTTTTGTGCGTCCGTGGCTTAACAGGAAAAAGCCATACCGTATTACCAGCGTAACTGAGGAGTTGGGAGATTCATGGACCATTAATCTGGAGCCTATATATCACGAAAGAATGAAGTTCAAACCGGGTCAGTTTGCATGGATAACCATAGGCCCTACTCCATTTTCACTTCAGCAGCATCCCTTCACATTTTCTTCCAGCCCCCGCTCCGATTTAATTTCCTTTACTGCAAAAGGCGACGGGGATTTCACCGTAAGATGGAAACAATTTGAAGTTGGAACCCACGTCTATCTGGAAGGCCCTTTCGGGTCTTTTGTGCCCGAACCGGACGCAAACCTGTTTCTGATTATGGGTGGAATCGGAATCACCCCTGCAATGAGTATGCTGCGCACTATGTGTATTGATAAGGACCCACGAAAGGCCGTACTTATTTACGCCAATGAATCGTATGATGACATCACCTTTCGCGACGAACTGGATGAGATGGCCCAAAAAATAGACCTCGAGATTGTACACGTACTCGACAAGCCGGATGACGACTGGGAGGGTGAAGAAGGCCTCATCACCAAAGAGCTTTTGAAAAAATATTTCCCTGAGAACCCACATGAGTTCATGTATTTCCTTTGTGGACCTGCACCAATGATGGACATGGCAGGCATCGCCCTGCACGATCTCGGTATCGCCTGGAATTACATTTATATGGAGCGATTTCAGATTGTGTGAATAAAAAGTAACTCAGCATATCAGTACTATTTTTATGAATGAACTCGAAAAGAACCAAAAATTATTTCATAAAGTAATCCGGCGCAGCGCAGATTTAATTGCTATAGCGCTTGTGCTTGTGAGCTTTGTATTTGCACTCCGCGGATTTTTTATTCCATCTCATATGATGCTGATTATAATCGTATTTCTTGCCCTTACCGGCATAGTTCTCACAATCTATAAGAACTACCTGCGCGGCCCGCGTGGCGATGTTGAACCAGCAGAGCCGGCCGAACACCGCCCGATTGAGCACATTAAAAGCATGCTGTTTCTCGAAATTCCCATCGAGTTTATCGCTATGGGCTATTTTGTGCTTATCGGGATGCTTTACACCATTTTTCTGCTAACGGGCGCGGTAGTTCCTCAGCTCGATCTCGCTGCCATTCTATTGTCTGGATTGATAGCTTTTCTGCTTCTTTTTAAGTGGATTATGTCGCTGGGAATAACCATGAAGTACAACTGGCGCATGTTCACCTTTTTTATCATAACCCTCTGTATAACCACCGCACTGCTGATACTTCGCCCTGATGCCATCTCAACCGGCATGCTTCAGGAAGCTTTCCGGTACACTTTCACAGCTCATCTTCTCGGTTTGGTGCTCGGTCTGGGCGGTGCTATCATCATGGACCTGATGATTTTCCACTTTCTCGGCAACTTTTCTATTTCCAACCGGGAAGCCGTTATCATGCACCTTGTTTCTCAGATGATTATACTCGGGCTTGCCATACTTATCGTGAGCGGTTTTGCCCTCATGTATACTGATTTAGACTCCTATCTGAGCAACCCAAGGTTCCTTATGAAAATGACCGCTGTGGGAGTGGTTACCATCAACGGAATAGTGCTTAACCTGTATGTAGCTCCTAAGATGGAGCTCATTTCCCTGCGTAAAGAGGACCGGAATAAAAATCAGACGCTGGTAACCGTCAGTTTTATAGTGGGGGCCGTTTCGGCAGTTTCATGGTTCTCAGTCTTCTTTCTCGCCACTATTCACGTGCTCGAAAGCTTTACCTATTTCACGATGCTTCTGATTTATATCATTCTGCTGATGGGCGCAGTCGGCGGCGGCCTGTTCACAAAATGGAACTTCGAAAGAAAAGCCGTCGAAGAATCTGAGTAGAGCTTCCAGTCTGGTTCATAATCCGGAAGGACGCAGATTCGCACAGATTATACACGGATTTTCGCAGATTATTTGTCCGTTATATTCGACAAACAATCTGATATTTTAAACGATCTTCGACCAATTTAAAATTCAACACTCAAAATTTAAAATTACTCTGCCTCCTACTTCACCAAAGTCATACTGCGCGAAAGTCTCGCTGAGGGCGTCTCAATCCGGTACAGATAAACGCCCGAGCTGAACTGCGCCGCATCCCAGCTGATGCTGTGCGAACCGGCCGTGCGGACTTCATCTGTGAGCACCGCAATCTGGCGCCCAAGCATATCATATACCGTCAGGCGAACGTGCTCCGTATCGGAAAGGGTGAAGCGAATGGTCGTTGTCGGGTTAAACGGATTGGGATAGTTCTGCTCCAGCGAAACCGAGGCCGGAAGCTCAGTTACTGGCTCAGTAGAAGTTTCTGTTTCTTCCGTGCCGTATAGGGTGATGTCATCGAGGCGGTATTGAAATCCGCTGTTTTTCGAAAACCGCAGGCTGAGATTTGCCACAGACGGAATGCCGGTATCCGAAATATTGAAGAACGTCCACTGGCCTGGTGTGATAGAAGCGCTGTACTCCACTTCTGACCAGCTGGCCCCCTCATCAACGCTGTATTCTACAAGAAAAGATTCTGTGTCGCCGGTATGAGCGCCAAACTCCAGACCAATGTCTGTGAAGTCTGAAGCATCAATTCCGCTGATGGTGATAAAACGCTGTCCCAGATTCATGAACACCAAACCGTTTCCGCTGGCGCCCGCGTAGCCCTCAGAAGGAATCGAGCTTCTGATGTCTCCATTTCCTTCGAAAGTCAAATCCGGGTTATCGAAGGTGTAGTCCTCAATTTGGGTTGTGGAAGACGGTTCTCCGAAGGTTTCTGTAAAGACAATATCGCGATCGATCGGTTCCGGGGTCCAGTCGTCGTCCGGGAAGTAGGCCCGCCGAACAAGGCTGGTATCGGCAATAAACGGATTCACATTTCCCTGCCATACGGCAATCTGATTGGTACGCTCAAGCTCATACTCACTTACATGATCTGCATTATGCCAGCTTCGGAGAGCTTCATCCATCGAGCTGAAGTAATTCGGATCCTGTGCATCGGCCTCGCTACGGTAAATAGTATAGAAGTAAAACATGCCGCGGGCAATATCACCCTGCGTATCTTTTTTAACTTCAAAGCGGACATCACCGGAAAGAATAAGTTTACTGTATTCATCACGGACTTCCACAGGCGGAGGCGTAGTGGTAAAAATAAGGCTGCCTTCATCTCTGTTGACTTTGTTGTACCAGCGGTCTACGTCTTCATCGGGTATATCCCCAAATTTATCGTTACCGCGGTCTGCATTTACGCGAACCTCTGTAGAGTAAAGACTGTGCAGATCACTGAACGCCGGCTCATTATTGGCACCTTTCGAACGTGGCCAGATATGCTCGGCATTAATTCCGTTTCCATCCTGGAAGGCATCGGAACGGGGAGATGAGGAATTCGGATCGACAGGAACTTCAAAATAGGTGTAGATACAAACCACCATGCCGTCGAAGTTATCCAGAATGGTGTACATCCGATCTCTTGCGGTATTGTATCCCAGCGTGGAATTTGGGGTGTAGTTTGCTCTCAGGTATTCCAGCAGCGGTTCGCCCTGAAGATCACCGCCTATTTGCTGGTTCTGGGCCTGAAGCGTGTTTACGGAAGCTGAAACCCCGAGGAGTAATAACAGAATTGCTTTAATAATTTGCCCTGACATGAATATACTCTTTATTGAAAAAAATTGAAGGTTAAGTCAATATCGCATTTATGGAGCAAAATCCCCGTTTTTATAATTAAATCTGGCAGGGGTGTTAACGCCAGGAGGCCAACCTATAGCTCCATTTCCGACATAGCCTTAAAAACCCGGTAGGCGGTAAGGTCGTACTGTATGGGCGTTACCGAAGCAAAGCCGTCTTTAAGAACGTTTACATCCACATCGGGGCCTTCATCCAAAATTTCGAGCCGACCGGTAATCCAGTAATAGGGCTTGTTCATAGGGTCTTTTCTGGGGATGTACTCATCGGTATAGCGAGAGTCTCCCTGCCGCGTCCATTTGATGCCCTTAAACGGTCCTGCAGGAGCGTTCACATTAAGGGTTATACCTTTCGGAAGGCCGTTATCAAACACAAACTGAACAGCCCGGGCGGCCGCTTCCTGAGCTCCGCTCATGTCGGCGTCTTCATTAAAATCCATACAGCTTACCGCAATCGAAGGGTAGCCTAAAATAGTACCTTCCGTTGCAGCACTAACCGTACCCGAATAGATGATGTTAATACCAGCGTTCGAGCCATGGTTGATGCCGCTCAAAACTAAATCGGGTTTACGGTCCAGCAGCTGATCTGTGGCAAGCTTCACACAATCGGCCGGGGTTCCGTTAACGGCCATGCCGGTCATGCCGTTTTTCATCTCAAATGCCTGTGCCCTCAGGGGGTCCATTATGGTGATGGAATGCCCTACGGCGCTCTGCTGGCGATCGGGGGCAACTACTACCACATCACCAAACCGCTGGGCAACTTCTACAAGTGCCCTAATTCCTTTTGAAAAAATACCGTCGTCGTTACAGACCAAAATCAGTCTGTTTTCTTTGCTTTTACTCATTCGGTCTGCCAGCCTTTCACTTTAATTATACTGTTCCTGATCGTTCGGAAAGTCTCTTGATTTTACGTCTTTAACATAATTTCCAACCGCATTAACTATATCGGTGTGCAGATCGGCATATCGTCTCAGGAATCTGGGGTGGAAGTCTTTGTTGAGGCCAAGCATATCATGAAGCACGAGAACCTGCCCGTCACAATGAGGCCCGGCTCCTATTCCAATAGTTGGGATATCGAGCTCTTCCGTAACTTTTTTTGATAATTTGGATGGAATTTTTTCCAGCACAAGTCCAAAACAACCTGCTTCCTGAAGGCGAATCGCATCGCTCATAAGCTGTTCAGCTTCCAGATCTTCCGTTGCGCGTACTTTATACGTTCCGAATTTATAAATACTCTGTGGCGTAAGACCAAGGTGACCCATAACAGGAATACCGGCGTCTACAATACGTTTAACAGTATCAACTATAGGTGCGCCGCCCTCCACCTTAATGGCATGGGCACCGGCCTCTTTCATCATACGCCCCGCGCTTATAAGCGCCTCTTTGGTCGTAACCTGATAGCTCATAAAAGGCAGATCGGCAACCACAAGGGCGCGATCAACGCCTTTAACCACGCAGGAAGTGTGGTAGATCATGTGGTCGAGCGTCATTGGCAGGGTTGTTTCATTTCCGGCCATTACGTTACTGGCAGAATCGCCCACCAGAATAATATCAACATTAGCAGCATCCACGAGCTTAGCCATGGTATAATCGTAGGCCGTGAGCATACTAATAGCTTCACCCCGGAACTTCATATCCACAACCGTCTGGGTGGTTACCTTCGACGCGTTGAATGAATTCGGTTTTTTCTTACCACCGTTCAGCTCGGTACTCATATCGAATCGGATGGAACAAATGCAGCAGTCGCATCGAGTTCGCAAGCGACTTTACCATCTACGGTTGCCCGGCCTTTAAGCGTGGCAAACTGGCGCCTGATCGATACGATTTCGACCTCCATATGCAGCTGATCTCCCGGTACTACCGGTCGTCTGAATTTTGCCTTGTTAATTGTAGAGAACACGATAGTCGTGTTTTCCGGATCTTCGGCAAGCATTTTCAGAAAAAGTATACATCCGGCCTGAGCCATAGCCTCAACCTGAAGAACCCCTGGCATCAACGGCTTGCCCGGGAAGTGTCCGTTAAAAAACTCTTCATTACCTGTTACGTTTTTAATGGCAATAATTTTCTTTTCATCCATCTCCAGAACCCGGTCTACAAGCAGGAATGGATATCTGTGTGGAATCACAGCTTTAATTTCTTCGATAGTCATCAACATATTCGGTATGTCTGCTATTAGTGTAATGAATTGATATCAGTTCTCAGCGAAACCCAATATCAGTAAATAATATCTTTTATTCCAATGGCTTACAAGCCGGCTCAGGATACTGTGCCCACATAGATATATGCCACACCACTTTGAAGTGTGTGATACTCCTGCTTGGCGAATGAGCCGGTTTCTTTCATTAAATCCGTAAATTTTTCGCCGGCCGGAAATTTGGCACTTGTTTCGGGCAGATACTCATAAGCTTCCTTATTACCGCTTAGCAGCCCGCCGATGGTCGGCATAATATATTTTGAATAGAGCTTGAACGGCATTTTCATAAGTCCGTACGGCTGGCCAAACTCCAGCACAATCACTTTGCCACCAGGTTTCACAACCCGGGCGAGTTCCTTCAGCGATACAAGGGGATCATCCACATTCCTGATTCCGAACGCGATGCTGGAAATATCGAAACGGTCGTCTTCGTAAGGTAAATCCATTGCGTCTGCTACTTCAAACTGTATATCCAGACCTTTCTTACTGGCCTTTCCCGGTGCCGGCTCAATCATGGGCGCCGAGAAATCGGTTCCAAGCACGAAACCCTCAGGCCCTACTGCTTTTTTAAAACTGATCGCGAAGTCGCCCGTTCCGGTAGCACAATCCAGCACATGATGGCCTTTACCCGCTCCACTTAGCTTCACCGCTTTTTTTCTCCATCTATGGTGGATTCCAAAAGATAAAACCGTGTTTATCAAATCGTATTTGCCGGCAATAGAGCCGAACATCTGCTTTACTTTTTCGCTCATAAATATTTTGTAGACCGCCGGATACCCCTCAGCACAGCTGCTTCCGGCTAACGTGTAATTAAACTTAAGTTGGATTATTTTCTGCGCTTCAATTTTGTAATTTTACAAAATACGCAACTTTTCAATACTGTATTCAGCTAAACCTTATCCCGCCCCTGTGCATTCCTCAGGATAAGATTCAGCGCCAATCCACATCCAGAATATCCTGCCAAATATGGCCAAAAACGGAGCGAAGAGTGGGATAAATGGTTATACGCTGTAGCTCCTCGTCTTCTCGCTCTTCTTCATCTGGCACGTAAAACCGGGCACCTTCCGCAGCTTTCACGGCCAGATTACTGTCTAGCGAATGCCGTTGATCAAAAACTTTTTCGCCACCTTCATATCCGCTAACATGCACCCGTATCCTGAATACTGGTCCAGGGTGGACCACATTAAGGGTTCGGATACGACGAATGGAAATTTCTTCTACACGAAACTCGATATCGGCTTCTTCCAGTGTTTCGGCCATCGTTACCTCCGGATCATCCTCGCCAAAAAAGACTGATACAACCCGCTGCATCGCGCTTGCTGCCAACGAATCGGCCACACCGCCTTTTAGTTCTGCACGTATAGATTCGAGCATAATCCGCTCGTCTAAGTTGTATACGCTGTCGGCGGCCTCGCTCAGAAAAATGGATTTAGACTGAAGGCGCACGTCATCTACGAGCCATCCGCTCGAAGAACAGGCACCGGCAGCGAACATGATTAAAACTGCGCCCAAAAGCTGAGCGATTCGTATCTGCATATTTTTCATTTTGTTTTTTTTCTGCGCCATGCATTTCGCTGTGTTTCGCTTTTTTGCATGGCCTGCATAATTTCAGATTCCATTTGCCGGATATTAGGCAGGGTGATGCCCTCCCGGATTGCATAACGTGTAATCAACAGGTTAAGCACTTTATCATTTAACCCCGGCTTTCCCGCTCGTGTTTCATCGGGGCCAAACTTACCAGCCAACGACCTTATTAATCCAAACTTAAAGACTACAAAAAGCAGTATGCCGCTAATCAGATGTCCATACATGCCTTCCATACCAAACCATGAGAGAGGTGCTACAGCCACCAGGAACTGCACTATGTCGTACTGAAACAAACGAATTATACCGTCAAGTGCCGGACCAGCCAGAGCACTTTTACCGAAATGCCAGAAAAGCGACACTATCAGACTTAAAAATACGGCAACCGGCCAGTCGAGAAGCAGTAAAAAAATCAGGGATATAACAATTCCGAGGCCATCGGTACTTTCAATCCAGGTGGTTGCTTTTTGCAGCATGCTACTTAACGGATACTTTTCAAAAAGCGGACCTGCATGCTTCTTTAACAGCGTTTCGGTTGTTTTAAACACGTGCCCTTTAGGAGTAATGATACCAGCTGGCGTGTCCAGGTAGGGAAATTCAGGAAGATTCGTTTTTTGTTTGTTGAGCATTGCAGAAAGTACGCTGAATTCCCTTAAAATGGAAACCTGAGCCGTTTATCATACTATGCCATTCCTATGGTAAATATTCCAACCGAGGCGGGGGCAGCAGGAGCTATAACTGCCGACAGGGTGAAACATGTTGATCCGGTCGTGAATACATCATCGATTATAATTACATGCCGCCCTTTTATGAGTTCCGGGCGTCTGAGTTCGAATGCCTCTTTAAGATTATGCATGCGTTTATCGAAATTGAACTTGGTTTGGGTAACGGTATGTTTCACCCTTACTACCGCATCGTTTGGAAGAACCGGTATATGCAGCAAATCGGCAATACCATCCGCAATCATCCTGGCCTGATTGTAACCGCGCTTTATCTTTCGCCTTTTGTGGATAGGCACCGGCAGTAAAACGGCATCAGTTTTATCAGGTATTCGCTTGCCGATATGTCTGATGAGAATTCTTTCGGCCGCAACCCTGCCCAGAAACACGCCGGTTTCGGACATCCCCTCATACTTTAGCATCCGCATAATTGTTTGAAGCACGCTATCCTTATCATACAGCCACATCGAGTCCTGGAAGGTAACTTCATTGGGGAGAATCAGCCCCCCGCAGGTAGCGTTATTAGCAGGATTAGGATCATCGAATCGGGTTTCGATACAGGGTTCGCACAATAGATTTTCCCGGCCGGCAAGCACATCACCGCAGCCAATACAAGTGGAGGGAAAAGCAATCTGTTCCAGACCTTCTTTGAGTGAAGCAAACATGGCAATGCTGTTCTGATGATAATTACTGCCTTGTTTATTATACAAAACAAATTATAAAATAACAGCTTAGGCGCATAGTTATGAGTATTAGCTTATCCTACCCCTTTACACGCTTCACCCCGTAAAAGCTTAAACCGGTGGTTAGCAGAGCAGCAACCGCGAAGCCGGGCCAGCTTAGCGAAAGTCCATATTTCAACCCGGCACCTGCGGCTGCAATAAGGGGCAACATCCAAAGCAGAGAAGCTATCTCACGGGTCGGAATCATAGACCGGACCTCTATACCATAATGGCGGCGACAATAGCGAAACAGCAAAAACGTAAAAAACGCATGACCGAAAAAAGTGGCAATAGCAGGTCCGATCAAACCGATCCACATCACCAGAAGAATACTGAATACGAGGTTAAAAAGCAGCTCTGCAACGCCATAACGGGCATTTACATCACTCCGGCCTATACCTAGAAGAATGCTTTGCGGAAAGACGAGCTGAGACAAAACGGTTAACAGGTAAATACGGAATATGGGCGCAGACTCTGCGTAACCACCAAAAAGTATATACAGCATTTCCTCAGCAAAAATGAAGAGAAAGCACAGGCCCGGCACGATCAGAAACGATAGTCTCGTACTCGCTTTTCTGGCTTCTGCAACAATACCCGAAAAAGAGCCCGTCTTAAGCTGTGCTGCATATTCCGAAACAAGCGCGGCGCTAACTGCCGATGTGAGCGCAATTACAAACGGAATTTTCTTGGCACCGATTTCGTAAATGGCATAAATCCGGTCGCTTTCAAAAAATATACCAACCACCCATTTATCGGTATAGACCGTTGCCATAGAAACGGCCGACAGAATAAAAATACCCCACGCGTACCGAAAAGATACGGGAAGCTCGGCTTTAAGCGATTTCCATCCTGGAAAACTGCTGATTGAACTAATGGAAACATAAAGCACAATTAACGAACGGATTGCCGGACCAATAGCCATTATAAGCAGAATTTGCGCTATCGGAAGCCCCATGGCAAATGGAACTACAATCAGACAGAACTCGATAATATTGTAGCCCACGCTGTAGCTGACCAGCCACTTTTTCCGCTGAAGGGTGATAAACAGCGGCTCCGCAATACCCGCAAATACGGCCAGCGCCATGTAGGGTGAAAACATCCGGAAGGCATCCGTAAACTCCGGAATGTTAAGAGCTGATGCCCAAAAACCGGCAAAAGCCAGTCCGAGCAGGCCTGTTATCAAGCCGTAAACTGCACCAAGACACAAATTGACGGTTATGGCTACATCCTGTTCGCCTGCCCTGCCCCTGTAATAAAGCGTACTGGCAATGGCGTTTACAAAAGCGGGGCCAACAATGGCATATACCAGCCACACCTTACGATATGCACCAAAAACATCCTGGTCGAGGATTCGGGTAAGCACCATAGATACTACCAGCGCTGCTCCAATGCTGGCATAACGGGCCATAGACATGGCTCCTAGTTTTCGGTAAAAGGATGATACTACCGGCAGCTTCACAAAATTGACTTTTCGGCCTGTGATTATTAATTAAAAGGTGGCTTACGCTCTTAATTTGAAAAGGTAATCAGTTTATGGCTGTAATCTGTAAAAAAAATATAGGTATCCGAATAATCTAATTTGTAATGAGTGATTCCGGTCCATCATTATTATATTAATCCTATCATACGGCCGGTTATTAACGCCTTCCGGCTTTAACAATCGAACACATCTTTACTACAATAATTTCAGGTTTTTATGTCGAAGCTTCATGAAGATTTAGTAGCTATTCGCAAAAGTCAAAAGCTAAGCGTGCAGGATTTGCACGACAAAACCCGACTGGCGATGCATACTATTCAGCAAATTGAAGATGGTTCAATTTTTGATGCCGAAAATAACAAAACATATACCCGAAGCTATGTAAGAACCTACGCCAGAGGCTTAGGCATGGATGATGCCGACCTCATACAGGCACTCGACCTGCGTGAAGCCGGGATGTATGAAGGATCCCTTCTCATTAAGTACACTGGACAAACACCCTCACCGGATTCTTCAGCAACTTCCGCTGGAAAAACGGCTTCATCTGCCCAAAATACTCCTGACAAAAAAACAAGACCCGGAGATAATGACTCCGACCCCGACGCCGCAGATGCCAAAGCCATTCCAACGCCGGGCAAGTCCACACCCGGGGCAACAAAACCCGAGCCATCCACTCAAACCCGACCGGAAGCTGCCTCTAAAAAGGAAGCACCGGATAAGTCCCAAAAGGAAGGCGAACCCCGCGTTCTGGACGGAAGCACTATTGGTCCCGGCAAAACCGGTCCGATAAACATCCGCAGCGCTCAGCATACGCCACCACCACCGCCAACCTCTGCCGATGTAAACTGGAGCGATCTGAGCAGAAACGCCAGCCGTCCCGGCAAAAACATACCTGTTGTACCTATCGCTGGTGGTATCATAATTTTACTGCTCATTATAGCCGGAATCTTCTGGCTGATTAATTCTAACGGAGAGCCGGCCGATGCAAGCGGTCTCACGCCCGAAACGGAAACCTCTGCAGAAATCCGCACGCCAGGATCCGAGTTCGACGAGCTACTTGCCGACACGCTGGATGCTCCTGTACCTCCGGACCCTGCGAGAGCCGGTGCTGCTGCACTGCCCGACACCCTCGAAGTAGTCGTTTACGCCGCAACCGGAAACCTGGAGCCGTTCCGCGTACGTTCAGACACTTTCGAAAACCGCCGTCCCTACTGGATTGAGCAAGGCATTGGCATGCGGATAGCTTTTGTAGAAGAAATGACCCTAACAGGAAATTTCAACAGGATGATTGTAATGTACCAAGACCGTGTAATAACCGAATTCGACGAAATTGATGAAAACGGCGAACGGATTATCCGCAGAAGCCAGTTTGAGAATGATCCCACACTGGAATCATTCACCGAAGCCGGCCTGCCGCAGGGCGTACCTGAGCCTCGCGAAATAAGAGAACGGCCCGTTATCAACTGATACCAAACATGACGACTGAACAAGCACGGCAACGTGTAGAAGAGCTTAAGGAAAAGCTCAATAAGGCAAACGACGCCTATTATGGCGACGCAGCCCCCATTATGAGCGACCGGGAATTTGACAAACTTCTCGAAGAACTACTCGAAATCGAGCTTGAGTTTGACCTTCAAACCTCAAACTCACCTACCGTTCGAATTGGAGGCAAGCCTTCCAAAACGTTTCGAAACGTGCAGCATCCCGTTCCCATGCTCAGCCTTTCCAATACCTATTCGGTTGAGGAGCTTTTCGATTTCGACAAAAGGGTTCAGAATATTCTCGGCCATAGCGACTATACGTACAATGCCGAGCTCAAATACGACGGCATGGCCCTCCGGCTTCGTTACGAGAACGGCAGCCTTGTTCTGGGCGCCACAAGAGGTGATGGAACAACCGGAGACGACATCACCGCTAATGTACGCACCATAGATGATATCCCGCTTCAGCTTAAAGGAGACTATCCCGAGATAGTTGAAATTCGTGGTGAAGCCTACATGGAGCTGAAGGCATTCGACGAAATGAACCGGCAGCGCGAAGAAGAGGGTGAAAGCGTCTTTGCGAATCCCAGAAACGCCACCGCAGGTACACTTAAACTTCAGGATCCAACAACTGTAGCAGGCCGGCCTATCCGGTACTTTGCCTACGACCTTCTTTTTGAAAAGGATGATGAACTCCTCACCCAAAGCGACAAGCTAAAGCTTTTGGCAGAATACGGGCTTCCTGTATGTAATATCCATGCAGTCTGTAACACCATCGGAGACGTAAGTAAACTCATAGAGGCGTGGGATGAAGAACGCCATACCCATCCCTTTGAGACCGACGGAGCCGTTATAAAAGTGAACCAGGAAAAGCTAAGGGATGTACTCGGCCAAACAGCCAAAGCTCCACGCTGGGCTATTGCCTATAAATTTGCCGCTGAACAGGCCATTACCACTATTAAGGAAATTACTCTACAGGTCGGACGACTCGGTACGGTTACGCCCGTAGCTGAACTCGAACCGGTACAGCTTGCAGGAACTACGGTTAAACGGGCGTCGCTTCATAATGAAGACGAAATCCGCCGTAAAGACATACGCCCGGGAGACCGTGTGATGGTAGAAAAAGCAGGCGAAATTATCCCGCAGGTTGTTTCTGTAGTGAATCCCGATGCCAAAGGAAGACAAGAGCCTTTTTCGATGCCTGAAGAGTGCCCTGCCTGCGGCTCTGAGCTTGCCCGAATTGAAGACGAGGTGGCTCTTCGGTGCAACAATCCGGCTTGCCCGCCTCAGGTACGAATCCGGATCGAGCATTTCGCAAGTCGTGCCGCCATGGATATCGACGGGCTTGGTGAAGCCGTTGTGGCCCAGCTCGTGGAACAAGGCCTTATTGAAACCTATGCCGACCTTTATTCGCTAAGCACCGAAGACTTGCTCCCGCTAGAGCGCATGGCCGAAAAAAGCGCCAAAAACCTTATTGATGCCATTAACGCCAGTAAAGAACAGCCTTTTGAGCGCGTATTATACGGTCTGGGGATCAGATTCGTAGGAAACAAAGTGGCCAAGGATTTAGCCAAATCCATGGGCTCAATCGATGCCATTATGGACGCAACTGAAGAAGAATTGGCAGAAATCGATTCGATAGGTCCGCGCATTGCCAGCTCGGTTGTCCAGTATTTTAGTGCAGAACCCAACCGTGAAATCATACGCCGCCTGAAGGAATACGGCCTTAACTTTGAGGCAGAACAACAGGAAAAAGCCTCATCTGCTCTGGAAGGCTTTACCTTTGTAATTACCGGCACGCTACCAACGCTTAAGCGAAAAGAAGCAGGCGATCTTATTGAACAAAACGGTGGCAAAGTAACGGGCTCGGTTAGCAAAAAGACCAGTTATCTTTTGGCCGGTGAAGATGCCGGCTCCAAACTCGACAAGGCTAAAAAGCTCGGCATCACCATTCTTGAAGAAAACCAGTTGTTTGAAATGATTGGCTAAAATGCTATCGTTGGGCAGTCTAAACATCACTTTAAGTCAGGTTTCTTTTAAAACCTGCCATAGTTAACCCCGGTGTAAAACAGATTTCCAGATATATGAAACTCGATATTCAGCAAACCGACCATTATGCCGTAATCACTCCCGGCACGGCAAAACTCGATTCTACCGTTTCCCCCGAATTTAAGAGTAATCTTATAGTGCTTGGAAACGCAATTGAAACCGGTGGACTCATTATGAATCTTGAACACGTGGAATTTGCCGATTCAAGCGGATTAAGCTCGTTACTTCTGGCCCACCGCCTGTACCGCGACACCGACCGTGTGCTCGTACTTTGCGAGCTCCATCCACGGGTCTCAAAACTCCTCGAAATTTCCAAGCTCACCGGCTCATTTGTGATTGTCGACAAACTGGAAGACGCGATCGAATACCTCAGCAATCTCGATACGGACTTCGACGATAACGATGAGGAAGACGAAGAAATCTAAGCTTTAAATAAAGGCTTAATTCTTCCGCATTACCTGAACCCGTTTAAATGCTTTCCAACCTGACCGCACTCAGCGCAACCGACTGGGCCATCGTATTTTTCTACCTGCTGCTTTGCGTTGTAATAGGTATATATGCTGGCGGAAAACCCAGTGATGCAAAAACCTACTTCCGAACAGAAGGTAAAGTTCCGTGGTGGGCGGCTTCTTTTTCTATCGTAGCCACCGAAACCAGTCTGCTTACGGTAATCTCTATCCCGGCTGTAGCTTATGGCGGCAGCCTGGTCTTCCTTCAGATTGTAATAGGGTACATCATCGGCCGGATTCTGGTGGCCTGGCTTATTCTCCCCTCCTATTTCAAGGGTGATTTGGTTACGCCCTACGCTCTTTTCGAAAACCGGTTTGGTATAACTTTCAGAAGACTCTCCTCTGCCGTATTTCTGGTTACCCGGCTTCTTGCCGACGGCATTCGGCTGTTCGCAGCGGCAATACCTCTTAAAATTATCACCGGGCTGGATTATCCGGTTGCCATAGCACTCATTGGTTTTCTCACGCTGGCCTATACCTATTACGGCGGCCTCCGATCTGTAATCTGGATTGACGTACTCCAGCTGTTCGTATACACGCTCTGCGCCGTTTTTATAGTTTGGTACACGGCCGGTCTGCTTTCCGGGGGAGCGGGCGTGGAACTGCTTCAGCAGGAGAATAAGCTCAGCTGGATTCAACTGCCTGCATCATTCTCGGATGTATTCTTCACTCCTTACAACCTGATCGGGGCCGTAATCGGAGGCACCTTCTTGAGCATGGCATCACACGGAACAGATTACCTCATCGTGCAGCGGCTTATGGCATGTGGCGACCTCAAAACCGCACGGAAAGCGCTGGTAAGCAGCGGATTCCTCGTATTCATCCAGTTTGCCCTTTTTCTGCTGGCTGGAATCGTAATTTACCTGTTCTATCAGGGAATGACCATAGCCGAACTGGGGCTTAATAATCCTGATGAGATTATACTTTCTTTTGTGGTGGCCGAAATGCCCGTAGGCACTACCGGATTATTTGTTGCAGCCCTGTTTGCCGCGGCAATGAGCACGCTTAGCAGCTCGCTTTCAGCTCTTTCGTCTTCCACCTTTTTCGACTTGTTCCCTAAACTGGCGCGACGCCCGGACGCCATGAAGATTTCCCGCTACATGATGCTTTTCTGGACAGCCGTATTTATACTGTTTGCTTCCATGTTTACCGATACCGATAATCCCATTGTCGAGCTTGGCCTCGGTATCGCAGGCTTCACATACGGAGCACTTCTCGGAGCGTTTGTGATGGCTATTTTCAGCCGGATTAATCAGCGGGAGGCCATTACAGGAATGTTTATATGCGTAAGTGCCATGACGCTCATCATCTTTGGCACACAGCTGGCCTGGCCATGGTACACCCTGACGGGACTGCTGATTTTCAGCCTTAGTTCATCAATTGCGCGGTTATTCCGGAGATAAAGAGCCGTATACGGCCGGCTTAAGATTATGAAGCTGTCTGCAATTGTCGTAATTTTATCACTTGTGTAATTTGCCGTATTATAATGCGTTAAGACTTCCCTAATCTGCATATAGCACTATTTCTCAATTCAGTACCAGACTTCCACTTCCCTGAGGGGTAAATTTCCATGAGTTTTTTAGAAAAGCTTGGGCTTGGCAGGAAAAAAGCCGTCCAGACTACTGGCCTCAACGAAAAGGCGCAGATTGAAGAACATAAAAAGCGCCGTAAGAACCTGCTTATTAAACTTAGTATAGCAGTATCTTTTATTGTTTTGGTGATGTTTTTGTACCCGAGAAACATCACCCAGGAGGTAAGCTACCAGGTTAATGAACCCTGGAAACTGGATGATCTTACCGCTCCTTTCGATTTTAGCGTGCTTAAAACCGATGATGAAATCGAATCTGAAATTCAACAAATCCGGGAAACTACCGCGCCGGTTTTCCACCTCGACTCCGACATCCAGGACAGAGTTGTTGCCCAGATAGATTCTGTTATGAGCCGGCTCGATCCTGTGCTTAATGCCTACTCTCAATGGCAAGTTAACAAGACCTCCGGTAATAATGATACTGTCTCAGATAGTCTCAATTACGTACGGGCACGTGCTAACGCAAATCTTTTCTTTACAGACTCCAGTCTCGATTTTATGCTCGAGCAGTACGCAAGAGTTCAAATGGAAGAGGGCCGGCGCAATTTTGTTGGAACCGACGTAACAAACCGTCTGGAACATCTTATTAGTGAAGTTTACAGGGACGGCATCATAGATATTGACAAATCAGAACTTGATAGTAATGAAATATCGGTGAGAGATACCCGGCAGCGCACCGAACGCTTTACGAGTATTGCCAATGTCCGAGACATGGATGAAGCGGCCGAATTCGTAAGCTTTCGCCTAAGCCGAATGCTCCGGGACGAGGCATCTTCTATTGCCATACAGCTGTATGCACAGCTCATAGAGCCTAACCTTATTTATAATGAAACAGCAACCGAGGCGCTGATAGATCAGGCTGTTGAGAACATCAGCCCTACGAAAGGAGCAATTGCCGCGGGTCAGGTTATTATCCGAAGAGGGGATCTCATAGTTCAGGAGCAGCTTAACATTCTCAGAAGCCTCGAAGCTGCACGGGCAACGCGGGCCAGCAACGTAGAGCTTGGTCTTCGCATACTGGGAGACCTGCTGCTGTTCTTAGCCATTCTTGCCACTTTTCTGATTTATCTGTATCTGTACCGAACCCCTATTTTCGACAGCAATAGTAAGTTTTTGCTGGTTTTTCTGGCTTTTTCCCTGGTTGTAGGATCAAGTGCTTTCCTCATAAGGCTCGACAACCTCTCGGAATACATTGTGCCGCTAGCCATGACGCCGATATTGCTCACCATATTCTTTGATTCAAGGGTTGGTATTATTGCAGCTATCAGTATTTCGCTAATGACGGCAAAGATGAACGGATTCAACTTCGAGTTCATGACCGCAACCCTCGTTGGTTCAAGCATAGCCGTTTATACCGTGAGAGATATCAGGCAGCGCAGCCAGTACTTCCTGAATACTCCCGGACTCATTTTTCTTTCCTACGCATTTGTATTATTAGGCTTCACCCTCTCCAGAACCGGTGCATGGGATGCACTCGGAATGAATCTCGTTTACGTTTTTGTGAATGTTCTGCTCATTTCTATTCTTACCTATCCGCTCATCTTTCTTTTTGAAAAGGTGTTCAGACTTACCACAGAAGTTACACTCTATGAGCTGAACGATAATAATAATCCGATTCTTAAAGATCTTATGCTGAATGCCACGGGCAGCTTCCAGCACAGCATTCAGGTTTCAAATCTGGCAGAATCTGCTGCCAGCGACATTGGTGCAAATGCTCTTCTTGCCCGGGTTGGAGCCCTGTATCATGATATCGGTAAAATGGACAAACCTCAGTATTTCGTTGAAAACCAGACGCCCGGTGTAAATCCTCACGACCAGCTTTCGCCTAGCATGAGCGCAAAGATAATTCGGGATCATGTAAAGGCCGGAGTACGTATTGCTAAGGAAAAAGACCTGCCGCCAGTTATAATCGACTTTATACAAACCCACCACGGCGACAGTCTCATTCAGTTCTTCTACAACAAAGCGTTAAACGAAGCTGGTGAAAACACCGATGTACAAGAGGATTTTTTCCGATACGACGGGCCGCTTCCCTCTACCAAAGAAACGGGTATTTTGTTACTTGCCGACTGCGTTGAAGCTGCTTCAAGGGCGATGACTGATCCATCATATAAAAAACTGGAAAACCTGGTAAACAGACTTGTAGACGAGCGCGTGGCCGAAGGTCAGCTTATCGACTGCCCGCTTACATTCAAAGACATCACAATAATTAAAAAAGCGTTTCTGAAAAACCTGTCTGCTATGTATCACAGCCGGATAAAATATCCGGGCCAGGATGCAAAAGACAAAAAGCAGGCTGAGAAAAACAAGCCACAAAAAACAGAATTACCAGAAGAAGACACTGCCTCTGCCACAGAAAAGGGCGGCAATTAAGCCGGATAAATTTTGATGGAGTCCGCCTTTAGTCCGGTTTTGCGTCAGTTTTTGCAGTATCTGAAGCTTGAGAAAGGTCTTGCTGAAAATACGCTTGAAGCCTATAAACGCGATATCTCAAACTATCTCAACTTCCTGTACGCTGTTAAACAGATACGCGACCTGGCCGGGACGGAACTCAGACATATCGAAGACTATCTGTTCGAACTGGCGGAAACCGGACTTGCATCAACGACCATAGCCAGAAACATATCAAGTATTCGAACCTTTCATGTGTTTCTGGTAATTGAGGGCTTTAGCCAGGCTAATCCTGCCCAGCTGGTAGACCTTCCCCGTAAAGCTATGAAGCTGCCTGAAGTTCTCAGACCGGAGGAAATCAAGCGAATACTGGAGGTCAGTTCCCAACAGGGGTTTTCATCCAGCCCAATGCGCGACCGGGCCATTCTTGAAACATTGTATGCTACCGGCATGCGTGTATCGGAGCTTTCAGAACTTACTCTTGAGCAGTTATTCCCCGAAATCGGGTTTATTCGCGTATTCGGCAAAGGGAGTAAGGAAAGACTCGTTCCCGTGGGGAAGCCCGCACTGGAGGCGACGCAAACATATATTGAGAACGAACGGCCGGACGTAATAAAAAGTCGCGAAAAGACCCAAAACAGGGTTTTCCTTAATCAGCGAGGCTCGCCTCTCAGCAGAGTGAGCGTATGGACCCTGGTAAAAAAAGCAGCAAAAGCTGCCGGTATTCGAAAGCCGGTATATCCTCATGCGTTCCGGCATTCATTTGCGACTCATCTTCTCGAAGGAGGTGCCGACCTGAGGTCCGTACAGGAAATGCTCGGTCATGTTTCTATCAACACTACTGAAATATATACCCATGTCGACCGTAATTTCCTTCAGCAGGTATACAAAGAATTCCACCCGCGCGGTTAGGTAAGCACTTTTTTGTATCTTCAGCACTTGTCATTTTTGAAACCCCAGAATCCATTTTCCTGAATCACAACGTATTATGAGCGAAACCGGTAGTAAAGCAGTACAGTCCATCGAATGGCGGGAAGACCACGTCCGTATTATTGATCAGACATTCTTGCCTGGCAGAACGGTTTACTGCGATGTTCGCGATGTTGGCCAAATGTGGGACGCTATTAAAAAGCTGAAGGTACGCGGTGCTCCTGCTATCGGAATAGCGGCTGCCTACGCCTTTTACCTCGGTATTAAAGACATCCAGGACATTTCATACTCCGGTTTTAGTATCGAGGTGAACAGAATATCCGAATATTTGGCTTCAAGTCGTCCAACTGCCGTTAATTTGCAGTGGGCGCTCGACAGAATCAAGAATACCATCCACGCTATGCGTGAGAAGCCCATTGATGAAATAAAGGAACGTGTGCTTCAGCTGGCTAAAACAATCCATGAAGAAGACAAGCGTATTTGTAAGAGTATAGGACTAAACGGCCAGGAGCTTATTCCCGCCAAGGCTAATATACTTACGCACTGCAACACCGGCGGACTCGCAACGGGGCAGTACGGCACCGCGCTGTCGATGATTTACCACGCGCACGAGCAGGGAAAAAGCATACACGTATGGGTAGATGAAACCCGCCCGTTGCTCCAGGGTTCGCGCCTGACGGCCTGGGAGCTCACAAGTGCCGGAATACCCATGCAGCTGGTGATCGACTCCGCAGCGGGCCATTTAATGAAATCCGGCAAGGTCGATTTAATTGTTGTGGGGACAGACCGGGTTGCAGCTAACGGGGATACGGCAAATAAGATTGGAACCTACTCCCTTTCCGTTCTGGCCAAAGAACACAACATTCCCTTTTACGTAGCTGCACCGCTATCATCAATCGATACTGCGCTGGCTTCCGGAGATGAGATCCCTATTGAAGAACGGGACGGCGATGAGATTACTAATATCGGCAGCACACGGATTGCTCCCAAAAAGGTACTTACATACAATCCCGCCTTCGACGTAACGCCTGCAGCTAATATCACCGCTTTTGTTACTGAGAAAGGAATTGTTAAGCCACCTTTCACCAGCGAAATAGCGAAGCTGTTTGCTTAGAGCAGGCAGAGCTAAAACCCCGGTTCCGCAGAACAACTAAACGCCGGCTTCCCGGAAGAGCTGATCCAGCCAGCTCTTCATGAATTCTGTCCGGATTCGGGCTTCATTGCGTCCGGCTTCGGTTTGCATGGTATGCTCTAGTTTAAACAGCTTTTCGTAGAAATGATCTACGATGAAGTTCTTTTCATCCGCTTCCCTGCGTTCCGGCTTTGGCTCCTCTGGGTGATATAAAGCGGCACCGAATCCTGCGCCTGTAATGATGCAACGGGCTATTCCGATTGCTCCCAGGGCGTCCAGACGATCGGCATCCTGCACTATTTTGGCCTCTGCTGTCCGGGGCTCGATTCCGGCGCTAAAGCTATGCGCTTCAATGCAGTGTGCAACGGCAGAGAGTTTCTCATCATCCTGAAAACCAATGGATTTGAGAAAAGAGACCGCTTTTTCGGCAGCCATTACGGAGGCCCGCTTTCGATCCGGGCTGTTTTTGGGAACTATCACACAATCGTGAAGCCAGGCCGCCGAGCGCACGATTTCTCCATCGGCATGTTCAGCATCACATAAACGGCCGGCGGCAGCCACAACCCTTTTTATATGTGACAGGTCATGGGCGCCATCCGCAGATTTGGTATTACTTTCCAGAAATTCTATAAACGTTTCTTCGGGTATCATCATCATGTATCAATAAAAAAAGGATGCGCCGGCATAAGCCCCTGCGCACCCTTATTAATCGGGATTAAATTGTTTTTTGGGGATGAGCCCTTACTCTGCTGCTTCGGTCGCAAGGTTATTTATTGCGAATACCTCTTCAACTTTTTCGAACCCTTCACCTTTTCTGAGAATCCGGGGGACATCACCGGTCATATCTATAATAGTGGACTCAGATGTTTGGAGAGGCTGCTCATCATCTACCACAATATCTACCAGGTTGTCGAAAATCTGGAACATGTCGTCCGGATATTCCGGATCCGAACCACTGTACAGATCTTCGGGTACTTTAGCACTTGTAGCTAGCAGCGGTCGCCCAAGTTCAGCTATGATGGTTTCGCAAATCGGGTGTGCAGGGACTCTGAAGCCAACAGTTTTGCGCTTTGGATGAAGTAATAGCTTAGGCACTTCTTTGGTTGCGGGGAGTACAAAAGTGTAGGGTCCCGGAATCAGTCGTTTAATGATTTTGAAATTGTCATCACTTATGTTTGCGAATTTTGAAATTCCGGTAAGCGAATCGCAAATCAGCGTGAATAGGTGATCGTCATCCAGCTTCCGAATGTTTCTGATTTTATCTATACCTTTTTTATTCACATAATCGCAGCCAAGGGCAAAGCGTGTGTCTGACGGAAACAGCATAATTTCTCCTGCTTTCAGGCGATCTACGATGTCAAAAACCCTCTTAACATGCGGGGTTTCATGATGAAGCTTAATCTTTTCTGCCATGTTCGTACCGTTAAAGTTCAGGGTTAGGATGATATGTTCCAGTATTTAGATAAGCATGTAAACTCAGGTTACCATTCCCGAGGCTGTTGTCTTACGTTCTGCACTGCCCAAGCTATCTTTTGCTGAAACTTTGGTTAATTATTTTATCTTTTAATGTAGTAAATACTCATTACAATCGAAGCCCTAATCCGGAATACTATTATGAAAACCAGCGTAACCCTGACATTTTTAGGACACTCTGCATTCAAACTGGTCAGTCCGGCCGGTAAAATAATTTTCATCGATCCATTTCTTAAAAATAACCCAACTACACCAGACGATTTCAAAGAACCAAAAGAAGCCGACTATATTCTTTTAACACACGGGCATGAGGATCACGTTGGTGAAACTCTCGATATTGCCAAGCAGACCGGAGCCAAGGTACTTTGTACTGTTGAACTTTCCGGATTGCTAAAGTCTGATGGTCTTAATGAAGACCAGGCGCTCGAGTTCAATAAAGGAGGCACCGTAACGCTTGACGACTTTTCGGTAACTCTAACCAACGCTAACCATTCCTCGTCTTTGGGAGGACGATATGCCGGTGAACCGGGTGGTTTGGTAATACGTTTCAAAAACGATATTACGGTTTACCATGCCGGCGATACGAACATCATGCCTGATTTTGAGATTTACGGCAGGTTGTACCGCCCCGACGTTACTATGCTACCCGTAGGAGATCATTACACGATGGGACATTCGGAAGCCGCTCTTGCTGCAGAAATGATTGGCGCGGGTGTATTCATCCCTATACATCACACCACATTCCCACCACTAACAGGCTCGCCGGAAGTATTCAAAGATGAAGCTGAAAAGCTTCTGAAAGACAAAGGCAGCGTTCGGATTCTAAAGCCCGGCGATTCCTTATAAAAGAAGCATTGTATCAGATTGCGTTAAAAAAAAGGCCCACTGGCAAAACCGGTGAGCCTTTTTTATCAGATTAAGTCTGGTTGATGTTATCCGAAAATCACATCGATCAAAATAAAGATCCACATCACTGGCAGATAGAAAATAGAGGCAAACATCAGAAGCTTTGCATTAACATTGTTTCTTTGTGCGAAAAACTTAATTCCGTAATACAGAAAGCCAGCGCCAGACAGAAGCGCTCCTGCGAGATAAATCATGCCGTTGTATCCCATAAAATACAAAGACACGGATACGGGAATGAGTACCAGCAGACAGGCCAGGTTTACCCAACCCGCCTTAATACCGCTGGCGTCGTTTTTGGGAAGCATACGAAAACCGGCACGCGTATAATCGTCGTTGCATAGCCATGCAATGGCAACCACGTGCGGTACCTGCCACAAAAATACGATGGCAAAAAGTACCCAAACGCCTGGTTCTGTAATAGTACCGGTAGCCGCAGCCCAGCCCCCTACGGGTGGAAGCGCGCCGGGTACGGCACCAATCCAAACGTTGCTGAAAGAAACACGTTTCATTGGGGTGTACATCGCCAGGTACGAAAAAGCTGTGGCGGCCGAAACAAGACCTGCAACCATGTTCACGGTAAAAATGAGATAGAACAAGCCACCAAAGATGAGGCTTAACGAAAAAATTAGCGCATGGACAGACGAAATCTTGGATGTTGGCAGCGGTCGTTTACTCGTTCGGAGCATCAGCTTATCGAGATCGCGCTCAATGTACTGGTTATGAGCTGCGGTTCCCGCCGCTATCAGTACTGTACCGATAATAGCATTTATCAACAGCACGTAATCAACGGCCCCTGTTGAACCCAACAGAAACCCAATGGCCATGCTGGCTAGTACAAGTATGGTTATACCTGGCTTCGTAAGCTCAACATAATCAGAAATAGTCTGCGATAATAATGGCTTGGAGAGGGTCTTATCCTGTGTTAACTTCATTTGCTGAACGAAAAATAAACTTTAGTAATTAACGGCGTAAAATAAGAAATTATCAGTAATTCTTTACTCAGATGTTGAATATATGTGAAGAATAAACGTTAATATGAGACTTTACGACCAAATGCTTTTATTGACTTGTTTGAATGATTTCATTCTAAAGTCGCTTCTCTAATATATGCTCAAAAAATACTTTCCGACTGTAGCCATTACCACCATTGTGGTAACTGTTTTATTAATATTCATCGGTGTTATCGTTCGTGCTTCCGGGGCCGGTCTTGGCTGTCCTGACTGGCCGAAATGTTTCGACATGTGGATTCCTCCTACTACAGCGGCAGATTTACCTGCTCAGTTTAATGCAGAGGAGTTCAACGCTCTTCACACCTGGACGGAATACATCAACAGACTCGTTGGTGTTCTTGTCGGATTTCTGATATTGTTAACGACGTTCTTCTCTGTTTCATACATTAAAGAACGTAAGTCGGTGTTTATTTCTTCGTTTTTGTCGCTGGTGCTGGTCATATTCCAGGGTTGGCTTGGAGGTCAGGTAGTTCAAAGCGGGCTCCAGCCAGGCATGATCTCGGTCCATATGGTCGTAGCTATGCTTATACTCATGACGCTCGTCTATGCTGCCTGGCAGGCCGTTAAGGACAACTACCGCTTCACCCTTATGCAACACCATAAGAAAGCTCTGTTTTACTTCTCGATTGCGCTGATAGGATTTACCCTTGTGCAGATTGTTATTGGCACACAGGTACGTGAAGGTATAGATGCCGTAGATCAAACGCTGGAGCGGTCTCAGTGGATCGAACAGGTAGGACTGATAGATGATATCCACCGGACATTTTCATGGTCTGTACTGCTAACCAGCATCGGACTGATTTACTACGTGAAGAAACACAATCTCGTTTCCAACATCACCAAGCTGAGCTACACCATTTTCGGACTCATCATCCTTCAGGTGCTAATCGGCGTAGTGCTGGTTTACGGCGGGCTCCCTCCTGTTTTCCAGGTTCTTCATCTGGGTGTATCGTCTCTTCTTATAATAAGCATGCAGCTGTTGTTTCTGGCTTCGCGGCATCGAAGGTA
>Ga0207421_10001828_pt1 | contig 27030 bp, 7 predicted proteins | sample SodLakKL_010_SED_4_FD_187542 | JGI IMG/M metagenome (GOLD analysis project Ga0207421, IMG submission 187542) | Alkaline sediment microbial communities from Lake Tanatar, Kulunda Steppe, Russia - 8KL_010_SED (SPAdes) (version 2) | ecosystem: Environmental > Aquatic > Non-marine Saline and...
CCCGGTGGATGAGCCCACAGATATGGTGCTTCAGTTTACCGGTTCCGGCTTGGATAATTGTTCCGGCGCCACGGCCACCTCAACCCTTACGGTGACCGTAGAGCCTTTGCCCGAGGTGTATGCGGGGTCAGATGCGGTGATGTGCGAGTCGGCTGTGCTTGATTTGGCCGGCACCTCCACCCATACTTCGTCGGTGTTGTGGGAGGTGTATTCCGGAGAAGGATATTTTGCGGACCCTGAAGATGGCACCTCTTCCGGCTCCGGCACATCGTCAGAAAGTACTTTAGCCAACCCCGAATTTATCCCTGCCCCTGTTGATGAACCCACGGAAGTTGTGCTTCGTTTTACGGGTTATGGATCGGGCACCTGCAGCGGCACCTATTCCATCTCAACACTTACTGTGACCGTTGAGCCCTTGCCCGAGGTGTATGCGGGCCCCGATGCGGTGATTTGCGAATCGGGCGTGCTTGATTTGGCCGGCACCTCCACCCATACTTCATCGGTATTGTGGGAGGTGTATTCCGGGGAAGGATATTTTGCGGATCCTGAAAATGGCAACTCTTCCGGCTCCGGGACGTCTTCCGAAAGCACTTTGGTCAACCCCGAATTTATCCCGCCCCCGGTAGATGTGCCCACTGAGGTGGTGCTTCAGTTCACAGGCTATGGCTCCGGAACCTGCAGCGGTGCCTATGCCACCTCAACTCTGAAGGTAACCGTAGAGCCTTTGCCCGAGGTGTATGCCGGGCCTGATGCGGTGATTTGCGAGTCGGGCGTGCTTGATTTGGCCGGCACCTCCACCCATACTTCGTCAGTTTTATGGGAAGTGCAATCCGGAGAAGGTTATTTTGCGGACCCTGAAGATGGCAACTCTTCCGGCTCCGGGACGTCTTTCGAAAGCACCTTGGCCAACCCCGAATTTATCCCTGCTCCTGTGGATGAACCCACGGACATGGTGCTTCAATTTACGGGTTATGGCGCCGGTACCTGCACCGGTACATATGCCACCTCCACCCTGACGGTTACGGTGGATCCCCTGCCGGAAGCAACGGCCCCGGCTTCTCTTGTAGTTTGTGAGGATGGATCAGTTCAAATCATGGGAGCATCGGTTCAACATGCTGACAGCCTTCGATGGACGCATGATGGCTCCGGTTCCAGTCAGCTTTTTGGCAGCGACCATTTGGAGCCAGTATATTATCCATCTTCTGAAGATGCCGGAAATATTGTTGAATTTACCCTGACCGCCTATGGAGGAGGTGGATGTGGCACCCGAACCGCCACGGCCCATACCAGTCTTCTGGTGTTTGCACTTCCTGAAATACATGCCGGTTCGCCCCAGGAGGTTTGTGGAGTTTCCACTACCCTTGATGCCAGTGTTGAGTCTGCAGGAACAGGCAGCTGGACCTGGAGTAGTTCTGTTGAGGGAGCCGAAGTAACTTTTGATGATATCAGTGATCCTTCTGCGCGGGTGACGGTTTCGGAGGCCGGTGCTTATAAATTTTACTGGTCTGTTTCAAACGGCCCATGCCTGGTAACTGATGCCGTGGAGGTGGTGTTTGACCCAATGCCGGTCATTGATGCCGGAACCAGCGAAACCATTTGTGCCGTCTCATGTTTTGACCTGGAAGGCACGGCTCTTTATGCATCGTCCACTACGTGGTCAGTGATTGACGGACAGGGTTATTTCGATGACCCTGACCAGCTCGAAACATCTTTCTGGCCTGAAGTTGGGACTGTTACCCGGTCTACCACCATGTTTATTCAATTGACTGCAGAAGGACAGGGCTTTTGTGCCGGTCAAAAGGTAAAAGATACCACAAGTGTCAGGGTGGATCCCTTGCCTTATGCAGATGCGGGAGAACCTGAGTTGCTCTACCATGAATCAGAAAATCTTAAAACCGAAGATCAAATAGCTTCCGAACAATTTACAACAAACTTCCATCCTGGTAAGGAAAAACTACCCTCTGTGGCAAGTTGCGAGAATCGGGCTTTTGCACTGGAAGGGCATTCAGAACATGCTGCCCGGTTATTGTGGGAAGTGAAAGATGGGAGTGGTTCCTTTAGCCCCCGCAACCAGGAGGAGTCACTGTTCTTTCCGGATCCGGTCAATGAAATTACCAATATGACCCTAACGTTTACCGCCTTTGGCAGCGGGGGTTGTGAGGGTCTTTATCATACGGATGAGGCAGAGGTGGAAGTATGGCCCGGTGCCGTTGTTTATGCGGGAGAGGATGACGTAATTTGCGAGGATGGCACCCTGGAGCTAAATGAAGCCTTTGTTGACCATGAAACCCAGTTCAGCTGGTCGAGCAGCGGTAACGGAGAATTTTATCCCGATAACAAAAGCCTGAACCCTGTGTACCATCCCGGTACTGAAGACATTGCCCGTGGCGAGGTGTTGCTAACCCTGGAGGCCTCCAATGAACAATGCGGAAGTGCCTCAGATAATATTTCATTGCAAGTGCGGCGTAATCCGCTGGCTTTTATGATGGTTGAGCAGCCTGCCTGTTCAGGGGGGGAGGTGTTGTTCACGGATTTGTCTTTCGGAAGGGAAGGATACATTACAACCTGGATCTGGGATTTTGGCGATGGCAATACCAAAACAGTGGTTTTCCCGGACAACCGTAATGTCAGCCATGTTTATGAAGAAGCCGGCCGAAACTATACAGTTGAGGTAACGGTTATTACCTCCCATGGCTGCAGCAGTTCAATGTCTCGTGAGGTTTATGTTGCTCCCTCACCCAAGGCCAATTTTTCCTTTACAGAGGGCCATGCCGGTAGTGTGATACAGTTTACCGATCTCTCACAGCGCAATGCCAGCATTAGCGATCCCGGTGGTGATCTTGCCGATTATTCATGGAACTTTGGTGATCCCGGTTCTGGCAGCAGCAATTATTCCGTTTCGCAGAATCCGGAGCATATATTTCACGAACCGGGTGTATATAATGTCCAGCTGGAGGTGACCAACCTTTACGGGTGTACTGACATGATATCCAAAGAAATAACCATTGATGGGGCGCCCAGGCTTTCCATTTCTGCTGAGAAGGCATGTTTTGGCGAGCCTTATCTGTTTATGGCTGAAACAGATGCGGAGATAGCTTCATATTACTGGGATTTTGGAGATGGCAGCGGGTCTGAAGTACCGGAGCCTGAGCATGTATTTACCATGCCTGGAACCTATGAGGTTAACCTGATGGTCAAAACTGTTGATGGAACAGAGTTGCATGCTGAACCCATTAAAATGACTGTTTTGCCGCCTGCCGCAGCTTATTTTTCTGTATCGGACGAAATATGCGCCGGTACACCGGTTGAGTTTACCGACCTTTCAGATACGGGTAATTTGTCTGTGGTCTCAAGAACCTGGTATTTTGGTGATGGGCATGTTTCTGATGAAGAAACACCCCTGCATGAATACCAGGAGCCAGGCCTTTATAAGCCCCGCCTGGAGATTCTGGACGAACATGGATGTCTGACCTCATACTCACAGCCTGTTCAGGTCTTCCGTTCACCTGAGGCATCCTTTGGGTATGAAGGTTCGTGTGCCGGACAGGCAGTCAGGTTTACCGACCAATCCCTGGCTGGTGAAGACAGCGCAAACATAACTTCATGGGAATGGAATTTTGGCGATCCTGATTCTGGCCAGAATACAGCAAACACCAGGAACCCAATACATGTTTTCAGTGCGCCGGGAACCTATGAAGTGCATCTGACAGTAACCAACAATCACGGATGTACGGATGAAATCGTAAAAGAGCTGACAGTCGCAGAAATGCCTTTGCCTGAATTTGAGGTAATTGCCGGGTGTTTTGGCGAACCCTTTGCGTTTGTTCCGGAAGTGGCCACTGAGGTTATGAGTTACTCCTGGGACTTTGGAGACGGCCAGCACTCCGACCAGGAATATCCCGAGCACACCTATAACCGTCCGGGCGTATATAATGTAAGTCTTGAGGTAACTTTTTCCAATGGTTGCCGGGCAAGAAGCGATACCACGGAAGTTCAGGTGGGTGTTCCTTTGCATGCCGATTTCCGGCTGCCTGAATCTGCTTGTGCAGGAAACGAATTGTTGTTCCGGGATCTGTCTGCGGATGGCGAAGAGGCAGTTCCTGTGGAGTCATGGAACTGGGATTTTGGAGACGGCAACACTTCCACAAATCAACATCCCAAACATGTTTACCAGGAGGAAGGGATTTACGAAGTCAGCCTTGTTGTCACTGATGCTGCCGGTTGCACCGATAGCCTGGCCAGGAATCTCTTGGTAGGTGGAGTACCTGAAGCAGATTTTGATTTTTCGGGTGACTGCCCGGGTGAGGAAGTCGCCTTCTTTGATCGCTCCCGGGTTGAAGGTGAAATGAGTCAGATCACCTCATGGGCCTGGGACTTTGGTGATCCGGGATCGGGGTCACATAATACCTCCAATCGGAAAAATCCCGGGCATGTATTCAGTGCTCCCGGGACTTACCCGGTTCGTTTAACTGTGTTAAGCAACCACGGATGCAGTGCGGAAATTACCCGTGATGTGGATATCCGGCCTGGCCTGACCGCTGATATGCACTTTAATGACGATGCTTGTGTCGGGGCGCCTGTTTCCTTTACTTTTTCCCTATCGGGGGATGGGGACATCGGCGAGGTTGAAATGGTGGAATGGGATTTTGGTGACGGAGAGTCGGCAACCTCCGCAAATCCGCAATGGATACCCGTACATTCCTATGATGAACCGGGAAATTACTCTGTGAAATTACGAATCACCCATCAGGAGGGTTGTGTAACCGAAGAAAGCAGGCAGCTCAGGGTAACAGAAGCCCCCGTTCCTGTCTTAATGATCAGTGACCAGCAAGTGTGTGCGGGTCAGGAAGTAACCCTGACCAACATCACCACACAGTTGGGGGATAATTTGAAGGCCTGGGAGTTTTATGTGGATGATCAGCGATTCGGACCCTATGAATCCACGAGTCAATCTCAGTTGATTCATGCATTCGATTCACCCGGGATCAAACAGATAAGGCTTGTTGTGTATGACAAGAGTGGATGCATGGCTGAAACTTCCCGGCTGATTCATGTACTTGCAAAACCGGTGGCTGATTTCCGTTTTGATGCCGGTTGTGAGGGTGATCCTGTGCAGTTTACGGATGAATCCCGAAGCACTGTGAATGGGGCAATTGTTGACTGGGCATGGGACTTTGGCGATGGTGAAACAGTAACCCACCGCAACCCGGTGCATACATTTATGCAATCCGGGGTAAAAACGGTCACACTGACCGTGACTGATCACCAGGGATGCATTTCCAGCCAGTCGAAGGGTGTGCCAATTGCCGGAGCCCCCCATGTTGACGCAGGTGAAGATTATAGTATATGCCGTGGAGACTTCATCACGCTGGAAGCTTTCAGTAAAGATTATCCGGATGCAGACAGGGGTTTATTTGTGTGGAACAATGGTCGTTATGTCCAGGGTGAAACCTTTGCTCCGGATACAACCCAGACATATGTGGTTGAAATATTAGATGGAAATGCATGCCTGGGAAGGGATTCTGTGAAGGTTGTGGTAGAGGATGTCCCTGCCATTCAAATTGAAGGAGAAGCTTTGCTGACATGCGAGGAGCCTAGGGTACGTCTGAATGCCCTTGTGGATGCAGGTGGGCATGACTGGGAAGTGCATTGGTCATCAACTCAATGGGAAGGTGCAGAAAAGGGTGGTTTTATCTGGACAGACGAACCAGGATGGTATTGGGCCAAAGCCACTACCCCGGGGGGGTGTGAATCATCAGATTCATTGAAGGTCAAACAGGATCTGCAGGTGCACATACCCAATGCATTTCGTCCTGAAAGTGATATTGCCGTTAATCAGCGATTTATGCCTTCGTTTTATGCCTGTGAGCCGACAGATTACCACCTGCTGATATTGGATCGTCACGGCAATGAGGTTTTTTCAAGCAATGACCCTGAAGATAAAGGGTGGGACGGGACCATAGAAGGAAGGCTGGCCCCTGCAGACACCTATCTGTATTATATTGAATATGATGTTGGGGAAGGCACTCAGGTTAAACAAGGGGTTGTTTACCTGGTTCGCTGACGGGGTTTTTACGCCGGGAGGAGCTCGCAAGGTCATGGCCTGACCAGGCAGGCCCCCAGATGGCCTGATTATAATGAAACCTTTTTTTTCTGATGCCGTAAACCCTTTGTGTAGCTGCATAGCTGTGTTTATTGGCTTTTTCAAACATATCAACCAAATTTGTTTGTATCTATATAACAGGCATTTAACATATTTTGTGTATATTGCACCCGCAAATAATTTGACGATTTTCCGAAGGGTTTGTAAAAAAAATTTCCCTTGCGGTTGTCGTTTATAATTGTTTTTGGGTTTAAAATAGATCATATGAAGGGTATTTTACGGTTCTGTATAGGATTAATTTTTGTGCTGTGTTCTTCGGCCGATGCGTTTTCAGAAGAAGAACCTTTAGGTGTGGTAACCATTACTCAGACCAGTTCTACACCAACTACATGTCATAGAGATAATGATAGAGTTAATGGGAATGCGGATGATGGAACGATTACGATATCTATTGAAAGTAACGAGGAGTCTGTTAATTTCACATATCAGATAATGTCCCTTTTTCCTACTGGAATTAATATTAATCAGGATCATACCACTGCGGACCTAACCCATACTTTTTATAATTTACCAAATGCATATTATTTCGTTGTTGCTGCGATTGAAGGGGCATATGACCCTGATGAACTTGATGAAGAATTTAATATAGAAGGCAGGGACGATATTGATAGAGATGATGTAACGGTTGGTGGACCTTCCAAGTTAACCGCAAAAATTACTCCTGATCCGGCCGCAGTTTGTGAAACCTCCTCCCTTAATCTTGATGGCAACCCTTCAGGTGGCAATGAAGGAGATTACTCACATTTATGGGAAGAGGAGGGTGCCAATTACCTTGACAGGACAGATGTCCACGATCCTGTGTTTGATCCCTCCAATGGTGGTAGTTTTTTTATTTCCTATAGAGTTACTGACTCAAAGGGCTGTACAACCACTACGAATACTTTTATTACAGTAGATGAGCAACCCGTGGCCGATGCAGGTGAAGATGATTACAGATGCTTTCTGCCCGGTGAAGATAAGGTGTACGGGTTGTCTGCAGAGCCCTCTGTAGGAGAAGGTACGTGGTCGCAATCAGCAGGCACCGGAACGTCTGTTTTTTCAAACGAAAACGACTTTAATAGTCAAGTCACTGTATCTGATTTCGGCACATACACTTTTACCTGGACCGAGGTGAACGGCACATGCAGCGACTCGGATGATGTTACAATACGGTTTTTGGAGCAGCCGGTGGCCACTGCAAGTGCTGAGCATCATGAGGTGTGCGGTGAAACTGCTGATCTGGAGGGTGGTGCTTCCGTGGGTGAGGGTGAATGGAGTTACGAAGGCCCGGGTACCGTTGTGTTTACCCCTTCTGACGAGGATCAGGAGGTAACAGTTACCCTGGACAATCCAGCTTCGGAGGAGTATGGATTATATACTTTTACCTGGACGGTCAGCAATGAGGAATGTACGGATACCGCCATTGCCACGGTAACTTTTTATGAGCAGCCTGAGGCAAATGCCGGCGAGGGCGGAGAGGCTTGCTGTACAGCTTTTGATAATCTGATGGCATCTTATTCTGTGATCGGATCCACAGGAGAATGGACCGTAACCGGTTTTCCGGATGGAGCAGAAGAGAGCCACATAGAGATTGTTCAGCCAAACGATAGGGAGCCAACCGTTACCTTGCAAAACACCGGTGACGGATACATATTTGGAACCTATACCCTTCGCTGGACCGAGACAAATGGTGTTTGTCCGGAAGATTACGATGAAGTCGATATCACTTTTTATGAAGATTTTGAGATCACAGAAGTCACTTCTGAGGCAGAGGATGATGAGGTCTGTGGTTTGACAGTTGGTATTATGGCCAGTATTGATCCTGATGTGGGTACCGGTAGCTGGATGTATGAAGAAGATGGTCCCGGTGATGTAACCATTGCCAACGAGGGTGATCAGCAAACTACCGTAGAAGTTTCAGAGCCAGGGGAGTATACGTTTACCTGGCATCATGTGAACGGTACCTGCGAGCAGTCAGATCAGGTCACAGTGTCATTTTTTGCTGAGCCCGAAGCAGAAGCTTTTGCTCATGAAGCTGAGGTGTGCGGACGTAATGCATTTTTGCTGGCCAACGATCCGGAGCATGGATCCGGATCCTGGACCTGGACCTGGATCGATGGGGCCGATGGCGACACAGGTATTGATTTTATTGATGGTACAGATGCTCATGAAACCAGTGTTGTGGTTGACCATTTTGGTCAGTACGAGTTTTACTGGATCGTTGAAAACGGACCCTGTGAGCCGGCCGTGGCCACGGCTTCGGTCACTTTTCTGGAACAGCCCGAAGTAACTATTATTAGTGCTGGTGAACCGTTCTGTGAAGATGAATTACCTTATGTTTATACACTGGAGGCAGAGGTTGATCATGCCACAGGTGAATGGACTGTGGATCCGCCAACAGGAGTGGATATTCATGAAATAAATAATCCGAATACAGAAGTAACCTTTGAAGAAGAAGGAGAATACACATTTTATTTGTCTGCTGACAATGGTATTTGTCCGCCAGTGGTTGCTTCTGTAACCTACAGTATTTATCTGCAGCCGGAAGTGGAAATCATTGCCGGGGACCCTGAATGTGGAAGCAAAAAGCTTACCTCCCTTCAGGCCAGCCCGGCGGGTGGACGCTGGTATCCGAGTCCGGGAAATTCCGTAAGCTATGAACCGGATAGGGAGGATCCGGAAGCCAATGTAACGGTGAGCGACTTTGGAACATACACCTTTGAGTGGTCAGTGAATAACAACGGGTGTATTGATGAGGCCTCCATAACCGCTACGTTTTCTGAGGCCCCTGTTGCCGATGCCGGTGAAGATGATGAGACCTGCCTGGAGCAGGGAGAAACGCTCGAGTATTTTCTGCAGGCAGATTACCCGGTACCGGGTGATGAGTCGGTTGGAACAGGTACCTGGACCTATAGCGGCGAAGGGGTTCTGTTTAAAGACAAAAACGACCCGAGAACCAGGGTTACAGTTCCTGCATATGGTGAATATACTTTTACCTGGGTCACCGGAAACGGGAACTGTCCGTTGGAAACCGATGACGTAACCATCGCATTTATAGAGCAACCGGTGGCCAATGCCGGTGACGATAAATACCTGGTCAATGAAGTGTCTTATGTACTTGAGGCAGTACCATCGGCGGGTACCGGTACATGGAGTGCAGATGGTCCGGGAACGGCAGACTTTTCAGATGTCAATGATCCGGGGGCTACAGTAACTGTTAACGCTTTTGGGACCTACACATTTACCTGGGCGGAAGACAACAACGGTTGCAGCGATATTGATAAGGTAGAGATCACCTTTGACAACGATGAGCCCCTGGCCAATGCCGGAGAAGGTGGTGATGTGTGTGTTGTTGACCTTTCTGCTGACGGATTTTTTAACCTGGCGGCCATCCCTTCGCTTACGGACAGTGAAGGATACTGGGAATGGGAGGGTCCGGCCGAACCAGTTTTTGACAATCCGGATGCGCCTGAAACCAGGGTAACTGTATCTGGTCTCGGAGCATACACATTCACCTGGACCGAATACATTCCGCCCTGCACCGGCGGCGACTGCGAGGACAGTGACCAGGTTGTCGTGCATTTTGTAGAACAACCAGTTGCTGAGATTATAAGTGAGGATGGGCATCTCTGTGTCGAAGATTTAGGTCATGACAGCTCTTATGCGCTCGAGGCCGGTTTTTCTTCCGGAGATACTGGCTTGTGGGAAGCCACAACTGTGCCCGATGGAGGTTCTGTATTTTTCGATCCTGGCCCGGATAGCCCAGGCACAATGGCAACGGTAACCGGTACTTACGGCTTATATGAGTTCACCTGGACGGAATCCAACCGTACATGTACATCTTCTTCAACAGTGCAATTGACCGCCTACGAGGAACCTGTTGCTGATGCCGGAAATGGTGGTCATTCCAACACCAATGATTTTCAGCTGGAAGGGGACTTTTCTGTGTCCGGATCCAGCGGGTTGTGGGAGGTAACCGATCAGCCTGAAGGTGGCTCTGCTGCATTTAACCCCCAGGACAATCCTGAGTCTGTGGCATCACTTGCGGCACCTGCTGCTTATGGTTCTTATGAGTTTACCTGGACAGAGACCAACGGGCAATGCAGTGCCTCAGATGCAGTGATGGTAACCTTTTATGAGCAGCCTTCAGCTTATGCCGGTGAGGATGATCATATCAATTCACTGGCCTATGATTTGCAGGCAAAACTTTCTGTAACCGGGGCAACCGGTGAGTGGGAGTTGGTATCAGGGCCGGAAGGCGGGAGCCCTGATTTTGAATCCAGTACGCATGAGCCTGCAAATACTGATCCCGGGGCCACGGTGACAGTTAACGAATATGGTGAATATACATTTCGCTGGACAGAGATCAATGAGGAGTACTCCGATTCAGAAGAAGTTACCATTGCGTTTTTCCAGCAGCCGGTGGCCGATGCGGGTCCGGGAGGTAACTCCTGCAACCTTGATTTTGACCTTGAGGCAAGTTATTCCCTGCCCGGGATCGCTGACGGCTTGTGGACGATGGATACTGGACCCGGTCAGCCTGATTTTGATGATCCCGAAGAACCGGTCACCATGGTATCGGTTGATACTTATGGCACCTATGACTTTACCTGGACAGAATACAATGGCCCTTATCAGGCCAGTGAGACCATTACCGTAAACTTCTATGAGCAACCAGCAGCCAATGCCGGTACAGGTGGAGTGACCAATACCCTGAGTTTTTCACTGGATGCGGAATTCTCGGTTCAAACCGGTTCACCTGAGGGGGTATGGGAGCAGGTAGCAGGGCCCGGGGATGTAGTTGAATACCATCCAGCTGCTGATGATCCCGGAGCAATAGTTACAGTAGATGCATACGGTGATTACCAGTTCAGCTGGACTGAGATAAACGGTACCTGCAGTGATGTGGCAAGCATTGATATAGAATTTTGGGAGCAACCTGTGGCAAATGCAGATCCGGGCACAAAAACAACCACAAAAACATTTGTGCTTCAGGCTTATCCTTCAGTGGAAAACCCGGAAGCAGAAGGCTACTGGGTGCAGACGGCCGGACCCGAAGGAGTGACGTTCAATGGTGGAGGCAATCCGTATCGCAATCCGGTAGTGGAGGTGACGGTTCCGGAATATGATTACTATGAATTTGTCTGGAACGAAGAAAACGGACCTTTTAATGACCAGGATCTGGTTGCCATGGGTGTGTATGAACAACCGGTGGCCGACGCCGGTGATGGCGGAGAGGTATGCGGACCTGAGTTTGACCTGAATGCTGCTTACTCAGTGGAGTCTGCCACTTCCACCGGAACCTGGACAGTTACCGGGGCGCCGGAGGGTGCGGAGGCAACATTTGATCCTGACGCGCAAACCGCGACGGCTACCGTGACCGTTGATATTTATGGTGCTTATGAGTTTACCTGGACCGAATACAACGGGCCATTCAGTGACGATGAACCCATTGAGGTGGTGTTTTGGGAGCAACCGGTCGCAGATGCCGGTCCGGATAGCGAAACCTGCGGCCAGGAATATACCCTGGAGGCCGTTCCTTCTGTTGGTTCGGGTACCTGGACACGAACTGCAGGCCCGGGAAGCGCCTCATTTGATGATGCGCAGGACCCGGAAAGCGAAGTCAGCGTAACAGAGTACGGTGTTTACACCTTTACCTGGACTGAGGTCAATGGCAGCTGTCCTGCTGATGCAGACGAGGTGCAGGTGGCTTTTCGCCCGAATCCTGCCAGGAACTCCATTACTTACAGCCAGCCACATCCGGAAGAGAATTGTATTCCCATTACGGTTCGTGTATTGAGCAGCCAGGACGACATCCTTTATGGGTTAAACTACGAAGACTGGGATGGCAATACAGAGGTATCCATCCAGGAAGAAATAGGTGATGGCAGTTCGTTCAATTTTGATCAGGAGGCACGCGCCGGATACTATACGGTTACGGCATATAATGTTTACCCCAGTGGCCTGACCTGTTCAACGGAGCAGGAAGGCGAGCTCATCGCCAATGAATTGCCGGATGAACCTGTGATCACTCCCCGGGGAGAGGTTTGCGGCAAGCAACATGAGTTGGTGCTTGAAACCTCCCAGCCTGACATTGAGTACAGGTTGTATCGTGACGGTGATTATACCGATAGGATGATTGAAGGCGATTCAGAGGGAGGCGAAGTGAGCTTTGGTGAGCTGGATGAACCAGGTTATTACCGCATCCGGGCGAAGAATCCGGAAACGGATTGTGTCCGTTTGTTTGATCAAACCGTGACGGTCAATCCCGACCCGGTATCTTTTGTATTAAGTCCGTCCACGGGTTGTACCGGAACAGACCTGATCCTAGAGAGCAGTGAAGAGGGGATTGAATATTACCTGTACCTTGATCCGGCCACCGGTCTGAAGTCGCTTGAGGAGGTGGCAGGCCCCATTACAGGTACAGGGGAAGCAATCAGTTTCGGCCCGCAGTATGATGAGGGGATTTATGAAGTGGTCGGTGTGAATACCCTTACCAATTGTGTGGTATTCATGGAGAGCCGGTCTGAACTCAGAAAAAGACCCGCTGAATTTGCCATCAGCCCGCAGGATGGAGGCTGTGCCCCGATTGACATCTATATGGAACACTCACAGGATGGAGTGACCTACACCCTTTATCGTGACGATGAGTTCCCGGAGCAAAGTATTGAAAGCACCGGTGGCCGCATAGAATTTGACACCCAGCTCAAGTCCGGAATTTATACAGTTCGTGCACGTGTGGAGCATGACAATGACTGGATCTGTACGGCAGAAATGACTGGCAGTGTGGAGATTTATACGGAGGCCGAAATATTTACCCTGCGTCAGTCTTCCGACTGCAGCCCCGTTGAATTTTACCTGGGTAATTCTGAATCGGGGGTGGAGTACACCCTGTGGCATGAAACATACGGGGAGAAGGATGTGGTGACGGGTACCGGCAGCCTGATTACTTTTGCTGAACAGACTGAGCCCGGCGATTATTACGTAATGGCGAGCTCCGGAACAGGTTGCCAGACCCGCATGGATGGCACCGGAACCATTCTGCCTGCCCCGGAGGTTTACCAGACCGACCCCGCAGGCGGCCTTTTCTGTGCCAACGAAGAACTGGTAATTGGTATGAATGACTCTGATGAAGGTGTTGTTTATCAGCTACGCCGTGCGGGTTATGCATCCAACCCGGTTGGAGTGGTTACCGGCACTGGCGATGCGTTCAGTTTTGAAGGCACGCATGAGGTTGTTGGTGTCTACAACGTTTTTGCCGTTAACGATAACGGCTGCGAATCACGTATGGATGGGAGTATCGAAGTTACAGCTGCCCCGGAACGATTCAGCATCACCGCAGACGGTACCTCCTATGATGAAGAAGTGTCTCTTTGCCCGGATCGTGAGATCGGCCTTGACGGTGCCCGGGAGGGTGTGCAATATACCCTGCATTTGCCAGGCGGAGATGTTGAAGAATATGAAGCCACGGATGACAACCCATTTGTTTTCGGAACCTACAGTGCGGCCGGGCCCTATTATGTTACTGCCCACAACGAGGCAACCGGGTGTAGCGAACAGATGAAAGGGGAAGTCAACCTGTACACCACCCCGGAGATATTTGCCCTCTCCGTGGTGGGAGACGACCCGCCCATATATTGCGAAGGCAATGACACAGCCATTGACCTGGGTTTGTCCGGTTCGCAGCAAGGTGTGGAATATCAGTTGATGCGAAACGGTACTGAGGAGGCCGGCCCGCCCCAGGCAGGAGACGGTGATCCCCTTACATGGCATGCCGTTTCGCAATACGGCCCCGGTGATTACACCGTAGAAGCTCAGTTTACTGCGGATTCAGAATGTCCGCCATCGGAAATGGACGGGCAGATCGAAGTGGTGGAGGTGGACTCTCCCACGGCAGAAATTTCCGGGGAAACAACGATCTGTTACAGTCAGCCTGACACCTGGATGGACATTCATATTACCGGTGATCAGCCTGTGGTGGTGGAATATGGGAACAACCATGGTGATACATTTGTTACAGATCCCCTGGATCCTGCCAATGAGGTGCACAGTGTGGACTTGTTTACTGACCGGGATGCGGATTTTGAGCTGCTCTCTGTAGAGTATGCAGATTTCCCCGGCTGTAATGGAACAGTCAGTGGTTCATTCTCGGTAACCGTAGACCCTTTGCCGCTGGCTGATGCAGGTGACCCGTTGGAAACCTGTGAGACCAGCCCTGTAATTGTGGATCAGGCCACTGCTGAGCATTATACTGAAATTTCATGGTCTCATGACGGTTTTGGCGATCTGACAAATGAAACCACACTTGAACCCACTTATACCCCCCATTCTGATGATGCCGGGCAGGAAGTGGTGCTGACCATGGTGGTTACTGGTGAAGGAACCTGTGACTTTGAGCAGGCCACGGCCTCCACAACCATCACGGTGGATCCCTTGCCGGTGGCTGAGCTCGGTGACGATTTCCACTGGTGTGTTTCCCGGGAACTTTATATGGAAGATTTGATTATCAACGATGATCATTGGAGCAGCTTAGAGTGGGATCACAACGGAGAAGGCACAATGGCCGGTCATGACCGGCGGGATATGGTCTACACGCCTTCAGCAGACGATGCCGGCAATACCGTGACGTTTACCCTGACCCTGTATGGGGATAATACCTGTGACGGAGAGGAGGTAACCCGGCAGGTGGCGGTGCATATAGACCCCATGCCGGTGGCTGATGCCGGACAGGGTGGCACCATCTGTGTAACAGATAACTTCCTTTTGGAAGGCAGCGCGGATCATGCTTCTTCGGTACTGTGGGAAATCAGGGAAGGCGGCAGCGGTCGTTTTGTGAATCCGGGTCGTGCAGAAACCACTTTTGAGCCTGATCCACTGGATGAGCCTGCTACCATTGTACTTCAACTGACTGCATTCGGGAAAGAAGGCTGTGAAGGCCTGACCCACACCAGTACAGTTGAAGTGGAGGTGTGGCCCCTCCCGGTGGCTGATGCCGGACCTGATATTGAAGCTTGTGGGGGAGGAGCGGCTTATCTGGAAGAGGCTGCTGTTGAAAACGCAGAGCTTGTGATTTGGAGCACTTCGGGAAGTGGTGAATTTGATGATGAATTTGCAGTGAATCCGACCTATTACCCCAGCCAGGAAGATCTCTTCAGTGGTGAAGTAATGCTCACCCTGGAAGTTGCCAATGATTACTGTACAAGCGTAACCGATCAAACCATTGTCTCCTTCAGGAGGATGCCTTTTGCAGCTTTCCAGTTTGATGCCCCGGTCTGTGGCAGTGAACCTGTGGAGTTCAGGGATTATTCCTTCGGTCGGGAGGGGTATATCACCAAATGGATCTATGACTTCGGGGATGGCAATACGGAAACCATTCACTGGCCGGATGACCCCAGCGTGGAGCATACCTTTGATTATCCGGGCCATTCATTTGATGTGAGCCTTACGGTGATTGATAACAACGGCTGTGAGGCGACAACCACCCGCAGGGTAGAGGTTGAGAATACACCTGTGGCCAATTTTGTTTACTCCAATACCTGCGAGGGAAGTCCGACACGTTTTTACGACCAGTCGCAATCTGATGGCAATGATGCAGGTGCGGAAATTGTCAGTTATTTCTGGGAGTTTGATGATCCACAGTCTGGTGTGAGCAATACGTCAACGGCTACCAATCCTGAGCATATTTTTACCTCATCCGGAGTTTATGAGGTCAGCCTGACAGTTACCAATCAGAACGGTTGCAGCAACACCATGGTGAAGGAGGTGGAGATCACTCCGGCACCTGACCTTGCCATCAGTGTTGAACCGTTCTGCCTGGGAGAACCCTTTACCTTCAGTGCTGAGATTGATGCAGCAGTGGAAAGCTATTTCTGGGATTTCGGAGATGGTCACACATCGGACCTGCCCGAACCTGAACATACCTATAACCAGCCGGGAACCTACGAGGTAAGCCTGATTGTGGCTACCGAAGACGGTTGTGAGATTCACAGTGATCCTTTGGAGGTGTCTGTGGAGCCCCTTCCCGTGGCCCGTTTTACTGCTTCAGCTGACGTGTGTGCCGGCGGTTTGGTAGAGTTTACTGATCTTTCAACTTCGGAAAATACCTCCATTGTGTCCCACACATGGGATTTCGGAGACGGCAATACCTCGTCGGAGCCAAATCCGGAACACATTTTTGATGAGCCGGGTGTATATACCGTACACCTTGAAATAGAGGATGACAACGGTTGCTTCAGCATGTATACGATGCCGGTGCGTGTGTATGATTCACCTGTAGCATCGTTCAGCTATAAGGGTGCCTGTGATGGTCAGGCCGTACAATTTACCGATGAATCTGTTTCCGGTGCAGAGGAAGATCAGATCGTGTCCTGGGAGTGGGATTTTGATGATCCTGAATCAGGAAACAATTCCTCCACCAATCCGAACCCTGTTCATATATTCAGCGGGCCGGGTGAGTATCAGGTCAGTCTTGAGGTAACCAGTAGTAATGGCTGCACGGATGAGATTATTGTGCCGGTGCAGATTGAGTCTTCACCTGAGGTGGAAATCTCCCATCAGCCGGCATGTTTTGGTGAACCCTATGCATTTTTTGTTGAAAATGTGGGCACTACCACCGAAGTTGTGAGCTATTACTGGAGTTTTGGCGATGGGCGCTATTCGGAAGAAGAGGCTCCGGAGCATACCTACGATCGCCCCGGGACTTATGAGGTGACCCTTGAGATTGTGGATGCAAGGGGCTGCGTGGGTTACAGTGAGCCTATGGAAGTTGTCGTAAGTCCTGATCCTCATGCGGCATTTGAAGTACCTGAGGCTTTATGCCTTGGTGAAGAGGCGCATTTTACAGATACCTCCCGGCCAGGTAGTGATGATGTGGGTATTGTCTCCTGGGCATGGGACTTTGGAGATGGAAACACTTCCGCGGTTCAACATCCTTCGCATGTGTATGCCCAGGAAGGAATCTATAATGTGGTACTGACCATCGAAACTGAGCTGGGTTGCCAGGATACCCACGAGTGGCAGGTGGAAGTTTTTGGTGTTCCTGAGGCAGATTTTACCTGGGAAGGTGATTGTCAGGGTCAGAATGTGGCTTTCGAAGATCTTTCATTTGCCGGAAGCGACGCCAGCCAGATCGTGTCATGGGAGTGGGACTTTGGCGACCCACAATCAGGTGTTTACAATTCTTCGGAACAAAAGAACCCCACCCATTCTTTTTCTGGTTTCGGGACTTATGAGGTAAGCCTGTTGGTGACCAATAATCATGGCTGTGTGGATGAGATCACCCGTGAGGTGACGATCCGTCCTGCGCCCATGCCTGAAATTGCCATGCCGGAAGATGATGTTTGTGTGGGTATGGCCGCTTCTTTTGAATTTTATTTTGATGACATGGACGATATGGATCAGGTGGAGTCTGTAAGCTGGGACTTTGGCGATGGAAACAGTTCGAATGATTTCGAGCCTGATCATACCTACCAGACACCTGGCTACTACACTGTGGATCTTACGGTTACCTTTGACGACGGTTGTCAGGTGACTGTCAGTGAACAGATCCGGGTCATGGATCTGCCGAATGCGCAATTTACCATGAGTGATTCTTATGCATGTCCTGGTCAGGAAATTACTTTTACCCATTTTTCTTCTCAGCCCGGTGAAGGGGAGATCACATCATGGCGTTGGGAGTTTGAAGGTGGAACGATTTCGGAGACTTTCCAATCAGGTGACCCAGTTAGTATGGTTTATGCTTTTGAAGATTCTGGTGTGCATGAGGTTACCTTGACTGTGTTCAATGAATTGGGTTGTTCCGACAGTATTACCAGGCAAGTGTACGTATACAGCGGGCCCACAGCTGATTTTTCTGCTGAACCATCCTGTGAAGGTGAAGTTGTTGCTTTCAGGGATGCCTCTGACGGAGGAGGACAGGGAAGCATTATTGACTGGCACTGGGACTTTGGCGACGGGAACCACTCTGATCACCCCAATCCCATGCATACATACAGCAATGCCGGCACTTATTCTGTGACCCTGACCGTAACCGATACCAACGGCTGTTCGGATGAGATCACTGCTCCCGTAACGGTCATTGAGGCGCCGGAAATAAATGCCGGTGTGCTGTTGGATGGCGAGGAGGATGCAGTATTTGCTGACAGTGTGTCCATATGCCGTGGAGATACCATTCGCCTCTATGCCAAATCAGAAAACTCGGAAACAGACGGTGATTTTACCTGGGAGGGTGGTTTATACCAGCAGGGTGACAGGATTTCTCCTGAGGAAACGACCACTTATGAGGTTGAAATGATGGATGATAATGGCTGTATTGGATACGATAGCATTACCATTGTGGTAGAGGATGTTCCGGAAATAGCCATTGTAGGGCAGGGTGTTCTGACTTGCGAGGATCCGGAGCTCAGGCTGGGAACTGAGGTCAATGCCTTTGGCCATGAGTATACGGTGACCTGGTCGTCAGAGGTTATGGAAGATGATTTTAACGGATTATTCCTTTACGTGGATGAACCGGGAATTTACCAGGCCACTGCTGCTACCAGGGGCGGATGCAAAGCTTCTGACTCCGTCATGGTGGAACAGGATCTGGAGGTTTACATTCCGAATGCGTTCAGACCGGAAAGTGACATCCGTGTAAACCAGACCTTCATGCCGTTGTTCTACGAGTGTGAGCCGGAGAACTACCGGCTCAGGATATTTGACCGCTACGGGAATGAGGTCTTTACAACCGATGATGTAAACGGGAATGGCTGGGATGGCATCATTGACGGACGCAGGGCCTCTCCTGGTGCATATACTTATCAGGTGGAATATGATGTGGGTGACGGACACAGGCAAAAGCAGGGAACTGTTTACCTTGTCCGCTAAACTCCACATAAAATAACAGGCAGATTTTACCGTTGTATAACAGGTCGGGCGATTTCTGCACGGCCTGTTATACATTTCAGGAGGCTTGAGTGCTGACTAAGGGGCTTATGTGCCAGACTAATCAACTTGTGCCAGACTAATCAATGAATAGATATACGTTAATCAACATTGCCTGTATTTGCGCTTTGGTGTGCCTGCTTGTGCCGGGAGCACTTGCGGCAGATTCTGTTACACGCATTGAGATCAACTGGCAGCAACCCCAAACTTTCCCGGTAAATGAAAGTGAGTACCTTGAGGTGCTATATTTTGACAATGCGGTGTTTGCTGATACGCTTCCCCGTTTACCGGTTTTTATCCATCGCGCAGCCAATCCGGTTCCTCATTTTACCCATACTTTTCGCATTGTGGATAAAACCTTTGTTTCCGTTGGTGAGCAGGCAGACAGTATTCTTCGGGCAAGTAAGTTTCGAAAAGACTCCATCACACTGCAAACAAGTATGCAGCATGCAGGGAAGGAGCGACATACAGTGTTAGAGTTCCTGCCGTTTCGCTATGATGAAGCTTCTGATACCTTTGAAAAACTAAAAACTTTTACCCTGCAGGCATCCCATGAATATGATTCGGAGCTGAAGCATACACCAAAGCGCACATACCCTGAAAACTCTGTAATGGCCGAGGGAAGCTGGTACCGTTTATGTGTGGATGAAACAGGCATTTACCGGCTGGGGTATGAGGAGCTGGAGGAGCTCGGGATGGATCCCTCTTCAGTTGTCAAGGAAAACATCCGCCTTTTTGGGAATGGTTCCGGAATGCTTCCTGAGGCCAATTCCGAATCAGTAATCACCGACCTGAATGAAAATGCCATCTATGTATCGGGCGACGGCTCAGATTCTTTTGGGCCTTCCGATTACATTCTTTTTTATGGGATGGCGCCCGATCGCTGGCACTGGGATGAAGATGCGGAGCGTTTCAAGCATCAGGAAAACCCGTATACGGACAATAATTGTTATTTCCTTACCATTAACAACGGAAAGGGTAAAAGGATTAACAATCAACAAGGTACAGATGCAGAGGTAACCCATGAGGTACACTCATTCCGTGACCGGGCTGTTCATCGTACTGAACAGGAAAGCATCATTGGCAGTGGCAGGTTATGGTTCGGCGAAACTTTTGATTCTTCGGCCCCCAGACAATTTACCTTTGACTTCCCAAACATGGATGCAGGAAGTCCGGCCAGTGCAGAGGCTGATGTGGCTGCCCGGGCGTCCATGAGTTCAGGCTTTACACTGTCTGCTGCCGGGGATGATACCCAGATTCAGGTGGCGCCGATTAATCCTGCGGATTATAACGGCTTTCAGGCAAGGCGCGCCAATGGGGTATTGAGTTTTACGCCCGATAATGATAACCAGCTGACCGTTCGTCTGGCCTACAGCCGTCCGGCCACCGGAACGCGGGGTTGGTTGCGTCACCTTGTTGTCAACATAAACAGGAAATTGATTTTTGATGGCCCCCGTATGCAGTTTCGGGTGACTGACCAGCTGGGCGAAGGCAATGTATTTGAGTATGTAATGGCCGGGGCTGACAACCAGGTGCAAGTGTGGGATGTCAGTGACCGTTTCAACGTAAAAAGCCAGGATATTAATTACAGTGGGGGTACACTTCGTTTTCGCCTTCCCGGGGATGAATTACGGGAAATGGTGGCGTTTGACGGAACTGCTTTTCTGACCGCAGACCTTAAAGGCCCTGTCGAAAACCAGAACCTGCACGGCATGGAACCACAGGATATGATCATTGTGACCCCCTTGAAGATGCTGGATCAGGCGAAACGTCTTGCCGGTTTTCGCCGCGACAACGACGGGCTGTCTGTCGGGGTGGTAACCACCAGCCAGGTTTACAATGAATTTGCCTCGGGAGTTCCGGATATCTCGGCCATACGAAACTTCATGAAAATGTTTTATGACCGGGCAGTAGCTCCAGGTCAGATGCCCCGGTATTTGCTTTTGTTTGGAAATGGAACGGTTGATAATAAAGACCGCCTTGGGTATGGCGGCAACCTGATCCCGACCTATCAGAGTGAAGCATCCCTGGCACACAGAAGCTCATACATGACCGATGATTATTTTGGGTTGCTTGGTGACCATGAAGGTGAAGGAGCCGATGGCGTGCTTGATATTGGTATTGGCAGGTTGCCCGTACGAACCCCTGAAGAGGCGGAGGTGATGGTGGATAAGATCATCCGGTATGAGAAACGGGTGCCCGGGATGTCTCCGGATGGTGATAGCCTGCATTATACCGGTGTGGTATCCAATTTCGCTGACTGGCGGAATACCATGGTGTTTGTGGCCGATGATGGTGACCTGAATACGCACTTCAATCATGCCGAATTATTGTCTGATGTTATCAGGGATGAACACCCTGCCTACAACGTGGAAAAAATTTACCTGGATGCCTATCAGCAGGTGACCACCTCAGGTGGTGGCCGATATCCTGAGGTAAATCGCGCCATCAATGAAAGGGTTAATAAAGGCGCCCTGATGATCAATTATATCGGTCATGGCGGTGTGCGCGGGCTGGCACAGCAAAGGATACTGACCTTTGATGATATTTCCCAATGGAACAATACCTACAATATGCCAGTGTTTATGACGGCTACCTGTAATTTCAGCAGCTTTGATCAACCTGACCCCGAAGAGTTGTCAGCGGGTGTGAGGATTGTCCTGAAACAAGATGGAGGCTCTCCTGCCCTGTATACAACCACCAGGCTGGCCTGGTCCGGGGCAAACCTGATACTGAACCGGAATTTTACAGAAACCGTGCTGGCACGAAATGAAGAAGGCAGGCATCATCGTTTGGGTGACCTCATACGTATTGCCAAACAGAAAAGCAGTGGCAGCTCAACCCCGATGCAGCTGCGCAATTTTGTTCTGCTCGGCGACCCTTCCATGCGTATGGCCTACCCGGAAAACCGGGTGGTGACCGAACAGATGCCTGATACCATCAGGGCATTTCAGGAGGTGGAGGTAAGCGGGTATGTGACTGATGCCGAAGGAAACCGGTTGCAGAATTACAATGGGGTATTGTTTCCGACAATTTATGATAAGAAGTCGGATTTCCGTACACTTGGAAATAATCCGGACAGTCAGAAAGCAGACTTTCGGATGCGCAATGCCATTTTGTACCGGGGAAGGGCCAGGGTTGAAAACGGTGACTTTTCGTTCAGCTTTGTTGTACCGAAAGACATCGCTTACGACTACGGTGAGGGCAAAATCAGTTATTACCTGGATGACGGGCATACAGACGGCAACGGATATTTCCGGGATTTCGCCATTGGAGGTACACAGGAATCTTACGAATCGGATCACCAGGGGCCGGAAATTTCGTTGTATATGAATGACACCACTTTCATTTCCGGCGATCATACAAATGAAAACCCCATATTACTGGCTTTTTTGTCGGATGAAAGCGGCATCAATGTGACCGGCAGGGTGGGGCACGACATTGTGGCTTTTCTGAATGATGACCGCTCCGATCCCATCCGGCTCAACAGTTATTACGAAGCAGATACCGATACTTATAAGAGCGGTCGGGTGGTGTACCCGTTTTATGGACTGGAAGACGGACGCCATACCCTGATGCTCAGGGCCTGGGATGTGCATAATAACCCTGCCACATCTACCATTGAATTTGTGGTAGGTTCAGCCGGAAGCCTGACATTGAAAGATTTGATGAATTATCCCAATCCGTTTTCAACGGAAACCTGGTTTACGTTCAATCACAACCAGGCGTTCAGCGAGCTGGATGTCCGCATCGATATTTTTGACCTTCAGGGCCGACAGGTCGACCGGATTGAAAAACAAATGACTTCGCCCGGATTCAGGGCTGAACCGATTCGCTGGGATGGTGTAAGCAGTGATGGTCGCCCTTTGTCAAACGGAATGTATATATACCGGCTGATGATAAAAGGTCCTGATGGTAAGCGCGCCATGCAAACAGAAAAGTTATTGTTGCTCAGAGATTGATGCGATGGCACGAAATAAAACCTGAATTTCGGGCAATATGCATTTTTTGAAATCGTTATATTTGCACTTTGGCAGGTCGGGGTTCAGTTTGTCAGGGAAGATCACCCGGCTTTGCTGCATGCATTCATTTATCATAAAACAATTATCAATGAAATCTTTTACCACTGCCGCTGTTGCATTGTGCTTGTTTCTGTGTTTTGTTCAACCTGTTGCCGCGCAGGATTACCGTGACGTACTGGGGCAGGAGATCAATACGATCACCACAGCGGTGCCATTTCTGATGATCGCACCCGATGCCCGGGCCGGGGCGATGGGCGATGCCGGGGTGTCCTCTTCACCAGACATCAACTCCATGCACTGGAACCCGGCCAAGTATGCCTTCATGGAGCAGGACTTCGGTGTGGCCCTGAATTACACACCCTGGCTGCGTTCACTGGTGCCGGATATCAACCTTTCATACCTGACAGGCTATCGCAGACTGGATGACCTGCAGACCATCGCGTTTTCCATGAAGTATTTTACGCTGGGAGATATCAACTATACCGACCAGGTGGGTGAGTCTCTCGGTACTTTCCGTCCCAACGAATTTTCCCTGGATGCGGCTTACGTACGTCAGCTTGGAGAACACCTGAGCGGAGCGGTGGCCGGACGTTTTATATACAGTGACCTGACCCAGGGACAGGATGCCGCCGGGATGGAGACCCAGGCCGGCATCGCCTACGCGGCTGATGTGGCGGTCTATTACCAGCGGCCGCTCGAGTGGGATACACCAACGCAGTTCGCGGCCGGTGTGAACATTTCCAACATGGGCAACAAGATCACCTATACGGATGATGTGAATGCGGATTTTATTCCCATCAACCTGCGATTCGGACCTTCCCTGACCTTCGAGCTCGATGATTATAACAGCCTTGCCCTTATGGTGGATTTCAATAAACTGCTGGTTCCTACACCACCTGTCTACGAGCGTGACGAAAACGGTCAGATCGTATTTGATGATGACGGAGAACCTCTGATAGCCGAAGGACGTGACCCGAACCGCTCGGTGGTTGCAGGTATGCTGGGCTCATTCAGCGACGCTCCGGGCGGCTTCAGTGAAGAGCTTCAGGAGTTTACCATTTCAGCCGGGGCCGAATACTGGTATGAAGAGCAGTTCGCCATCCGGGCCGGCTACTTCCATGAGCACGAAAACAAGGGAAACCGAAAGTATTTTACGGTAGGTCTGGGTTTAAAGTACAATGTGTTTGGTCTGGACTTTTCTTACGTGATTCCTGTGGCTCAGCGTAGTCCACTGGAAAATGTACTGCGCTTTTCACTTGCCTTTGATTTTGATGCCCTCCGGGCAGAAAGATAATCCTCGATATGCGAATCGGTTTCGGGTATGATGTACACCGGCTGGAACCCGGCCGGCCCCTGATGATTGGCGGTGTGCGTGTTCCTCATTATGCAGGGGCGGTCGGCCACTCTGATGCAGATGTGCTTATACATGCCGTAATGGATGCCTTGCTGGGAGCTGCTGCCCTTGGTGACATCGGTCAGCATTTTCCTGAGACCGACCCCCGTTATAAAGATGCCGACAGCAAATGGCTGCTGGAGAAGGTCATGCTGATGCTGCATCAGCAGGGGCTGATGATCGGAAACATCGATACCACTGTTTGCCTGCAGCAACCGAAAATCTCCCCATACATCAGAGAAATGAAGCGGGTATTGTGTGAACTGATGCAGTTGAACCCGGATCAGCTCTCGATCAAAGCCACTACAACAGAAAAACTCGGGTTTGTCGGCAGGGAGGAGGGAATCTCCGCTTATGCCGTCGTTTTGCTAAAGTCTTCCCGGCCGTAAACTTCAGCCACCAACAGTCTTCCCGGCCGTAAATTTTTGCCACCGATGGTCTTCCCGGCCGTAAACTTCAGCCGCCAACTGATTATCCTCGCGCAACTGACTGCCACGGGCAAGAAGGGAAGAGCTTCCTTTCCTTGATGGTGGCTCTGTGATGGTTGCCGAAAACAGGTGCGTGGGACGATAATCAATCGAAATCAACGCCTCAACTGAAAACTCTCCCCGAGGTACAGTTTCCGCACTTCAGGATCCTCCGCCAGTTCATCTGCGGTGCCGGCCTTCAGGATGGAGCCCTCGAAAAGCAGATATGCCCTGTCAGTAATTGAGAGGGTTTCGTGTACGTTGTGGTCTGTGATCAATACCCCGATGTTTCTTTGTTTGAGCTGGGAGACGATCCCCTGGATATCTTCTACGGCGATGGGGTCTACGCCTGCAAAAGGCTCATCAAGCAAAATGAATTTGGGGTCAACTGCCAGAGACCTCGCAATTTCCGTACGTCTTCTTTCTCCACCGGAAAGTGTGATACCTTTGCTTTTCCGTATATACTGCAACCCAAATTCGTCCAGCAAACTTTCCAGCTTTTTGTTTTGCGCTTCTTTACTTTGATCGGTAAATTCCAGGACGGCTTTTATGTTGTCTTCCACACTGAGGCTTCGAAATACACTGGCTTCCTGGGCCAGGTAACCGATGCCCATCTGTGCCCTTTTATACATCGGCAGTTGGGTGATGTTTTTATTTTCCAGGTGAATGGTTCCTTTATTGGGTTTGATCAGGCCTACCATCATGTAAAATGTGGTGGTTTTGCCAGCCCCGTTGGGTCCGAGCAATCCTACAATTTCTCCCTGGCTGACTTCAACCGACACATGGTTGACAACCACACGTTTTTTGTATTTCTTTACCAGGTTTCGGGTGTACAGCTTCATACTGTTCATATAGTCAGGTGTTTGTAGTTGAAAAGAGGTTAGATAATGCCTTCATTCAGGATATCATGCAGGTGTACGATGCCCTTGTACTCATTATCATCCACAACGATGAGCTGGGTGATGTTATTTTGCCGCATCAGTTGCAGGGCATCAACAGCCAGTGTGTCGCCGGAGATGATCTTCGGATTGGGACTCATGATATCTTTGGCCCGCGTGCCGGAAATATCGCGATTATTCTGAAGCATGCGCCTGAGATCACCATCGGTAATGATGCCTGCCACCTGCCCATTGTCTAAAACAGCGGTGGCCCCCAGCCGTTTTCCGGAAATCTCAACAATAATTGTCCGCAGGTTGTCCTCGGGTGTAACAGCAGGTTTTTCATTATGCGGGTAAAGGTTTTCTGCTGTCAGATATAGTTGCTTGCCCAAAGAACCTCCCGGGTGGTATCTTGCAAAATCTCTTGCTGTGAAACCCCGGCAATGCAGCAAGGCAATGGCCATGGCATCTCCCATGACCAATTGGGCAGTTGTGCTGCAGGTAGGTGCAGGATTGCCAGGAGTGGCTTCATTTTCGACCGTGGTGTTGATCAGGATATCCGATTGCCGTGCCAGGTATGAACTGGTATTGCCGGTCATGGCAATGAGGCTGGCACCCAGTGTTTTAAGCATGGGAACAAGTACCTTGATCTCAGGTGTGTTTCCGCTGTTGCTGATGCACATGGCAATATCATCATTTTGAATAATGCCCAGATCTCCGTGGATGGCATCCGCCGCATGCATAAAAATGGCCGGAGTCCCTGTTGAGTTAAAGGTTGCCACGATTTTTTCTGCAATGATGGCACTTTTCCCAATCCCGGTTACAACGATTCGCCCCCTGCTCTGAAGAATTTGCTTCACGGCCAGCACAAAATCATCATCGATATACTTTTTTAACCGACTTATCGCCAGTCGTTCATCTTCTATCGTATGCAATGCAATATCCTTGATTTCAGCAGCAGATTTCACTTTATTATAATTTATGAAAAACTTTGTTAAACCATTTATTTAATACTAAATTTACACTACAAACCTACATGATTTTTCCCAAAAGTGGAAAAATCTGTTATACTTCATAAATTAAATTTTCGGCCTGTTTTTTGTTGCAATGTTATGGAGGTGCAAAAAATAAGTTACAATACCATGGAGGTTACAAGCAGTGTTTCTCTTCGTGAGCTGCTTAAGCAAATTTTCGGATACGGAGCCTT
>Ga0207421_10001832_pt1 | contig 27005 bp, 27 predicted proteins | sample SodLakKL_010_SED_4_FD_187542 | JGI IMG/M metagenome (GOLD analysis project Ga0207421, IMG submission 187542) | Alkaline sediment microbial communities from Lake Tanatar, Kulunda Steppe, Russia - 8KL_010_SED (SPAdes) (version 2) | ecosystem: Environmental > Aquatic > Non-marine Saline and...
GCACCGACCAGATGGCGGATACGTCGGTACGTAAGAGGGCGGCCGGACCGTGCGCACCTGCCCGTTCGGACGCCGGTCGCGTGCAGCGCGGTGCCCATCACAGCCCTAGCGTCGGGCGCTCGAGCGGCCGTTACCCGTCGGCGGGTGCCGCGTGCCGCGTGCCGAGGTGCAGAGGTCGGTCGATGGAACAGCGGCACCATGATGTGGTGGTGATCGGCGGCGGTTCAGCCGGAAGCGTGATCGCGAACCGGCTGAGCGCGGATCCGGCCACCGACGTGCTCGTGTTGGAAGCCGGACGTCGCGACCATCCGTGGGACGTCTTCGTCCACATGCCGGCCGCCCTGACCTACCCGATCGGGAGCCGCTTCTACGACTGGCGCTACGAGTCCGAGCCCGAGCCCCACATGCACGACCGGCGGATCTCCCACGGGCGGGGCAAGATCCTGGGTGGTTCGTCGAGCATCAACGGCATGATCTTCCAGCGGGGCAACCCGCTCGACTACGACCACTGGGCGCAGGCGCCGGGGATGGAACACTGGGACTACGCCCACTGCCTGCCGTACTTCAAGAAGATGGAGACCTGCCTGGCCGGAGCCGACCGGTGGCGCGGCGGGGACGGCCCGTTGCTCCTCGAACGCGGCGAGGCGGCCAACCCGCTGTTCGGCGCGTTCCTCGAAGCGGCGGAACAGGCCGGCTACCCACGCACCGATGACGTCAACGGCTACCAGCAGGAGGGGTTCGCCCGCTTCGACCGCAACGTCTACCGCGGCCGCCGTCACAGCGCCTCCCGCGCCTACATCCACCCGGTGGAGGACCGTCCCAACCTGCACGTGCGCACCCGCGCCCACGTCGCGCGGATCGTGTTCGACGGCAACCGTGCCCGCGCGGTGGACTACATCCATCGCGGTCGCCTCCAGCGCGTCCACGCCGACGAGATCGTGCTGTGCGGGGGCGCGATCAACACGCCCCAGCTGTTGCAGCTCTCCGGGGTCGGCAACGCCGACGAGCTCGCGCCTCTGGGCATCCGGCCGGTCCAGCACCTGCCGGGCGTGGGAGAGAACCTCCAGGATCACCTCGAGGTCTACGTCCAGTACTCGGCGAAGCAGCCGGTCTCGCTGCAGCCGGAGCTCGCGCAGTGGCGTCGGCCGTGGACCGGCTTCCGGTGGCTGTTCTTCCGCGACGGGCCCGGTGCGACCAACCACTTCGAGGCCGGCGGCTACGCACGCACCAACGACGAGGTCGACCGCCCGAACCTGATGTTCCACTTCCTGCCGATCGCCATCCGGTACGACGGGTCCGCGCCGGCCGCCGACCATGGCTACCAGGTGCACATCGGGCCGATGTTCTCCGACGTGCGCGGCTCGGTGAAGATCACCTCACGGGATCCCCGGACGCATCCGCGCCTGCGCTTCAACTACCTCTCGACCGAACGTGACCGGCGCGAGTGGGTCGAGTGCGTCCGGGTGGCCCGTGACATCCTCACCCAGCCGGCGTTCGACGCCTACCGGGACGAGGAGCTCAACCCGGGACCGGACGTCCAGACCGATGCGCAGATCCTCGACTGGGTCGCACGGCAGGGGGAGACGGCCTACCACCCCTCCTGCACGGCGCGGATGGGCACGGACGACCACGCGGTCGTGGACCCGACCACGATGCGGGTCCACGGAGTGGAGGGCCTGCGTGTCGTCGATGCCTCGGTCATGCCCGCGATCACCAACGGCAACATCTACGCCCCGGTGATGATGATCGCGGAACGGGCCGCCGATGCGATCCTCGGCGATCCACCGCTGCCGCCGTCGGACGCGCCCACCTACCGCCACCAGCCGGCGACATCCACCGACTGACCGGCGGAGGACCACCTCACGTGCCGAACCAGCCCGAGGCCTTCGGTGCGAGGTTGGTCGCGATGTGCTTGGTCTCCTGGTACTCCTCGAGCCCGGGGCGTCCGAGCTCGCGACCGATGCCGGAGCGCTTGTAGCCGCCCCACGGGGCCTGTGGGAAGTACGGGTGGAAGTCGTTGATCCACACCGTTCCGAGCCGCAGGCGGGCGGCGACGCGTTCGGCCTTCACCAGGTCCGTGGTCCAGATCCCACCGGCCAGGCCGTACTCGGTGCCGTTGGCGAGCGCGACGGCGTCACGCTCGTCCGCGAAGGGCTCCACGGTCAGGACCGGACCGAACACCTCCTGTTGGATGATGCGCATGTCCGGGCGGCAATCGGTGATCACGGTGGGTTCGTAGAAGAACCCGTCGGCCAGAGCGGGGTCGTCCGGCCGCTTCCCACCGCACCGCAGCGTCGCCCCGTCCTCGAGGGCCCGGGCGACGTGCGCTTCGACCTTGTCACGGTGTTCCGCCGAGATCAGCGGCCCGCTCTCGGTCGCGGGGTCGCGGCCGTCGCCGAGCCGGATCCGTCGTGTGCGTTCCACGACCGCGGCGACGAACTCGTCGTGGATGGAGGCCTCGACCAGCAGGCGCGCCCCGGCCGAGCAGACCTGACCGGCGTGCAGGAACACCGCCAGCAACGCGTAGTCCACGGCGACGTCGAGGTCGGCGTCGGCGAACACGATGTTGGGGTTCTTCCCGCCGAGTTCGAGGGCGATGTTCTTGACGCTGCCGGCGGCGGCGCGCATGACCCGCTGGCCGGTCTCGATGCCGCCGGTGAACGAGATCAGGTCGACGTCGTCGTTCTCGCTGAGTTCGGCGCCGACGGCCGCGCCCGCCCCGAGCACCAGGTTCGCCACGCCCGCGGGGAAGCCGACCCCGTCCATGAGCTCGAAGACCCGGATGGTGCTCAGCGGCGTGAGTTCCGCGGGCTTGACGACGATGGTGTTCCCGGCGGCCAGCGCCGGTGCGAACTTCCAGGAAGCTTGGAGCAGGGGGTAGTTCCACGGCGAGATCTGGCCACACACGCCGACGGGTTCGCGGACCACGACCGAACGCAGGCCCGGGATCGGCGCGTCCACCACCTCACCGGCGTCCTTGTCCGCGAGCCCCGCGTAGTAGCGCACGACCCCGGCGATGTCGTCCATGTCCATGCGGCTCTCGACGAGCGTCTTGCCGGTGTCGTCGGTCTCGATCGCGGCCAGGTTCTCCCGGTCGCGTTCGATCGCGTCCGCCAGCCGGTGGAGCATCCGCCCCCGCTCGGCGCCGGGCAACCAGGGCCAGTCGCCGGTGTCGAAGGCGCGTCGGGCGGCGGCGATCGCCTCGCGGGCGTCCTCCCGGTCCGCTTCCGCCACGGTACGCACCACCCGGGCATCCAGTGGATCGATGATGTCACGCGTCCCGCCGGCCTTCGCGGCCTGCCAGACGCCGTCGATGTACAGATCCTCCATACCGGCGAGCCTTTCGCTTCGTGGCCTCGCCGATCCACCACGGGCTGCTGGAGTCCGGATCCACGGCCGGCGAGACCCGGGACCGGGACTCCGGACGCTACTCAGCGGACGGGGGGCCGCTCACCGTCCATCGGTCGGTCACCGGGCACGTCAGTGATCGAACCCCGGGTACAGCTCTGGCATCCAGGCCGGGTCGACGATGACGAGTACCCCGAGGCCGAGCAGGACGACACCGACGGGCGCGACGGCCCGCTGGGCTCGCCGGCCGGTCTTCTCGTACAACATGAGCAGCGCGAACGGCGCCATCCACGCGAGGTTGGCGATGCCGACCGAGAACATCACGAGCATCAGCGCCCAGCAGCAGCCGAGACAGAACAGCCCGTGGCGCCGTCCCAGTGCGAACGCCGCCGCACCACCCCGCTGATAGTGCTTCACCAGGAAGGCGGCGGGATGGCGGCACTCCCGGAGGCACCGGTCCTTCAGGGACGAGAACTGGAAGGCGCCCGCGAGCAGCAGCACCCCGCCGCCGATCAGTCGGGGGCGCGCGTCCAACCACGCCCACCGGGGCACCAGGTCGTGCAGCAGCGCGTCGCCGGCGAGGGCGACGAAGCCGAACGCGGTCCAGATCAGGGCGTAGCCGCCGAGGAAGGCGCCCAGGACCACCGCGGGGCGGGGTTGACCCGCCGACGCACGTCGGAACAGCCGGACCAGCGGTAGCGACGAGGGCAGCATCATCGCCGCGATGTGCACCTGCCAGGCGACGAAGAACAGCCCCAGCGCGCCCCAGACCGGCAGCCGGCTGTCGACCAGTTCGTGATGGTGGACCCAGTCGGCGTACCCGGTCCACTCCGCCGCGAGCGCCAGTGCCCACGCGGTCGCGATGACCACCAGCAGCACGGCGGGCACGCGGTTCGCCCGCCCGGACCTCGGCCCGACCCCGACCGCTGGATCGCGAACGCTGTGGTCGTGCATCACCGCTCCCGTCACCTCGTCCTCGGCCCGATCTCGGGCGTCACTCCACGTGTTCCATCTGCCATGCGGTCTGTACGGCGTTGTGCCCCTCGAACGTCCAGCTCATCCCGTGCTGGGGGATGTCCACCTCGAACCGCGACGCCTTGCCCATGTACGCGGGTGCTCCGGGCACCGTGGAGAACGCCGAGTCGCGCAACGTCGTGGGGGTCTCCTGGGGACTGATGGGCTCCATCTCCGCCTCGACCATCCCGTCGATGCGGATCATCCCGTCGGCCCGGTCGACCATGTGGGTGATGGACGCGGTCTCGACCGCGACGACCTCCTCGACGAGCGCGGCGAGGTCGGCCAGGGGTCCACCGAGTTCACCCCCGAACGCGTCGAGCAGGGCCTGCCGCTGCTCGTCGCTCGCGTTGGCGTCGACGACCACCACCACGCGCCAACCACCTGCCAGGGCGTTACCGGGGATCTGCGCGATGTCGGCGATGGTCAGACCCGACACATCGACACCGTCGATCTCGCCGCGTTCGAGGTGGAAGGCGATCAGCCCGGCGCACGTACCGCCGTCGGGGTCCTCGCCGACGAAGCAGGGGCACAACACCCCGCAGGAACAGACCTCCAGCATGGTTCCCTCGAGGGAATACCGTGTTCTCGACCGCGTCAGTGTCTCGCTCGTGCTCATCATCGTTCCCGCCTCTCCCGCGGCTCGTGTCCCCCTCCGGAACGGCTCCGGCACGATCCGCTCGACGGGATCGACGCTACGTGGCGTCCATGGCCCGGTCATCGCGGGAACCCCTCGCGCGGGCTCCCGGATACCCCGTACGTCCGTCGGCCGATGGCCCGGGGGAGACCAGCCCCATGGCCACCGCGCACATCGCGGCGTCCGCACGACCTTGCGCATCGATCTTGCGATAGAGGTTGGTGACGTGCCGCTCCACGGTGGTCACCGCGATCCCGAGGTCCGCCGCGATCCGCTTGTTGCTCGCGCCGACGGCGATGAGCCGCAGCACCTCGCACTCACGTGCGGTGAGTCCGCTCGCGGGGGGCGTCGCGGCCTTCCGGCGGATGTGGGGACGATCGTTGACGAAGTCGAGGATGGCATCGACCACATCCCCGGAATCGCGGATGAAGGGGTCGTGTTCGTTGCCCTCGAGCACCTGCAGTCGCGCGCCGGGCAGCAGTGCCGACAGTTCGCGACCGGCCTCGAGGGGTATGGCGCGGTCGTGCCGGTCGTGGAGCACGAGCGTGGGGGTGCGTAGGCGGGGAAGGATCTCGCGCACGTCCATCGATCGCATGTGCTCGATCAGTGCCGCGGCCATCTCGGCCCGCGCCGCCGCGATCTGGAACCGGGTGAACCACCGCAGATCGCGGGAACCCGCGTTCGGCAGCAGCATCGTGGCCAGGGTCCGCGATCCGATGCTCCAGTCCATGGCCACCACCTGCTGCAAGGCGTCGAACCCTTCCGGCGTCGTGACCGCCGAGCCTCGCGCGAACGCCGAGTAGAGCACCAGCCGGTCCACCCGGTCCGGGAACCGCGAGGCGAACACCGTCGCCGGTGGGCCACCGAGGGAGTAGCCGATGAGGCTCGCGCGCTCGATGCCGGCGGAGTCCATGACCGCGGTCAGTTGCTCGACGTCGTTCTCCAGGCAGACCTCGAAACCCTGACGATCCGACAGACCGCAACCGAGCCGGTCGTACCAGGTGAAGGCATGCTCGGCCGCGAACCGGTCGCGTGCACTGGCGGCGGACGGATGGCTCCAGGAGCCGTCGAGGTGGCACAGCCAGCCCGGCACCATGACCAGCGGGCGGCCGGCGCCCTTCGTCGCGTAGGCGACCCGCATCCCATCGGGGAGCCGACAGAATCGCGTCGTGCTCGGGATCGACATCACACCGTCCGTGTCCGGTGTCGATGGCTCCACCATAGACGTCCTGGCGTTCGCGGTCAGGTCGCCGGGGTCTGCTGCTGGACGTCGTGACGGTCGGTCGGTCCACCCGGGCCGCGCGACGACCTAGGTTCGCCACCGGGATCGGCCGAGGAGTCGTGATGGGCGAGACAGCGCAGGGCAGCGTCGACATCCCCCGCGATGCGGACGGACGACGATCCACCTCGGCGCTGGGGCGATCGGTCGTCGCTGCCGCGCTGCGGGAGGTCGACCCGACCGGCGCGCTCGCCGCCGAACAGGAGACCAACTGGCGCTCGGGCTACCTGCGCCACTTCCGCCGCCTGACCGAGGCGGGGATCGCCGGGGCCGAGGACGCCCACACGATCGCGGCCGACGGGCTCGCCGCCGCGCACGAGCACATGGTCGTGGCTGCCGACGGGGGCGAGCCCGACCGAGCGCTCACCCACCTGCGGGATGCCGACGCCGGACGGGAGATCGCCACCCGCACGATCATCGGCGACGGCCGGCCGGAGACGCAGCTGACCGTCCCGTACGCCGGTCGGCGACTCGGTGGTGACGACCTTCGCCGGCAACTGGACACCTGGGCCCGCGACGGCATCATCGAGCCCACGGTGATCGAGGCGGTCGAGCGGGTGCTGGCCAACCCCGACTGGCTGCGCCTGGAGGGCCGGACCGTCGCGGTGCTCGGCGCCGGGGCGGAGATCGGGCCGCTGCGCTCGTTGTTGCGCTGGGGGGCCACGGTCGCGGCGGCCGATCTGCCTCGCCGTTCGATCTGGGAACGGATCCTCGCGTCCGCCCGCGAGCACGCCGGGAGCCTGCTCGTGCCGGTCGACGGCCCCCGTGACCTGGCTGACGACCCCGAGGTGGCCGGACACGCCGGCATCGACCTGATCGCCGAGGTGCCGGCCGCCGCGGACTGGATCGCGCGACTGGACGGCGTGCCGGTGCTCGGCACCTACGCGTACGCCGACGGCGCAGCGCATGTCAAGGTCACCGTCGCGACCGACGTGCTGGGCCAACGTGTCCGCGAGCTGCGACCGGAGTCGGCACTGGCGTTCCTGGCCACCCCGACCGATGTGTTCGCGGTCCCGGCAGACGCCGTCGAGCACTCGGTCACGGCCTACGCGCGGCGGTCGACGACCGCGAAGCTGGTCGGCCGGCCGCTGCGCACCGTGTCCGGTGGGCGGCTGCTCAAGCGCAACTACGTGCCGGGCGCCGACCCGGGCGTGTGCGACGCGTTGGTGGCGCAGCAAGGTCCGAACTACGCGCTGGCCAAGCGGCTCCAACGGTGGCGGGCGACCCACGCCCGCGCGCAGGGCACCCTCGTGTCGCTCAACGTGGCACCGTCGACCCGGACCCGTTCGGTGGTCCGGAACCGGGTGCTCGCGGCGGCCTACGCCGGCGCCCACCGGTTCGGTATCGAGATCTTCGAACCGGAGACGACCAACGCCCTGATGGCGGCGCTGCTGGTCCATGACCTGCACACCGACGGTGGGCCGCCCCAGGACCATCCGTGGCAACACGAAGCCCACGCGGCCGCGCACGGCGGACTGTGGCGCGCCGCCTACGCGCCGCGCAGCGCGCTCGGGCTCGCCACCGTGCTCGGCATCGGGGTCGGCCGCTCGTGATCGCACTCACGGGGGCGACGGTCGGATCGGTCCGGCTCGACCGGCGTCACGCAGGTAGGCGAGTACGGCGGCCACGCGCCGGTGCACCTGCGGTTCGTCGGTGAGGTGCAGCTTCGCGAAGATCGCTCCGGAATACTTCTCCACCGACGACTCGGACAGGTGCAGGTGGGTGGCGATCCCGGCGTTGGTCCGGCCCTGGGCCATCTGCTCGAGCACGTCCCGCTCGCGCCTCGTCAGGTCCGAGAGCGCCGAGGTGGGGCCCCTCGAGCCGTGGGCGACCAGGGTCGCCACCACGTCCGGGTCGATGACGGAACCGCCCGTTGCGACCTCGCGGACGGCGCGCAGGAGCTGGTCCGGGTCGCCCACCCGGTCCTTGAGCAGGTAGGCGAAGCCCGCGCTGCCCTCGCCGAGCAGTTGCAAGGCGTAGGCCGCCTCGGCGTACTGGGACAGCACGATCACGCCGATGTCCGGGTGCAGGGCACGGACGCGGTGGGCCAGCTCGATGCCTTCGGTCCGGTGGTCGGGAGGCATCCGGATGTCGGTGATCACGACGTCCGGGCGGAGGCGTCGGACCGCCTCGGCCAGGGGACCCGGTGCACCGACCGCCGCCACCACCTCGACCTCGCCGGTCTCCTCCAACGCGGCACGGATGCCCTCACGCACGAGGTAGTGGTCCTCGGCGAGCGCGACGCGCAGGCGCTCAGCCATGGGCCACGTGCGTGCGAGGAACGGTCCCGGAGACGTGCAGCACGGCGTGCAGGGTGGTGCCGGACCCGTTGCTGTCGATGTCCAGCCGTCCGCCCAGGGCGGCGATCCGTTCGGTCATGTTGACCAGCCCGTCGCCGACGACGGGTGTCCGGTCGAACCCGGCGCCGTCGTCGTGGACCTCGATGTGCAGCGAGCCGTGGGAACGCTGCAGGCAGACCTCGGCGTGGTGCGCCCGGGCATGCTTGATCACGTTGGTCAACGCCTCCGCGACGGTGAAGTAGCCGGTCCCCTCCACCTCTTCGGAGAACCGCTGGCCGTCGAGGGACGGGTCCGCCCGCACGGTGACCGGGATCGGGCTGCGGGCCGCGAGCGCCTCGACCGCCTCCAGCAGCCCACGGTCGGTGAGCAGCGTCGGGTGGATGCCGTGCGCCAGCTCGCGCAGTTCGGAGATGACGCGCTGCAGCCCGTCCTGGAAACCGTCGATCAGCTCCGTCGCAGCGGCAGGATCCCGAGCGAGTTGGTGCTTGATCCGGCCCGAGTGGCTCAGGAGTGCGACCAGGTCCTGCTGCACGCCGTCATGGATGTTGCGTTCGATGCGCCGCCGCTCGGTCTCGTGCGCGCGCAGGAGCCGGGCCCGGGAGCGCTCGAGCTCGGCGGCCTGGTCACGCACCTGTTGCAGGCGCTCGCCGAGTTCGGCGGTCAGTTTCACGTTGCGGACCGCGAGGGCGGCCTGGCGCGCCAGGGTGGCCACCAGCTCCCGTTCCTCGTCGGTCAGGGGCCTGCCGTTGACACGGGGCCCGCAGTGGACCTCGCCGAGCCGCTCGGTCCCGAGGACGATCGGGACGATCAGGGCCGGTTCCCGGATCGGATCGCCGTCCGGATCGATCCGGACCCGCACCCACGCCAGTCCGAGGCCCTGTTCGAGCGTCCGCTCGATGTGCGGGAGCAGGCTGTCGAGGTCGAAGGTCTCGGCGAGGTTGGCGCCGAGTCGCGCGACGAGGTGGGCCGGGTCGGCCCGGGCGCCGAACACCCAGCGATCGGCCAGCCGCTCCAGTCGGTGGCGGGCGGGTTGGAAGACCAGCGTCGCCGCGACGGTCAGCAGGACCGCGGTTGCGACGTCCAGCCGCTGGCCCGCAGCCATCCCGAGCGTGGCGGCAGCGGCGACGTAGGCGACGGCGATCAGGCTCCAGAGCGCCGCGTACACCAGCGATCTGCGCAGGATGCGGTCGACGTCCAGCAGGTCCGGCCGGAGGAGGGCGACCGCGATCGCCAAGGGCAGCACCAACAGCGACGTGAGCCACACCGCGTCGATCAGCGGCCTGGCGACGGCGTCGGTCCCGGTGACCAGGCTCAGACTGTCCAGGACGGCACCGAACCCCGCCAGCAGGGCCGGGACCAGCAGCCACCGGATCCGGCGGCGTGCGTCCCGGGAACCACGCCGGTAGCGGCGTACCAGCAGCACCAGTCCGACCACGAACGCGGCCGGTGTCAGTGCGATCCCGGTCGTGGCGACGATGGCGAGCGGTCCCATGACGTCGAGGTGGTAGGGGTTGGTGACCACGGGAGGCAGGTGGTAGGCCGGCAACACGATGGTCGGACTCGCGACGAAGGCGAGCGGCGGGAACAACAACAGGGCACGCAGGGTCCCGAGCGCACGTCGTTCCGAGGGCATGGCCGTCCGGCCGTCGGGGAAGAGGCCGAGGACGTGGGCCACGGCGATGACCGCCCCGACGGCGCCGAGGTGGTAGGCCAGCGCGATCAGCGCCAGGCTCCGGCTCGCGTCGTCTGCGGCCATCAGGATGCTCAACGCACCGTCGAGGGACTGGATCAGCCCGAACCCGCCACCGACCACGGCGAACCAGTTCGCGACGGGATGTTCGGGCAGCCGGCGGTGGACGTAGGTGGCCGTCACCAGGAACGTGAAGCCGAGCGCGAGCCAGGGCAGTTCCTCGACGCCGAGGCTGCCGGTCGCGATCCCGAACGGGATCGCGACGAGCAGCGCCGCCGCTCCGATCAGGAGCAGCGGTCGGGCGACGCGAGACAGGATGTCCATCGTGCCCGACATCATGCCCACATCCGGCCGGTGCGGCCACCGGGTCGCCCCCGGCTGGAGGGTGGGGCCAGCCGCACCAGGTTCGGTGGCCAGCCCCGTGGGCGCCGGCGAGGGTCCTCCGTAGCGTTCAGGACATCGCCGATCGAACGGATGTCGAGATGGTGGGGCGTCGCGCCTACGACCTGATGTACCGCTGGTGGGCCCCGTGGGACGCCGTCGGGGTACGCCCCGAACTCCGTCGGCTCCTCGCCCACGGCGAGGTGGATCCGTCCCGCCACCCGCGCGCCGTCGACCTCGGATGCGGGACCGGGGCGAACGTGGTGTTCCTCGCGCAACAGGGGTTCCGGGCGACCGGTCTGGACTTCTCGCGGGTCGCGCTCGACAAGGCGCGCCGACGTGCCGCTGAGGCCGGGGTGTCCAGCCGTTGCCGGTTCGTCGAGGCCGACCTCACCGCCGACGAGGTTCCGGGCACGGAGGGGACCTTCGACCTGCTGCTCGACTTCGGCAGCATCGACGACCTCGCGCCCTCCGCCCGACCCGCCGCCGCCCGACTGGCGACCCGCCTGTCGCACCCCGGGGCGCGTTTGCTGTTCTGGTGCTTCTACGGCCGGCGCCGGGACCTGCCCCGGATCAGCTTCCACGGCCCGTCGCGTCTGGCCCCCGGGATCGAGCCGGGCGAGGAGACCGCACTGTTCGGCGACACGTTCGACATCGAGCCGTACCTCGACACCGGGCTGGCGCATGCCGCCTGCTTCCTGCTCACCCGCAAGGCCTCGACCCCCTCACCCCTGGAAGGAGCCCCATCATGACCACCATCCCCGCACGACCGGCCCTCGCACCGATCTCGCGACCGCGCCGGATCACGTTCGTCGTCCTCGCCTCCCTGCTCGCGGTGTTCACCGGGGTGGTGATGGGTGGCATGGCGGCGTTCGTGGCGACCTTCACCGCCACGGGCGCGGAGGTGATCCACCAGATCCACTACCTGCACTGGGGCGCGTTCATGGTGGTGCTGACCGCCGTTCCCCTGGCCGTGTCGGCGGTGCGGCCGACCGTCGCCGCCGCCCAGCAGGTCGCGATCGTCATCGCCTCCTTCGTGGTGGCCGCCGCGGCGGCACGGATGTTCGACCCCATCCTGGTGGTGTTCCCGCTCCTCATCGCGCTGTTGCTGTTGCTGCATCCGGACCGGGAGCGGTTGTCGGGTCGTGGCGCGGGGTTCAGCCCGTCACTCGGCGTGCTGGCCGCCGCGGTCAGCGTCCCCGCGCTGTGGTACGCCTGGTCGGAGATCCAGGTCCACCTCGCCGCGCCGCTGTCCGACCCGCACCGCGGGCCACCGGAGGCCCACTACGTCAGCGGCGCCGCGCTCCTGCTCGCCATCGCCGGAGTGGCCTGGCTGGCGTCGGTACGGACCACCGGCTGGCGGCTGCCGGCCTGGTGCACGGGGCTGGCGATGGCGATGACCGGGGCCGCATCGATGTGGTTGCCGGGCTGGGTCAGCAGCTTCGATCGCGTCTGGGGCACGGCGGCGCTGGTCTGGGGCATCGCGTTCATCGCCGTGGCCGAGGGCGTCGCACGGCGGGAGGTGACCCGATGAGCGCGTCCTCGGCGGGTCATCCGCCCCGGCCCGACGCTGCCCGCTCGGGGTGACGGGGCCGCGCGTCGAAGGCGCGGGACGCACGCCGGGTCATGGCGCGCGCACCGATCATCCGTAAACTACGCACGGTGCGGACCGAAAGCCCCTGCGATCACCGGTGGTCACTCCTCCGGTCGCGCGACCTGGATGCGGCGTGCCGACCAACGTGCCTCGGACCTCGGTGACAGCCCGGTCACACACCCCGAGCCCTCGCGACCCGCGCGACGGCGAACCACCACGACCCGCGCTGCGATGCCTGCAGCGCTAGGAGCGACCATGACCTACGGCGTCGGCGACATCGTCATCTACCCCCACCACGGGGCCGCGGTGATCGAGCGCAAGGAGAACCGCACGCACAAGGGTCAGACCAACGAGTACCTGGTGCTCCGTCCGACCTACGGGTCGCTGACGGTGATGGTTCCCGCGGGCGCCTGCACGGAGGTCGGTATCCGCGAGGTCATCTCCTCCGCCGAGGTCAACGAGGTCCTGGAGGTCCTGCGGGCAGAAGAGGCACCGGACGGCAAGACGCCCGGCAGCTGGGCGCGCCGGTTCAAGGCCAACACCGAGAAGCTGCGCTCCGGCGACATCTACGAGGTGGCCGAGGTCGTCCGCAACCTCGTGGTCCGTGGTCAGAACGCCGAGCTGTCCGCCGGCGAGAACCGGCTGCTCGCGAAGGCCAAGCAGATCCTGTTGTCCGAACTGGCCGCGGCGAGGGGCACCGACGAGGAAGAAGCGGAAGCGCTGATCACCCGCACCCTCGAGCCCCAGAGCGCCTGAGCGCCGCCGTCCGTCACCTTTCGTCGTCGAGGGCCGGCCGATCGGCGCGGCCACGGACGCGACCGGCCGGGAAGCGGCGTTCGTTGCGGTCGAGCTTCGCGGCCGCAGCGGTCGTGAGGTCGACCCCGACGACGTCGGCGAGCCGCGCGAGGTAGATGAACACGTCGGCCAGTTCGTCCGCGACGTCCTCCGCACGGTCGGAGTCCATCACCTGCGCGGCCTGTTCGGGCGTGAGCCACTGGAAGATCTCGAGCAGTTCGCCCACCTCGCCGGCGAGCGCCATCGCGAGGTTCTTGGGCGTGTGGAAGGGCTCCCAGTCCCGGGCGCCCGCGAAGTCGCGCAGGCGCCGCTGCAGGTCGGTCACGGGATCGGTGTCGCTCACGGTGCCTCGGGGTCGTCGTAGAACGCGTCGGTTTCGGCGGCGAGATCCAGGGCCATCTGATCGATGCGGCTCTCGACGAAGTCGCGGGTCCGCTCGTCGGTGAAGGCGACGTAGCAGCCCTTGATACCGCGACTGAGCAGCACCCGGTAGGTGTTCTTGACCAACGCGGTGAACTGCTCGTCGTCGATACCGCGCTTCAGGCCGCTGTCGTGGGAGAACGCCCGCCGGCCGACCCACCCCTCGCGCGGCCGGTAGACGAGATCGTCGCCGAAGACCACGCCGACGTAGTCGAACTCGAAACCCTGCGCGGTGTAGATGCAGCCGACCTGCTCGAGGCCGCCCGGTTCGGAGGCCCACAGGTGCGACTTGGGGATGCCCGGCGCCAACCGGCCGGCGTTGGGCTTCGCGTTCCAGGGCCGGGACCAACCGTCCACCTCGACGTCGCGGTGCAGTTGCCCGTCGTCGTCCGGGTCCGACCACGGCCAGCAGTAGCCGGCGACCAGCCGGGCGCTGTGACCCTCCTCGGCGCGGGTGCGGATGAGTGCCTCCAGCTCCTGGGGTGAGTCGACGATCTCCAAGGCGAAGTTCGCATCGCCCGACCACAGCTGGTTCGCGGTGCGGCGGATGCCGAGGGTGTTCTCGAGCCAGCGGATGTAGCCGTCCGAGCCGCCGCAGCGGAACTGGATCTCCAGCCGGTGGTCGTGGACGGCCGCGCCGCGGTCGGCGGCGAGCTTCTCGATCCACTCGCTGTCGCCGATCTCGTTGTTGCGCACGGCCTGCAGGTCGTCGATGAAGAACACCGAGACGCGTGCGACCGACAGCAACTCGTCGATCTGGGGCCGATCGGGCTCGTCGGCCTTCTTCTTGGTCCACCGGTTCCAGGAGTGCTGACGGATGCGGTGGGCCTCGTCACAGATCAGCACGTCCAGTTCGTTCTCGCCGGCGTTCAGGTAGGTGTTGAAGTAGTTGAACTGTTTCGCGGCACGGGTGCCCACGAGCTTGCGCACGGTCTGGGTGAACGCCGACGAACCCGTCGCATGGTGCGTTGCGTATCCCGCGGCGGAGAGCTCCGCCACGAGGTTGAGCGCCAGGACGGACTTGCCCGTCCCCGGGCCGCCGCGGACGATGAACACCGACTCCTGATCGAGCGCGACCGCCTGGTCGACCGCGGCGAGGATCGACTTGAACACCACCTGCTGTTCGTCGAGCAGGACGTAGCTCGGTTCCCGCCTGATCATCTTCGCGGTGTGGTCGAGGAGCTTGCGGTGCGGGCGGTAGCGACCCTCGCGCACGGTGTGCAGAATCCCGAGGCCGTTGCCGCCGCCGAGCCGGTCGTCGAGGTAGCCGACCAGGTCGGTCAGCCGGTCGCCGGCGAACAGCGGGAACACGCCCAGCAGGTGGGCGTAGCGCGGGTCGAGCAGTTCGGACTCGTCGTCGTGGGGCAGGTCGTGGAGGAACGCGCACGCGCCCAGGCGGATCGCGGCGTCGTGGAACGCGGTGTGGGTGTCGACGAGGTACTCGCGGTACTGCCCGGCCTGGGCGGAGGGGTGCAGCTGATCGCGCAGCTTGCCGCCGTACATCACCCCGACGCAGTCGGGGACCTCCGAGAGCTCCGCGTGGTCCCACTGCTTGAGCTCGATGAGCACCGCACCCGGACGGCCCTCGTGGTCCTGGCCGGTGACGAGCGCGTCGATCCTCCGTGAGCTCATCGGCAGCTGGAACTCGAGGAAGATGCCGTGGTCGAGGAACCCGCCGTGGGTGAGCGCGTTGGCGAGCGCCTTCAACGAGTTGCGCCACGAACGCAACTCGGAGGGGGAGACCTGGAACCCGAGCTGCTCGAAGAAGGCCTCACGGAGGGTCTCCGCGATGCGGTTCTGGGTCGCCTCCTCGATGAAGGCGCCGGTCACGCCCCAGTACAGCTCGGCCATCGGTTCCCCCGTCGCGAGGGGCGTGATGCTAGCGGCGGAGCTTCGATCGCCCGGGCGCGACGGATGGCGAGCTCACGCGGGTCGACGGGCATGTGGGACGTCACGGGTACCGGGTACGCCGGAGTCCACCGCCGTCCTGGCACCGGTCGGGGAACGGCGCGTAGTTCGCTGACCCCGCTCACAAAGGAGCCGGCACCACAGCACCAGCACCCAGCACCCACGAAGGACCCAGCGAGGAGCGCTGCCATGGCCACCGACACCGCCGACCGTGGAGACGATCGCCCGACCAGCGCCGTGTTCGGCGCGCCCGGCCGCTACATCCAGGGGGTGGGGGCGATCGACGAGCTGACACCCTGGCTGGAGCGTCTCGGGATCCGGCGACCGCTGCTGCTCGTCGATCCGGTCGCAGCCGAGATCCTGGGCGAGCGCATCGAAGGGATCCCCGGGGCGACCACCTGCGAGTTCGGTGGCGAGACCTCCCCGGAGGAGGTCGATCGCATCACCGACCGGATCGAGGACGCCGACGCCGATGCGGTCGTCGGGATCGGCGGCGGCAAGACGATCGATGCGGCCAAGGCGGCGGCTCACCCTGCCGGCAGGCGACTGGTCATCGTGCCCACGCTCGCCTCCACCGATGCTCCCACCAGCGCCCTGTCGGTGATCTACAGCGACGAGGGCGAGTTCCTCGAGTACCGCTTCTTCGAGCGGAACCCCGACGTGGTGCTCATCGACACCGAGGTCGTCGCCCGGGCCCCCGTGCGCTTCCTCGTCGCCGGGATCGGCGACGCGCTGGCCACCTGGTTCGAGGCCGAATCGTCATCGGTGACCCGGACCCCCGCGATGGCCGGTGGCGCACCGACCCGCTCGGGGTTGGCGCTGGCACGGCTGAGCTACGACACGCTGCTCGAGTACGGCGTCGCGGCCCGACGTGCCGTCGAACAGGACGCGGTCAGCTACGCGGTCGAGGCCATCGTGGAAGCGAACACCCTGCTGTCGGGCCTCGGGTTCGAATCGGGCGGCCTGGCAGCGGCGCACGCCATCCACAACGGGCTGACCGCCCTGGAGGCGACCCATGACTACCAACACGGCGAGAAGGTCTCGTTCGGGCTGGCATCCCAGTTGATGATGGAGGACCGCCCGGTCGAGCAGATCGACACCGTCTACGACTTCTGCCTGTCGGTCGGACTGCCGATCGCCTTCGCCGACATCGGCCTCGAGAAGGTCGGCCGCGACGAGCTGCGCAAGGTGGCCGAGGCCGCCTGCGCACCGGGGGAGACCATCCACAACGAGCCCTTCCCCGTGCATGCCTCGATGGTGGTCGATGCCATGATCTCCGCCGATGCCTACGCCCGCGAGCGCCGCCGCAACTACCCCGGGGAGATGCCGACCCCGGCGGCGTGAGGCGAGGAGCGCGAGTCGGGCCTGCCCTCCGCACGGAGCGGCGATCGCGAGATCACCCAACCCCGCCACCACCGTGGGCCCTGTGGACGGCGCCGGACCTCGCCGCGGCAGGCCATCTAGACTTTCGGGCCAGCACCGGATCGCGGCCGAGGTGGGGGACCGATGAGCTGGCACAACGGACCGATGGTGGCCTTCGACACGGAGACGACCGGCACCGACCCGCTCGATGCCCGGATCGTCTCGGTGTGCCTCGCCCGTTGCGAAGCGGGCTCGAGCCCGGAGGTGACGTCGTGGCTGGTGGACCCGGGGATCGAGATCCCGGCCGAAGCCTCGGCGGTCCATGGCATCAGCACCGAGGTGGCTCGCCGCGACGGTCGTCCGCCTGCCGAGGTGCTGGAGCCGGTCGCCGAGCAGCTCGTCGCCGCGTGGCGCTCCGGCCTCCCGACCATCGCGATGAACGCCTGTTACGACCTCACGGTCATCGAGCGTGAACTCGACCGTCACGGCCTGCCGAGCCTGGGGGAGCGGCTCGAGGGCGAGCCGATGCTGGTCGTCGACCCGCTGGTGATCGACCGTCATCTCGCGCGCTACCGCCCGGGGAAGAAGCGCCTCGAGGATCTCTGCCGGGTCTACCGTGTGGACCTCGACGGCGCCCACACCGCCGATGGCGATGCCCTCGCGGCTGCCCGGGTGACCTGGCGCATGGCGACGCGCTATCCCGACGAACTCGGCGGTGATCTGCCGGGCCTGCAGCGCCTGCAGGCGGCCTGGCACCGCGAGTGGGCCGAGCAGTTCGAGTCCTATCTCCGGGACAACGGCGACCCCGAGGCGGTGATCGGACGCGACTGGCCGGTGCGCAGGGTCTCCCCCGGATGAGGGTCGGTGCACGTTGGAGCCGGCCACCTGTCGGCTCCGGGCTCACCCTGCGGCTGGCTCCAGTCCGCGCAGCGCGTCGAGCACCCGGTCGACGTCCTCGGCCCCGTGGTAGTGAACGAAGCCGACCCGCACGGCGCCGCCGGCATCCAGCAATCCCAGCGCGTGCATCGGCTCGAGGGCGTAGTAGTGCCCCGACCAGACGTTGACCCCCTCGTCGGCGAGCGAGGACGCCACCGCTGCCGGCGTCCATCCGTCGACGGTCAGCGCGAAGGTCGGGGTCCGTGCGGCGGCCTCGGCCGGGCCGTGGAGGGTGACCGACGCGAGCCGCTCGAGCCCTTCGAGGAAACAGCGGGTCAGTGCGGCCTCGTGGGCCTGGATCGCTTCCATCCCCACCTCCTCGAGGTAGTCGAACGCCCCGCCGGTGCCGGCGATGGCCTCGAAGCTGGCGGTGCCCGTCTGCCAGCGCTCGGGACCGTGATCCGGCGCCGGCCGCAGCTTCTGCGGGTTCAGCGATGCGAGCAGCGCCGGGTCCGCCGCGAGCAGGCCCGCATGGGGCCCGAAGAACTTGTACGGCGAGCACGCCACGACGTCGACGCCGCTGGCCTCCCGGTCGACCCGGCGGTGGGGTGCGGCGTGCACCGCGTCCATGAAGCTGAGCGCACCCACCTCCTTCGCCGCAGAGACGAAGGGCGCCGGATCGACCACGGTGCCGAGCGCGTTGGAGGCCCCGGGGAAGCTCACGACCCGGGTGCGCTCGTCGACGAGCTGTGGCAGCTCGTCGGTGCGCAGACGACCGGTCGCGGGGTCCAGGGTGACCCAGCGCACCTCGGCGTCGTTACGCGCGGCCAGTTGGAGCCAGGGCGAGACGTTGGCGTCGTGATCGAGCTGCGTGCACACCAGGTTGTCGCCCGCCACGACCCGTTCGTCGAGCGCGTTGGAGAGGTGGAAGGTCAGGCTCGTCATGTTCGGACCGAACACCACCCCTGCGGGGTCCGTGCCGAGGAACCGTCCGGCGGCCCGGCGTGCCTCGTCGACCATCGCGTCGGTGCGCGCGGAGGTCGCGAACGCGCCGCCCTGGTTGGCCGATCCGGTCCGCAGGTGCTCGGCCATCGCCTCGATGGCCCGATCGACCGCCTGCGTCCCGCCCGGGGCGTCGGCGTGCACGATCGGGCGACCACGGCCATCGGTCTCGCGCAGCGCGGGGAAACGCGCTCGCGTCCGGTCGAGGTCGATGTCCGTCACGTCTGCGTGGTCCGCCATCTGCGCCTCGCTCGTCGGTCGTCGCAGCCTAGGGTCGCCGCGCCCGGGTGATCGTCTCCCGGAGCGATGTGCAGGTGGTCTTCACGGCGGCCAGGCACGCCGGCGAGACCGCGGCCAGGGCGAAGAACCCGTGGATCAGCCCAGCGAACCGGTGATGGACCACCGGCACGCCCGCGGAGCTCAGCGCGGCGGCGTAGGTCTCCGCCTCGTCACGGAGCGGATCGAACTCGGCGGTCACGATCACCGCCGGCGGCAGGCCGCGCGGATCACCGTGGACCGGGGACAGACGCGGGTCACCACGATCCTCGGTGGTGCCGAGGTAGTGGCTCGCGAACCAACGCAGGTCGTCGCCGGTCAGCAGGTACGCCTCCGCATGCTCGCGCCGCGAGGGGTAGCGGTCCCCGCCCTCGTCCTGCAGGTCGGTCACCGGGTAGATGAGCAGTTGCGCGGCCAGCGGGGGGCGGTGCGGATCGTCGCGCCACGCCTGGGTGACCACGGCGGCCAGGTTGCCACCGGAGCTGTCCCCGGCCACGGCCACACGGCGACGATCGCCTCCGAGCCGCCCGATGTGATCGACGACCCACCGGGTCGCGGCCAGCGCGTCGTCGACCGCGGCCGGGAACGGGGCCTCGGGTGCCCTGCGGTAGGCGACGCTGACCACGACCGCGTCGACCTCCCGGCACAGCCACCGACACGCGTCGTCGTGGGTGTCGAGGTCGCCGATCACGAACCCGCCGCCGTGGAAGTAGACGAGCGTCGGTCGGCGAGTCGTGCGCGGACCCACCGGTCGGTAGATGCGCACCGGCAGGCGGCTCCGTCCCGCGCGGATCACGTGATCGGTCACGCTGCCGACCGGCACCGTCGCGTCCAGGATCCGCACGCCGACGGTGAGCGTGCGGAGCAGTCGCCGGGCCTGCTCGGGTGTGCCGGCTCCCAGGGGCGACCGACCGAACGACTGTGCCAGTGCGAGGAGGCCCTGCAGGTGCGGGTCGAGGGGCACGCGATCTCCTCGCGGTTCACGACGTCGGCGACGGCTCCGTCTGCGGCGCCGGTGCCAGCGTCCGGGCGAACGCCCGGATGTCGGCGACCAGCGCGTCCGGCTGCTCGAGGGCGGCGAAGTGACCACCGCGCGGATGCTCGCCGTAGTGGCGCAGATCGCGGAAGCGCGCCTCGACGAACCTCCGTGAGGTCGGGACGATCTCGCGCGGGAAGATCGAGCACCCCGTCGGGACCTCGACCGGCTCGAGGTTGGGACGGCGGAAGCTCTCCCAGTACAGCCGTGCCGACGATGCGCCGCGGTTGGTCAGCCAGTAGAGCATCACGTTGTCGAGCAGCCGGTCGCGACCGACGGCCTGTTCGTGGTCGCCGTCATGGTCGGTCCACGCATGGAACTTCTCGATGATCCACGCGGCCTGGCCCATCGGTGAGTCCGCCAGGCCGTAGCCGAGGGTCTGCGGGCGGGTGGTCTGGATGGCGGCGTACGCGTTGCCCGAGGCGCGGTGCTCGCGGTAGCGGGCCTGGGCCTGCTGTTCGGCCTCGGTCAGGTCCTCGGTGGTCGGCAGAGCGATCGGCATGTTGAGCTGGATGCCGGCGACCGCTCCGGGGTGACGCAGGCCGATCAGGGTCGAGATCATCGAACCCCAGTCACCGCCCTGCGCGATCCAGTCGACGTAGCCGAACCGGGCCATCAGCTCGACCCAGGCATCAGCGATGCGTTCGGCGCCCCAGCCGGGCTCGGCGGGCACACCACTGAACCCGTAGCCGGGCAGCGAGGCTGCGACCACGTGGAAGGCGTCCGCCGGGTCGCCGCCGTGGGCCACCGGATCGGTCAGCGGCCCGAGGATGTCGAGGAACTCCACGACCGAGCCGGGCCAGCCATGGGTCAGCAGCAGCGGTCGCGCACCTTCGACCGGCGACCTGGCGTGCAACACGTGGATGTCGACACCGTCGATGGTCGTGGTGTGCTGGTCGAGCCCGTTCAACCGGGCCTCGGTCGCGCGCCAGTCGTAGATCCCGAGCCAATGGTCGCGAAGCTCACGCGCGTAGGCGACCGGCAGGCCCTGGCTCCAGTCGGTGACGGGCTCCTCGGTCGGCCAGCGGGTGCGACGCAAGCGCTCACGCAGATCGTCGAGTCGGACTTCCGGCACCTCGATGGTGAACGGCTGCATGGTCTCCCGCGGGCGGACGGTCCGGCCCACTGTGGCAGAGCCGGGGCGCCGGCGGTAGGACTCGTGCGCCGTGGTAGCGCTGCTGGCCGGGACGAAGGCCGGATCGTGCTCCGCACCGGCCGGCGACCACCGTGAACGGCACTGGGGCCCACGCGGTGGTCCACCGGGCGTTCCTCGACGTCGCCGCCGGACGGCGATCGCGCTGATCGTCGCGCACGCTGCGGAGCAGTACGGTCGGAGGGATCCGGCTTCGACCGAGCGAGAGGTGGACACGTGGTGCGTCCCCGGTCATGGGAGCTCGCCCTCGGACGAGGGGTGCACCTGGGCGAGCTGACGGCGGTGCTGGCCGACCGCTACGGCGATCGCCCCGCCGTCGAGGAACCGACGAGCACACCGGGGTTCGATCACGGCTCCACCCGCTCGTACCGGGACCTCGAGGACGCCGTCGCCCGGCTGGCTGCGGCCCTGGCCGCCCGCGGCCACGGTGCGGATCAACGGGTGCTGGTGATGGTCGACAACCGGATCGATGTCGCGCTGCACCTGTTCGCCCTCGCGCGGATCGGGGCCGTGCCGGTGCCGGTCAACCACCGGCTCACCCGGGGCGAGCTGGAGGCGATCACGACCGCGACCGACGCCATCGCCGCGGTCGCCGATGCCGCGGTCACCGAACGCCTCCCGCCGCCGCTCGAGGTGATGACCACCGGGGAACTGGGCGCCGATGTGCGTGCGGACCCCGACCGACGCACGCTCGCGAGGCGTGGCGGCGACGCTGACGCGGTGGTCGTGCTGTTGACCACCTCGGGGACCACCGGGGTGCCCAAGGCCGCGGCGCTGACCAGCCGCGGCCTGCTCGCCAGCCTCGGGCCGCTGATCGCGGCACCGGTCGGGTGGGGGTGGGGGCCACGCGCCGGGCGGGACCGGATCTTCGCCGCGTTGCCGTTGACCCACGTGATGGGCCTGTCGACCCTGCTGGGCGCCCTGAGTGCCGGGGTCCCGTTGTCACGGCGTGAACGCTTCGACGCCCCGGAAGCGCTCCGACTGATCGAAACCGAACGGCCCAACGTGGTGGTCGCCGTACCGACCATGTACGCCGACCTGGAGCGTGCGGGCGCCGCCGGGCGCGACCTCTCGAGCGTCCAACTGTGGGTCTCGTCCGCCGACGCCATGCCGGCCGACCGCGCGCGCCGCTTCCAGCGGTACGGGGCCGCCGCGCACCTGGGCAGCCGCGCGGTCGGCGGCGCGGCTTTCGTCGACGTCTACGGCATGGTCGAGCTGTCGGGAGCGGCAGCGGTGAGGATCTTCCCGCCTTCGCCGATCAGGTCCGTGACGCTGCCGTCGTTCGCGGCAGCACTGCCGGGTATCGAGGTCCGAGCCGTCGACGGCGACGGCCGTCCCGTCCCGAGCGGCGCGGTCGGTGAGCTGCAGTGGCGCGGCCCCGGCGTCCTCGAGGGCTACGAGGGCCGGCCCGAGCAGGGGCTCGAGCGCGACGGCTGGTTCGCCAGCGGCGACCAGGCGCGCGTGTGGCCCGGGGGGCTCTTCAGGTTCGTCGGTCGCAGCAAGGACCGACTCAAGGTCGGCGGGTTCTCCGTGTTCCCCGCCGAGGTCGAGGGACAGCTGCGGGAGGCGCCCGGTGTCGAGGACCTCGCGATCGTGGGTATCCCCGACGATCGGCTGGGCGATCGCCTCGTTGCGGTCGTGGTGCCCGGGACGTCGTTCGACGAGGAAGGCTTCCTCGCCTGGGCCAAGGAGCGCGTCGCCGGCTACCGGCGCCCATCGACGGTCGTCGAGGTCGAGCAGCTCCCGCGCGGCGCCAACGGCAAGCTCGACCGCGCCGCGGCCACCGAGCTGGTGCGCAGCGAGCTCGAGCCGACCGACGGCGGGCGCTGAGGTCCGCCCGCGCACGTGGGGCCGCACCGGCGGCCCGCTTCGACCATGCTGAGGCCCCGGCTCGACGAGAGGGGTGACGGTGGGCTTCGAAGAGGTCATGCGGCTGACGGTGCGCTTCGTGGAGGGGGTCGGCGTGGCGGTCCTCGCGGGCGGCATCGTGATCGTGGGGGTGATCGCCGTGACGTGGATGATCCGCGGCCGGCCGATCGAGCGGGTCTACACGGATACGCGGTTACTGCTCGGGCGGGTCCTGCTGTTGGGCATCGAGGTGTTGTTGGCGGGCGACATCATCCGTACCGTCGCCATCGAACTCTCGTTGGTCGCGGTCGCGGAGCTCGCCGGCATCGTGGCGATCCGTACCTTCCTGAGTTGGACGATCGAGTTGGAGACCGAGGGGCGTTGGCCCTGGCGGGAACGCGGGGCGGGCGACGACGAGGCCGCCGCCGACGGGGCGGCCACGTGACGCCTCGTCGCGCGCGGTGCGAGAACGGTCGTGTTCACGGAGCGAGAACGGGGTTGACGCCTGATCCGGGGAGGTCGAGGCTCGATGCCCCCGAGAAGTGGGTGTCGATCGTGGCAGCGCAGGATCTGGTCGATGTGCAACGGCTCCGCGAGGAGGTCTCCGAGCACTATGCGGAAGTGGCGCACGATCCGGATGGAACGTTCCACTTCCATACGGGACGTGACGCGACCGGACGGCTCGGGTACGCCGACGAGTTGCTGGAGGGTCTCCCCGGACCTTGCGTCGAAGCGTTCGCGGGGGTGGCCAATCCGTTCCGGTGGGGGTTGCCGGAGCCGGGGGAGCGGGTCGTGGACATCGGTTCCGGGGGTGGGCTGGATGCGATGGTGGCGGCGCGGGCGGTCGCGCCCGACGGCGAGGTGGTCGGCGTCGACATGACGCCGGCGATGCTCGAGCGTGCACGCCGCAACGCCGCCGCGGCCGGGATCGACAACGTGGACTTCCGCGAGGGCCTGGCCGAGGAGTTGCCGGTGCCGGACGGTTGGGCGGACCTCGTGATCTCCAACGGGGTGCTCAACCTGGTGCCGGACAAGGTGGCCGCCTACACCGAGATCATGCGCGCGCTCCGTCCGGGCGGGCGCATCCAGATCGCCGACGTCTGCGTGGAGGTGGAGGTCCCCGACGAGGCCAAGCGGGACATCGACCTCTGGAAGGGCTGAATCGCCGGTGCCCTGCCGTGCGCAGGGTGGCAGACGGTGATGGAGGGTGTCGGGCTGACCGACCTGCGTTTCGGTGAACCGATCGACACCTACGAAGGAGCGCCCGGCGAGGGCAATGCCCGGACCTTCGGGGTCCACGGCTATGCCTTCACCGCGATCAAGCCCGTGCACGCCTGATCCCATCGCGGCTGCAGCCGGAGGGGGTGCCCGTAAGCTCTCCTCTCGGGCGGGTCGCGTGTCCGATCGGTAGACGACGGAGGTCAGCGTGGAGTGGGTCTTCGTCCTGGCCGTCGTCGTGCTGCTCGGCGCGAAGATCTTCCTGGCCCGTGGGCAGTACCGCCAGACACGGCAGGGGTCCCGGCGAGACCCCGACGCCGGGGCAGAGCCGGGCGAGACGCCCGATCACCTTCCGGGTCACGGGGGCGGTGGCTCGGGAGATCGCTGAGTTCGGTCGCCACGCGCGAGGACGTAGGGTTCGGTCATGGTCGACCCCGTCCGCATCCTCACCTGGAACCTCGAGCGCGTCCCGCGGTCCCATCGCGGTGAGCTCGAAGCCCGTCTCGCCGGGCTCGACTACGACATCGCGGTCCTGACCGAGACCCGGCTCGGGTTCGTGCACACCACCGGGGTCCTGGCACCCGAGGCGCCACCGGCGGGCAGGTTCGCCGCGAACGAGCGCAAGGTGGCGATCTGGTCCCGGTGGGGGTGGGGGGATGCGGAGCCGCTTCCCGACGGCGTGTCGGCCGACCGCATGGTGGTGGGAACGACACCGAGCCCGGCGGGGCCCCTCCGGGTCATCGGGGTCTGTGTGCCCTACCGCTTCCACTGGGTCCGGCATCCCGCTCCGGACGGCCGGCGACGCGGGGTGTGGGAGGAGCACCTGCGCTTCCTCGAGGCCATCACCCCGGTCCTGCGTCCCGGTGCGGTGCCGCAGGTGGTGGGCGGGGACTTCAACCAGCGCGTCCCCCCGGTGGGTCGCCTGGACCCCGCCTACGCGGTGCATGCCCGCGAGGTCGCGATGGCGGGTCACGAGGTCTTGACCGAGGAACTGTTGGGCACCGACCATCGGTTGCTGCTCTGCCACGTGGCCTCCACCGTTCCGCGGGCGGCGCCGCCCACCGTCGTCGATCGCCATGATGCCGACGGTCATGCCCTCAGCGACCACCACGGTGCGATCGTGAGCATCCGCCCGGGTGCCTGCTGAGCGGCGGCGGTCCCCCACGGCCGAGCCGCCGGTCAGCTCTCGGGTCGGGAGAGCCCGAAGGCACGCCGGACGAACGCCACGCCCGCCTCGGCGTCCATCCCGAGTCCTCGGATACGTGCGGCGTAGGCTTCCGCCTCCGCCATGGCGGCCCGTTCCGCGGCGCTGCCGTCACGAGCCACGAACGAGCCCTGGCGGCCCCGCGTCTCGATCATCCCGTCGCGTTCCAGTTCGCGATAGGACCTCGCGACGGTGTTGACCGCCAGGCCGAGTTGGCCCGCCAGGGCCCGGACCGTGGGAAGCCTGGCCCCCGGAGCAAGCGCACCCGAGCGCACCTGCTCGACGATCTGGGAGCGGATCTGTTCGTACGGTGGACTCGGGGCCTCCGGGTCGAGATGCACGTTCATGGCGGGTCAGTACGTTCCGGGGTCGTCGTTGACCACCCGTGTGGTGCGGGCGGCCCGCTGGCGCATGGAGAGTCCGACGACGAGACCGACCACCCCGCCGATCATCATGATCAGGCCCACGGTGCCGATGTCGAGGCCTGCGAGTTCGATCTCGACCGCGAAGGCCAGGATTGCGCCGAGCACGATGAGTCCGATGCTGCCGCCGATGGTCATGGTGAGGCTCCTGAGCATGTGGGCGGGGACCCACCCGTGATCGTGCGCCCCTGAACGCCGACTCCCCAACAGCTCGGCGGCGGCGCGGTGCGCCGGGACGTCCGGCGAGCGTACGCCGTGGTCCGGTCACGGAGCGTCGGCCACCACGGTCGACTGACCGTGGTGTCATCACCACCCCATGTGGGCGTGCCGGGCGATCCACCACAGGGTGAAGCCGCTCAGGGTGGCCCCGGTTGCCACCTGCACGAACTGCACGAGCCGGGCCGGCAGGCCGAGGTCGGCGCCCACGACCCGCGCGTCGTCACCCTCACGGATCGGGGTTCGCAGGCGCCGCAGGTTGTCGCCGGTGGTCTTGACCGCCACGGCCGTCACCAGCGCGACCACCGCGCCCGCGGCCCACGGCTCGGCGGTGTCGCCGAGTGCCGCGACCGCGATCCCTGCCGTGCCGGCGGCGATCAGCAACGACCAGACGCTTCGTGCCAGCAGAGCGACCAGGGCCCCGGCGCCGGCAACGCTCCACAACACCGTCCTCGGCCCGACGACCACCAGCAGTTGGGCCGCCGCGGCGCTGGCCGCGGCGGCGGCGGGGAGCCCGACGAACGCCACGCTCCCCAGGGCGAGGCGCCGGAGGGGGCTCGCCTGCCCGACCCAGCTCGCCGTGGCGTGACCGGACGCATCGTGCCGGAGCACGATCCCCCGCGGACGTGCCCCGAGCGCGGCCGCCACCACGGTGTGACCGACCTCGTGCAGCAGGGTCACCAACTGCCCGACGGCGCGATGGGCCGGGCGGACCACGGCCGCTGCGCCACCGGCGGCCAGACTCCCGATGGTGGCCAGTGGGGACAGGTTGAGAGGTGCCCGGGGCATGGTCGTGGCACCCACCGTCTCCGACCACGTGTCCAGCACCTGCAACAGCCATCCGCCCCGACCGGTGACCAGCGCACCGACGACCAGCAGGAAGGTGAGCGCGAGGATCCGCAGCGACGACCACATCCCGGTCAGCTCACCACGCGGAGGTGGGCTGCAGCACCGCGTCCCATGGCTGGCCATCCCCGGCGATCGGCGGGGTGTGACCGTCGCCGGCATGGGCCAGCTCGCCACCGG
>Ga0207421_10001833_pt1 | contig 27001 bp, 21 predicted proteins | sample SodLakKL_010_SED_4_FD_187542 | JGI IMG/M metagenome (GOLD analysis project Ga0207421, IMG submission 187542) | Alkaline sediment microbial communities from Lake Tanatar, Kulunda Steppe, Russia - 8KL_010_SED (SPAdes) (version 2) | ecosystem: Environmental > Aquatic > Non-marine Saline and...
GTCAGTGGGGGCAGATGGGTTGGTGTTAATTCAGCCCTCAGAGAACTCTGACTACCTTATGCGCATATTTAATGCTGATGGAAGCGAAGCAGAAATGTGCGGAAATGCTCTGCGATGCGTGGCTTACTATTTAAGTCGTTATTATTCTGCTGGTGAAGAACTGGTGATTGAAGTAGGAGGAGCTTTTAAAACAACAAAGTTGTTGCCCGATGGTATGGTGCGGGTTAATATGGGTGCTCCGGTATTGCAAAGTGAACTGATACCTGTGGCGGGAGATTCTCGGACTATAGTTGGAGAAAATATTGAGGCAGGAAGTTTGAGTTTTAAATATACCGCGGTAAGTATGGGGAATCCCCATTGTGTGATATATCCGGAACAGATAGAAGATGTATCTTTGGAAACTCATGGCCCAATGCTGGAAAATCATGATATGTTTCCCCGGCGGACTAATGTGGAATTTGTAGAAGTTCAAACTCCAAGCAAAATAAGAGTGCATGTATGGGAGAGAGGTGCAGGTAAGACTCTAGCCTGTGGAACAGGAGCATGTGCGGCAGTGGTAGCTGGAATCAAGTTGGGGGAATTAGACCCTGCTAATCCAGTGGAAACTATGTTGCCCGGTGGCACTCTCCGGATTATGTGGGGTGCTGATGGGGACGTTTATATGGAAGGGCCTGTGGAAGAAGTTTATCAAGGGGAAATTTATTAAATATCTACCGGTAGGGTTTTATGCAAACAATTTATAAGAAGGAGGATGTTTAAATTGATTGAACCAGCAGACAGAGTTAAGCAATTACCTCCATACCTTTTTGTAGAAATTGACCGTAAAATTAAAGAAGTAAAAGAAAAAGGTATGGATGTAATCAAGTTGGGTATTGGTGATCCGGACAGTTCTACTCCGGATTACATTGTTGAACGGATGGTGGAAGAAGTTCGCAAACCTCGTAATCACAGTTATCCTCCCGATGAAGGGCTTGTTGATTTTAAGGAAGCGGTGGCCCAGTATTACCAGGAGCGACATGGTGTTAAATTAGATGCCGTTAAAGAAACTTTGCCCTTAATTGGTTCCAAAGAAGGAATAGCACATGTCCATTTTGCCTTTGTCAATCCCGGGGACGTAAACCTGGTTCCTGACCCGGGCTATCCTGTTTATGGCATAGGCACTCTTTTTGCGGGGGGAGAATCTTACAAGATGCCCCTGCGTGAAGAAAACAATTACTTCCCTGCCCTGGAAGAAATTCCAGGTGATGTTTTAGAAAAAGCCAAGCTTTTGTTTATTAATTATCCTAATAACCCAACAGGGGCTGTGGCTACTAAAGATTTCTTTGAACGGGTAGTGGATTTTGCCAGAAAACACAATTTACTCATTTGCCATGATGCTGCTTATTCGGAACTTGCTTTTGATGATTATCATCCCATGAGTATTTTAGAAATTGATGGTGCCCGCGATGTGGCCATAGAATTTAATTCGCTGTCCAAAACATTTAACATGACCGGTTGGAGAATAGGCTATGCGGTTGGTAATGGCGAAGCCCTGGAAGCACTTAGCCGCTTTAAAACCAATATTGATTCCGGCTTTTTTACGGCTGTTCAGTATGCTGGGGTTGAAGCACTGACTAATCCTCGGCGGGATGCTTTTATTAAAGAAATGCAAAAACTATATCAGGAACGCCGGGATGTAGTAGCTGAAGGGTTAAAAAACATGGGCTGGCCCATAGAACCTCCAAAAGCAAGTTTTTATTTTTGGGCGCCGGTTCCCGAAGGATATACTTCCCAAAGCTTTGTTACTAAAATATTAGAGGAAACTGGAGTTGTAGTTACCCCGGGCAGTGGATTTGGGGAATATGGAGAAGGATACTTCCGGATAGCTCTAACTGTGGATGTTCCCAGGCTAAAAGAAGCTATGTCCCGATTGAGTGAGGCTATTAGTTTTTAGTTTTCCATTATGTTAGGGTGATTATATAATCACCTTTAAATAATACTTTAATATAATATATCAGCGAGGAGGTAAAGAGAATGGCAAGTTATAATGTGGCTATTGTAGGTGCCACCGGTATGGTAGGTCAAAAAATGGCCCAAGTTTTGGAGGAGAGGCAATTTCCATACACTAATCTGAAGATGCTGGCTTCTTCCCGTTCTGCAGGTTCCACTGTAAAAGTGGGTAACCGGGAGCACACGGTAGAAGAACTCAGCCCGGAAGCTTTTGAAGGGGTAGATTTTGCGTTTTTCAGTGCCGGCGGTGATATAAGCGAGCAGTTTGCCCCGGAAGCGGCTAAAAAAGGAGCAGTTGTCATTGACAATAGTAGCGCTTTTCGTATGCATGATGATGTTCCGCTGGTAGTGCCTGAAGTAAACCCGGGAGCAGTCAAAAAGCACCGGGGGATTATTGCTAACCCCAATTGTTCAACCATTCAGATGGTGGTAGTGCTGCAGGCTTTGCACCAGGAAGCTGGCATAGAAAGGGTAGTGGTTTCCACTTATCAGGCTGTTTCCGGTGCCGGAAAAGAAGCCATGGATGAATTGGAAGATCAGAGCAAGGCTTATTTGGAAGGACAAGAAGTAAAAGCAGAGTATATACCGCATAAGGGTGCGGCTCGTAATTACCAGATAGCTTATAATGTAGTTCCTCAATTGGATGTTTTTGATGAAGACGGGTATACCAAAGAAGAGATGAAAATGATTAAGGAAACCCGTAAAATAATGGAGTTGCCTGAATTAAGAGTTACTGCAACAACAGTAAGAGGCCCTATTTTTAACGGTCATTCTGAATCAGTTAATATAGAATTTACAAGGGATATCACTCCGGAAAGGGCTCGAGAAGTTCTTTCTGGCGTTCCGGGTGTAGTTATTCAGGATGATCCTTCGCAACTAATTTATCCTATGCCTATCCATGCAGATGGATATGATGAGATATTTGTAGGTAGAATCAGGAAGGATCGTTCTACGGATAAGGCTTTAAATCTGTGGATAGTCTCTGATAACCTCCGTAAAGGGGCCGCGACCAATTCAGTCCAGATTGCAGAGTTGCTGGTTTAAAAAGTACGTCTTATAACAATATGGTTATCAAGTCACAGAGGAGGACATTCTGGTGAAAGTTGTAGTCCAAAAATATGGTGGTACATCGGTAGCTACTCCTGAACTTCGGGAGGAAGTGGTAAAAAAAGTTAAGGAAGCTACACGCGAAGGTTTTTCTCCGGTAGTAGTGGTTTCAGCCATGGGCAGGGATGGTGATCCTTATGCTACGGATACTCTAAAATCGCTGGCAGAGGATATTTACCCGGAAATACCCCAACGGGAACTTGACCTGGTTATGTCATGCGGGGAAGTTCTTTCGGCGGTAGTTTTGACTGCAATGTTAAATAAAGAGGGAATTAGTTCCTGTGCGCTTACTGGACCTCAAGCCGGCATGGTGACTGATGGTGCATATGGCAGTGCTCAAGTTCTTGATTGTAATACAGAGCACCTGGAAAGTTTTTTGGAATCAGGAAAAATTCCAGTGGTGGCCGGTTTTCAGGGAGCAACTCCCGATGGAGAAATTAATACCATGGGCCGTGGTGGTAGTGATACTACCGCAGTTATTTTGGGAGCTGCTTTGGATGCGGAAAGAGTTGATATATTTACTGATGTAAGCGGTGTAGCTACGGCTGATCCGCGTATTCTGGAAGAAGCCCGCATAATTGATCGCATTAATTATAGTGAAGTAAGCCAGATGGCTTATGAGGGTGCTAGAGTAATACACCCTACTGCTATAGAGGTAGCCATGAAAAATAATGTGACCATTGCTGTTAGAAATATGACGGACAGTGGACCGGGTACTATTATCACCGAAGAATCAGTTATTGCCGGTAAAGATTATGGGGTTAACCCCCGCCAGGTGATAACTGGAATTGCTCATATTGGAGATCTGGTGCAGTTCATGGCTGATTTTGCAGAACCTGATCCCGATCTGGAATTAGAAATGTTTGAAAAGCTAGGAGAAGCAGGCGTAAGCATTGATTTGATCGGTGTTTTCCCTAATTTGAAAGTGTTTTCGGTAAAAAAAGATATGGTGAAGCGAACTGAAAGTGTACTGCAAAAGTTGAACCTGGAATACAGGATGAAAAAAAATTGTGCCAAAGTTTCTGTTGTAGGTGCGGGTATGCGTAATATTCCGGGTGTTATGGCCCAGGTAGTAAAAGCCTTGCAGCAACAAAATATTGAAATTCTTCAGACCGGGGATTCCAATATTACAATCTGCCTGCTGGTTAAAAATGAAGATCTGGGCAAAGCTATAAAAACATTGCATGACCATTTCAAATTAGGCCAAAGAGAAGATTCAAGCAAGGCCCAGGTGTTTTAATTAGAGGCCAAAGGGAAGATTCAAGCAAGACCCAGGTATTTTATATTAGAAGTATGGTTTTACTATCCCCTTTGAAAGTAATTTACCCTTTTAAAAGTGCTTGTTCTTTTACCCTCCCCCTTGAAGGGGGAGGGCCAGGGTGGGGGTGTTTTTTCTGTTGTACTTAGACAACTCTCAAAGTATAAATTTTAAGATCAGAATTAAATCTTAAGTTGTCCAAAGTTTTTATAGTTGACAGCTATGGAGGCTTATAGTACTATAATGTTTAATCAAGATCATAATAGGCAAAGGCGATGAAAGGGAGAAGTAACGCTGTCTCTGATTTTCAGAGAGCCGGGGGTTGCTGCGACCCGGCATGAAGAGCGCGTGAAATACACCCTTGAGCAGTGGAGCCCAAATATCCAGATAAGATTTTCCGGGTTTTGGTTTTCTAATTAAGGGTAAAGTAGGTTCCAACGGATTTTTCCACCGTTAAAAGGAAAAGGATATAAAAGGGGTTGCCCCTGAGTATCCTTATTGCAGAGTGGGGCTTTTGTCCAACCAGGGTGGTACCGCGGAAACAACTTCCGTCCCTTAGGGGATGGGAGTTTTTTTATTTAAGTAGTATTTTAAGAAGGGGGTAAAAAAATGATAGTAGTAATCAAGCCGGAAACTTCCGAAAAAGTAGTGGAGGAAATATCTTCACGCCTGGAGAACATGGGGTATAGCATACATCGTTCCACCGGCGAAAACAGGACTATCCTGGGGGTAATTGGTTATCCTCGGATAGATGAGAGCACTAACCTTGAAGCTATACCGGGAGTGGAAAAGGTTATACCAATTTCCAAGCCTTTTAAGCTGGCTTCTCGTGAATTTCATCCCCACGACACGATCATTCCATTGAGTGATGGTATCTCCATAGGTGGAGAGCAGTTGGTTATGATGGCCGGGCCGTGTGCTGTAGAAGGGGAGGAGCCTTTAATGGAGGCTGCAAGGGTAGTTGAAGAAGCAGGAGCAAAGGTGCTACGGGGAGGGGCCTTCAAACCACGTACTTCTCCTTACAGTTTTCAGGGAATGGAAAAAGAGGGCTTAAGATTATTGCAAAAAGCTAAGGAGTCCAATGGACTGCTAATAATTTCCGAGGTGGTTGATCCTGTTAATGTTGAGGCAGTACAGGAATACGTAGATATTTTACAGGTTGGTACCAGGAATATGCAGAATTTTTATCTTCTGAAAGAACTAGGGAAAATAGACAAGCCTGTATTGCTCAAACGAGGGATGTCTTCTACTATTGAGGAATGGTTAATGGCTGCTGAGTATATTATCAGTGGTGGTAATGATAAGGTGATTTTATGTGAGAGAGGAATTCGAACATTTGAGACGTATACGCGGAATACTCTGGATTTAAGCGCCATCCCCGTAGTTAAGGAACTGTCGCATTTGCCTATAGTAGTAGACCCCAGCCATGGAACTGGCAGGCTATCAGCTGTTCCAGCCATGTCTAAGGCTGCAGTAGCGGCAGGTGCGGATGGATTGCTGGTAGAAGTGCATCCTTATCCGGAAAAGGCGATGTCTGATGGTCCTCAATCACTTCCCCCTGATGATTTTTCGCAGTTAATGAAGGAGTTGAAAGAGGTGGCGCCAAGTGTCGGCAGGCGAATCTGATTGGAAAATATTTAACAAGGTAGCCATCCTGGGCACAGGCCTTATGGGAGGTTCCCTGGGAATGGCTTTGAGAGAAAAAGGCCTTGCTACTGAAGTGATTGGGTATGATGAGGACAGGCATTCCTGTGAAATAGCAGTGGAGAAAGGAGCTATTGATAATTTTGCTCATAGTTCACAGGAAGCAGTTGAAAGGGCTGATCTGGTAATACTGGCGGTGCCTGTTCGATTATGCTGCGATATTTTCTGGGAGTGTTTGTCCTCTTTGAAAGCAGGAACAGTAGTAAGCGATTTAGGTAGTACCAAGCAATTTATAACCACGGAGGTAAGCCCCTACCTCCCTTCCGGGGTTACTTTTATAGGTGGTCATCCCATGACTGGCTCTGACGAGTCGGGGATAGGTGCTGCTGATCCAACTCTGCTTGAGAATGCAATTTATGTACTGACTCCTCAGCCCGGTGACCCGCAGCCAGTTGTGGATAGTTTGCAGAAAATGGTCAGGGGGATAGGGGCCCAGCCCCTGCTCTTATCTCCAGCCGAACATGATCGGGTTGTAGCACTGGTTAGTCATTTGCCCCATCTGGCTGCCATAGCGCTGGTAACTACGGCAGCAAATGAAGGAGATGAGGAAATGGTTAAGACTTTAGCTGCCGGCGGATTTCGGGATACCACGCGCATTGCTATGGGGGACCCGGAAGTTTGGCAGGATATTTTTGTTACTAACCCTAAGGCCATTGATCAGTTTTTAACTTCCTATCAGAAGGAATTGGAAGAATTAAGGTTAATTATAAATGAAGGAAAAGAATCGGATTTAAAAGAAAGGTTGAGGCAGGCTCAAAGTTACCGGAAGAACATACCCCATCGCAGCAGAGGAATCTTCCCGGAAATATTTGACCTGGTGGTTCTGGTTAAGGATACACCGGGAGTTATTGGTAAAATTGCTACTCTGCTTGGGGAAAGAAGTTTAAATATTGCCGAGGTGGAAATTTTACATGTTCGAGAAGAGTCTGGCGGGTCTATAAGGTTTGGTTTCAGAGAGGAGAAAGAACGGGACCGGGCTATAGATGTATTGAAACAAGAAGGTTACCGCGCACACAGACGATGATTTATTAGTTATAAAGAAAAACCAGGGGTGAACTTTTTATGGCCGATTTTTTAACAATTAATCCTCCAAGTAAACTTAAGGGAGCAATTAAGGTGCCTGGGGATAAGTCTGTCTCCCACCGGGCAGTTTTAATTGGTTCCCTGGCTGAAGGGGAAACCAATGTTGAAAACTTCCTGCGTTCGGCTGATTGTATTTCAACTATTAATTGCATGAGAGGGCTAGGAGTGGAAATAAATGAAAAGGAAACTTCCATCAACATAAAAGGGAGAGGCCTGAATTTAAAACCTCCTCAACATCCCCTTGATGCCGGAAATTCTGGAACAACAGCCCGGCTCATCCTGGGTGTTCTTGCCGGTCAACCTTTTCGCAGTGAATTAACCGGCGATGATTCCCTTACTCGTCGTCCCATGCTAAGAGTAGTCCATCCCCTGCGTGAAATGGGTGCAAAAATAGCAGGGAAACAAGATGGGGACCAGCTGCCTTTAATTATCGAAGGCGGGGAATTGGCCCCTATTGAATACAACTTGCCTGTTCCAAGCGCCCAGGTAAAATCAGCCATATTGCTGGCCGGATTATTTGCTGAAGGGAGAACGCAGGTAAAAGAATTTCGTCCTACCCGTGATCATACCGAACGGATGCTAAAATCTTTTGGAGTAGAAATAGATGAAGAAGATGAGTTGGTTAAAACAGTGCAATCACCTGTTCGACTGAAGGGAGTAAATTTGCAGGTACCTGGAGATATTTCATCGGCAGCTTTTTTTATGGTGGCGAGTGCCATAGTGCCTGGCTCGGAAGTTATTTTAGAGAAAGTAGGTATAAATCCAACCAGGACAGGAATTATTGAGGCCCTTCGTCAAATGGGGGCGTCAATAGAGATTGAAAATTTGGATTATCTGGGAGAGGAGCCGGTGGCAGATATACGGGTAACTGGTAATAAAGTTTTACAGGGTATTACCCTGGAGGGATCGATTATACCTAGAATTATTGATGAAATACCGGCTTTGGCAGTAGCAGCACTGGTAGCTAAAGGAACTACGGAGATAAAAGATGCTGAAGAATTAAGAGTAAAGGAATCGGATCGGATTGAAACCCTGACGCAAGAACTATCTCGCCTGGGTGCCAGAATAGAGCCAAAACCTGATGGCTTGCTAATAGAAGGTGGTTATCCATTAAGCGGTGTTGATTGTGAGAGCCATGGAGATCACAGGTTGGCAATGGCTCTAAGCATAGCAGGATTAATTGCTTCCGGTGAGACTAGAATCAATAATGTCAGCAGTGCTGAAATCTCTTACCCCCGATTTATTGATGATTTATATTCCCTTATGATTAATGAAGGCTCTTAATTCAAACTGCTTTTTGGTTGTCTTCTTTTTTGTTGAATTGATGGCGTGAAATTTCTCCCCAGTAGTTTCTGCGTCTGAAAAGAAATTCAATAATACCGCGAAACCGCCACCAGGTATGCAGTTGACGATAACCAAAGTTTTCCAGGATGGAGAAGATAAAAAGAACCAAAACATCTTTGGCGTTATAATAATTTCGGAAAAACATTACTTCAAAAAATATGGCTGATGTAGATAGTAAAACGCCCAGAAGGATAGCAGCCATAAGGAATAATACTACGAAAGAAGTGTGCAATATTCCCATAAAAAGGCTGACAATAAATATAATATAACCGCTTAATTCTATGACAGGTCCCAGAAACTCAAAGAAGAAATAAAACGGGAAACTGATCATCCCGGTAGCACCATATTGTGGATTGAAGAACATGGGGAAATTTGCAATTAAGCTTTCTGAAAGGCCTCGCTGCCAGCGCCGTCTTTGCCTGCTGAGGCTGCCAGCATCTTCGGGAACCTGGGTCCAGCAAACCGGGTCGGGCAGAAATACTATTCGGTAATCTTTTTTGTTTTCTTTCATGGTTCGTTGCATTCTTAAAACCAGTTCCATGTCTTCGCCCACTGTAGCTGTACTATACCCTCCAGCTTCAATTACAGTGCTGCGGCGGAAAATGCTAAAAGCCCCGGAAAGAATGAGTACACCACCCAGCGTAGACCACCCCATTCTTCCAAACAAGAAGGCTCTTAAATATTCTACAACTTGGAAGCGAACCCAGAAACGGGGCGATAAAAGAACTTTAGTTATTCTTCCCCCGCTGATTTCACAGTGATTGGCCACCCTGATAGTGCCTCCTACAGCCACCACACGCCTGTCTCTGACAAAAGGGTCTACCAGTTTGATTAAAGAAGAACTGTCCAGGACCGAATCGGCATCAGTATTGCAAAAGATAGGAAACTGGGATACATTTATGCCGGCATTCAAGGCATCGGATTTTCCACCGTTTATTTTGTCCAGGACTACCAGGTGGGGATAAGTCAGGGAACGATACACCTGGCGGATTTCTTGACAGGGCACTTCATAAGTAAAGTCCCTGGCAGAAGGTTGAAGAGAGAATGCACGTTTGAGCTCTGTCAGGGTTTCATCGCTGGAACCATCATTGACTGCTACCACTTCGTATTCCGGATAACTTAAAGATAGAGCAGAAAACAAGGTTTCTACAATAGTAGATTCCTCATTGTAGGCAGGGATTATTAAGGAAATAGGCTTATAAAATTCAGAACGAAAGATATGTCCTTCATAGGTAATTTTTTGCATCATTCGATGCTGGCGGAGGCTAAAAAAAGATATTAATGTCAAAAGGAGGTAGGTCCCATTAAGAATTAGAAAGTAAAACAGGACAATAACGCTGTATATTATTAAGGCATTCATCCAGCTGTCCAATAGACTTGCCCCTCCTTGTAATTAAATAAATTCACTGGTTTATAGCAATACATTGTTTAGTCCTAATGTAGCATTCATTATATTTTTTCCTGGGCCAAAATATATTGACTAATAGCTGCAGAGGCTCCTGTTTTTTCTTCTGCTTTTTTTTGCAATATCTTTTTACCTTCTAGCCCAAAACTCCATAATGCTTCTGCCGCGCGTAACCGAACCCACCAGAAAGGATCATCTAGAAGAGAAACAACGATGGATAGATATTCTTCAGAACCTTTGATGTTCCAAGCCCTGGCACTTAAACTTCTGATTACCCAGTTAGGGTGAGTCAGGTAATGCTTCAGGTCAACCTCTGGAGGGAGGGTGTTCATACGGATAAAAGCTTTAAAAATATGGATGATGGTTTCTTCATCAGCCATGGAAAGCAGTTTAGAAAGCAACCCACTTGCTTCCATCCATCGATAGTAGCCCAGAAGATCAACCATCATAGCCAGGATTGCCATTTTGTATTCATCTGCTTCAATAGAGCCTGTTTGTAATTCAAAATCCAGATGATTCATTTCAGTTTCAATTTTTTGCATGATCATAGGACAGCATTCCTCTGAAAATTGGGCCATTATTTCTGTAGCGCCTTCGTATGTAATTTGGGTGTTTTGCAACAAGGCCTCGGCTACTCTATCAAGATATTGGTAGGCGTTTAAATCAGTTATGCTACGAGCAGCAGATATGACCACTGCTTGATTTTGGTTGTTAAGGAGGGATAAAATTAAAGGAAGTGCCCTATAGCAATGCAGGCTTCCTAAAATCCTGGCAGCCAGAGCCCGGGTATATAAGCTTTTCCATCTTTGACGAAGTTTTTTTAGGTAATACTTTTGCATTCCTATTTTTTGGGCCACAGAAAGGATCAGTTGACGATCTTCTCCTTCTAAACTTTCCAGGTAAGGAAAAAGAAATTGCCACATCCACATATAGTTTTTTGGGGTGCCTATTTTAGTTTGGGCTTCTTCTACAGTAATTTCTTCAGCTAGTAATTTTAACAATATACTTTCCCATTGTCTGCTCAGTTCCTGGTACTGGGCCTTTCTATAATGCTCACTCAATATTAAATAAATAATAACAATGCCACCCAGCAGGACTAAACCACCTAAAATTGCACATATCCATAATAAGTAATATAAAGTAGGTTCCATTATTTGTGCTCCTTTACGGAAGAATAGGGATGTAAATCATTAAGATAGTGCTCTTTCCATGATATTTTGTAAAACCGGTGCATACCAGCGGAAAAAAAATGAATATTCTTCCGGTATTCCCGGCAGGTAAGTTAGTAAATGCTGGATTCTAGCACTGCCAGTCAGCCGAGAGGGGAGAATGGGTGAAAGTTGATGAGCAAAATTACCTGTAAAATAAATTCTTTCTGCCCCCTCGTCAGTTTGATAATAGATCATGGCTGGAATCTTTGCTTCCAAGCCTCTCCGCTCAATTCTTTCTTCTGCCTCCTGGCTTAAAGGTAAATTAATGTAACTCAATACTTCGGCATTTTCATTTGGGTCTACTACTTCCAACCAGTTTAAATAAGGTACGGCTGAAGCTGCTCCCTGGGTAAATGAACTTTTTGTATTATGAATAGTAGGCCACGGTTTTTTTAGGTCTTCACCTTTAAAAATTAAAAGTTCTTCCGGCCATCCTAAAGCAGGAACGCCTTCTCTTATAACCGCTATGCCACTTCCACGCAAATTCCATTCCTGGCCGTGAATCCTGCCATAAAGATTTTTTAACCACTGGGGGGCATCATCCAAATTTTCGTAGTAGCGGATAAGCCACCCTTCGTAATTTACCTCAAAAAGTTCCTGTAATTGCCGGGAAGCATCCGGATCTTTATAAGTTGGGTATCCCCAGATATTATGTTCGCCCACTAAAAGGCTGTCTTTTCCGGAAGCGTATTTTTCTACTGCGTCGACTTCATTTTGGTCAAAACCACCATACTCCAGTTCTACTGATATTTCCTCGTCTTGTAGGCGCTTTTCGTAAGTTTCCAGGTCATTAGCATAATCATAAACTCCGTAGGCATCCACCAGGTATAATAAATCAACTCCTGATAGATAATTTGCTAGGACTTGGTCTTTCTGTCCTGTTTCAGGATGATATCCCAGGTAGTCTGCATCATGTTTTTTAAATTCTTTATCTTCACCTTTTATTCGCCAGTGTTTTGCCAGCCAAAATATAGATTCATGCCCCCGGTAGTCGGTTTGGGGCACAGTTTTATTTACTACAAGAAAGTCCATTTCCTGAGCGGGCAAGAGGTGCCAGGCTGACAGATAGATTGCCAGTAAAACCAGGATAGTTATTAATAAGTGAATGCGTTTCATAAGAATACCTCTTTCATAGATCCGGTAAAAGGTTTCCGTATTCTTTAATAATTTGGTGGCTTTCTTTTAATCTGCTTCTATAAGCAGGTTCTTCCCACAACTCCCATAAATAAGGATTTTTATCTTTGCTAAACTCTTCTTGATCTCTGGGTTGAAAATCTAATACTGGTGGGCTTTGGGAGAGAACATTGTTTTCAGTGTTAATTCCCTCTTTATCATATAGGGCAGCATAGAATAAAAATCCGTCAGTAGTTTCTATTTCCAGTTCATCGCGTGCAGGTGCCTCATTAAATTCTCCATCATCGTTTATAATTTGGGCTGAAGAAGGATCTGATACATTTAACAACATCCAGGGTAGACGGACTTTAATTGTTTTTTCCTCCGGCTTGTAATACCAGTGTGATAATGAGTCATATTCTTCTTTTGCGGGAGGAAAATATCCATAGTTTAATTCACTTTCATCAGCATAAAGGGCGGGGAAAACAGTACCTTCTTTGGTAACCCGTTCCCTGTTTACCAGTGGTTCTATTCGTTCAAAGGAGCCGTCCCGGCTAGCTTCCGGGGAAAATTCGTATTCAGCCCTGTTATAAGAGGGAGTTACGAGCAGATCCCCCTGTTCAGGTTCCGAAAGGTGTAGTAAAAATTCTGCGCCGGTGGGTAATTGAGGGAGTTCGTTTAAAGGAAGCTTAAACTCTCCTTTATCTCTGTTGCCGGTATCTATGCCTACTACCAGGCCATGTTTTTCCCACCAAAAGTTTTCATTATTAGCTATGGCCTCCTTTTTTTCTTCAGAATTAAACTTGATGGAAAGATAAAGAAAGGCTTCATCTGCGTCTAGTTCCAAGGATTTTAGGCTTTTTCCAGATGGGGAAGTGTTCGCATTAACAGAATCAGAGGAAGCTTCCCAAAGCTTTTCTTCACTTCCGGAAAAGGGCTGGTGTTGGGGTTCGTATGAAAGGAGTCCATAGTTTTGTTCGGGATCCATGGCATTTTTCCAGAGGTTCTGGCGGTCCCACGGCACCATATAAGGTTCTGTATTCCATGTTTTTTTAGCCCACTCGTCTGCCCATTCAAAGATAATGCTCCCTGCATAACCTTCTGCCCAAATTGACTCCATCATTCTTCCCACCATTTTACCCTGATCTATTTCTGATAGTCCACCATGATGCAGACCATCCGGGTTCAGGTGGGCAGTATTGTGAGAAGTGGAGATGCCAAATTCGGCTACCAGCGCTGGATATGGGGGATGTATTTCCATAAATTCATGTAAATATCCCCGGTATCGAAAAGTGCCATAGCGATCGGAATATTCCGCAAAACGAGGTTCATTGTTCATAAAGTCTGGATAGTTAGGATATATATGATATGCTCCAAAAAAACCGGCAGTTTTTTCCGGGCCAGTTTCAAATTTTGCAGGGTCTACTTCTTCTCTTTCATTGTAACTGGGCTTGCCATCTTCATCATATTCGGTAGGATGGGTAAGAGGATCAAGGGTTGGCCAGCTGACCATCCCTACCGGATATTGCCATTGATATTTTTCATGGGCATATGCAGCAGCGAAGTCGCTCATTTCTGCCAGCCAAACTTCGGTGGGAGTGGCATCTTCAATCTGAACATAATCTCCCGGGTGTTCGTTAAGTTGAGGGTTGGCTTCATTGGTTGCTTCTACTTCATGAGGCTCTAATTCCCGTCCGATGAGAATGCCCAAAATGTAAGGAGACACATCGGCGGAATATGTCCCATAGGCCCGGTATGGGCGGGATGGTATCTCGGCGTTGCCATGAAGGGCATCTATTGCCTTGGTTATTTCCTCCTGATATTCTTTTTTATATTCGCTATTATGAAAGTTAAGGTCGGGGACTTCGTCATGAGGCCATATTTCCTGGATCAACCAGATACGAGGAGTGGAAGGGTCCCGGTTGAATTCACTAAACACCTGATAAAATGTGGGGTCGAGCAAAGTATAAAGACGTATGGTATTGATGTTCATTTCGGCTATCTTTTCCAGCCAGGACCTGTATAGTCCCCTGTCTGATGGAAACTCGGTAAACCATTTTCCTGGCAGTGCAGTTCCGATATTGACGCCATGAACCATTTTTGTTTCCCATCCGTCTTGGGAATAGATTTGAAAATACCTTCCTTCAGTGCGAGCAGCCATGGAAGTTTCATTAGTAGTATATATTTCAGGTTCAGCAGTTTCTTCTTCAAGTTCACAACTCCAGAGCATTACACAAAAAAATAATAAAATCACGGTTAAAATGTTAGCTTTCCAGTTTATGATTTTCCCACTCCATTATTCAAGTATCTATATATTCTTTTCGGGGTTGATAAAAATATTTCCTGCTAATTCATTACGATAATTTGTTCCATAAGGGCAGGATAAGTAAATCAAAATAAAGAAATTGCAGAAAAACATTATATGGCTCCCAATTTGAGTAGGCTTACTAAAAGACATTGTTGACAAAATAGATTATAATGGAAAAAGGTTTAAGATTAATTTTGGAATGATAATAAATTAGGAGGAAATTAAATTTTGAAAATACTCATTGTGGATGACTCAGAGGATAGCTTACTACTTTTAAAGACTATATTAAGTAAAGCAGGTTTTCAAGAAATAACATGCGTTACTTCAGCCCGTGAAGCTTTTGATATACTCGGAGTGGATGATCCGGAGCAGGCTCAGTTTTTCGATTTAATTTTTATGGATGTGGTAATGCCTGAAATGGATGGTATAGAGGCCTGCCGCATAATTAAGTCTACCCATCATCTTCAAGATATACCGGTAATAACTATCACTGCCAAAGATGAAGAAAAAACTCTGGAAGCAGCTTTTAATGCAGGGGCTATTGATTACATTACCAAATCGACCGGCAAAGTGGTATTGTTAGCCAGAACTCGTTCGGTGCTTTCTTTGAAGAAAGAACGGGATCAAAGAAAAGCCAGAGAAGAAGATCTCCTGGCAACTACCAAGCTTTTGGAAAAAGCTAATGAACAATTGAGGCAGCAAAGCTTGCAGGATGGTTTAACGGGGATAGCCAATCGCCGTCGATTTGATGAAAAATTAAGCGAGGAATGGGAAAGGGGAAGGCGTGATCAGCGCCCGATTTCTCTAATGATGATAGATATAGATCAGTTCAAGCTGTATAATGATGAATATGGCCATCTGGCAGGGGACGATTGTTTAAAAGAAGTTGCTTATTTGTTAAGTAAGAGGTTGAAAAGGCCGGCTGATTTATTGTCTCGGTACGGAGGAGAGGAATTTGCCGTTTTGCTGCCGGAAACAGATTTAAATGGTGCCTGGGACGTTGCTGAGGAATTGCGAACGGAAGTGGAACAGGCTGGAATATTTCACGCCAAGTTAGCTTATCACGAAGTAGTTACTATTAGCCTGGGAGTGTCTGCAATTATTCCCGGGCTGAATAATACTACTAATGATTTACTCAAGCAAGCGGATGAAGCCCTTTATCGGGCTAAAAGCAACGGGCGAAATCGAGTAGAAACATTTTTGACTTTGGAAAAAGAATAAAGGAGGAGTTATATGTTTGATTCCAACGAAGATTCCCGCCGATTTAAAGTAAAAGTAGATTCTGATCTGGAAGAATTAATACCTGGTTTTTTAGAAAACCGGCGTAATGATATTCAGTTGATCAAGGATTATTTAGAGTTAAATGATTTTGAAAACATTAGTGCCTTGGGGCATACTATGAAAGGTGTCGGAGGTGGCTATGGTTTCGATGAAATATCAGAAATAGGATGGGAAATAGAGCAGGCTGCGAAAAATAGTGATCAGAAAACCATAGAAAAGCAGTTAGAGCGGCTTCAATATTTTCTGGACCATGTCCAAATAGAATGGGAATAAGCTAAAGTATTACTAATTTTACCTCAAGTGGCGGGAAAATTATGTTGGAGGTATAAATATAGTGCATTACAACAATGATAATTATTATTCTCTCATAAAAAACCTACCTGATGGATTCGCATATCACCAAGTTGTTTATGATGACAGAGGAGAACCTGTAGACTACATTTTTTTAGAGGTTAACGATGCTTTTGAAGAAATGACAGGGTTAGCGCACCATGAAGTAATATCCAGGAGGGTTACAGAGGTTCTGCCGGAAATTACCGGGTCTTTGTTTGATTGGATCAAAGAATATGGCAAGTTAGCTTCAGAAGGCGGCAGTATGCGTTTTGAGCAGTATTCTGAACCTCTGGGCAGATACTATGAAGTTTTAGCCTTTAGTAATGAACCCGGCTATTTTGCTACTATTTTTCGTGATATAACTTCCCGCAAGAATGATGCTTTAACCAGGGAAATGCTTTCCAAGCTGGCAGGCAAAACCTTTGATTTCTCAAAAGAAGAAAACCATTATCAAATTTTTACCGATGATCTCTTATTATTGTCAGGAGCCAGTTTTGTGGCTTTCAACAGCTATGAAAATAAAAGTGCCAATTCCATAACCCGGGCGGTATCCGGTAGCAACGATGGTATCGAATTAGCAAATTATTTATTGGGAAGCGATTTAGTGGGCCTCGAATGGGAATTTATACCGGAAAGGTTGCGGAATATTGAAGGGGGCAAATTGGTATCTTTTAATGGCTTATATGAAGCTTCTTCGGGAGCAGTTTCGGAGGAAGTAGTTTCTTCTATAGAGGAAATGCTGGAGTTGGGCGAGGTTTTTGTAATTCAAGTTAGATATGACAATGAAGCTGTAGGTGATTTTATCTTTTTTATGCCGCGGGGAAAAACTATTGCGAACCGGGAAAACATAGAAATGTATGTAAATCAGGTAGGAACCATATTATCGCGAGCCCGGGCGGAAACTTCTTTGCGGGAAAACGAGGAAAAATATCGGTCAATTATTCAAGCAGCTAAATCTGTCAGCCTGATAGTTACTGATTTGAGCTCTATTATCAAGGAGTTTAGCCCCGGTGCTGAATATATGTTGGGTTACAGCCGGGAAGAAGTAATAGGAAAACATGTAGGATTTTTGCATGAAGAATCAGAAGCACAGGGGTTCCCGGAAGATGTGAAGCGCCTGTTTGAAAATCAAGTGGGCTTTTCGCGGGAAACCCGGTTAATAAGAAAAAATGGAGAAGTTTTTTCTGCCCTTTTTAGCCTGGAGCCTTTTTTTGACAGTCAGGGCAATATGGTGGGCACGCTGGGTATTTCTATCGATATCTCTGAACGCAAACAGATGGAGGAAGAATTAAAAACCCTGGCTGAGGATTATGAAAAAGTATTTAATGGGACCCAGGATGCTATGTTTCTTATTGAAGTAGAAGAGGGAGGCAACTTCAGGTTTATTAGAAATAACCAGGCCCATGAGCAAGCTACAGGACTTAAAAAAGAGGAAATTCAAGGCAAGACCCCGGTAGAACTTTTGGGAGAAGAAATGGGCAAAAAGGTTGAAGAAAATTACCGGCTTTGCGTGGAAAAAGCCAAGCCAATCACTTACGAAGAAACTTTAAATTTGCCGGTGGGGGAACGCCTCTGGCTCACCACCCTTACTCCTGTATTTCAGGAAGAGAGAATTACCTACCTGGTGGGATCTAGCCATGATGTGACTGAACGCAAGAAGGCCCAGGAAAAAGTACACCAGCTTTCAGAGCGCCTAAAACTGGCTACCACCTCGGCCCGGATTGGAGTTTGGGATCTGGACCTTCTCCAAGGTACTTTGATATGGGACGAGTTAATGTTTTCCCTTTATGGTATAGAACCGACGCATGATTTTACTGTAGATTTCGAGTTCTGGAGCAAGAGATTATATTTACAGGACCGGGAGAGGGTTTTGGAAGAAGTGGAAACAGCATTAAAAGAAACCAATCACTTTGACACTGAATTTAGAATTATTTGGCCCGATGAGAGTATTCGGTATTTGAAAGCTTTTGCCACTGTGCAATATAACCAGCAGGGCAAAGCAGTCCGGATGGTAGGTGTGAACTGGGATATTACGGAACGCAAAGAAGTAGAAGAAGATCTGAGGACTTTTCGAGCTGCGCTGGATAACAGTGCTGATCATATCTTTATTATTGATCCCCATACCATGCTTTTTTTAGATGCCAACGCCAGGGCCTGTGAAGCGATGGGATACAGAAGAGATGAGATATTAGCGATGGGGCCTCAAGATATTAAACCTTATTATACTAAAGAAGAATTATATAAAAAATTTCAAGATACAATTCATGATCGGGAGAGGGCTACTGTCCTGGAAACTATTCATATGAGGAAAGATGGCAGTGAATTTCCGGTGGAAATATCCCTGGAGGTTTTTATGCGGGAGGAAATGCCTCTGCTGGTGGCCAGTGTAAGAGATATAACCGAACGCAGGCAAGCTGAAGAGGAACTGGCCAGGCATGCTATAGAAATGGAAGTAAAAAACATTGAACTGGAAAATGCTCGAAATGCTGCTCTGGAAGCTTCACAGGCCAAATCCGAATTTTTATCCACCATGAGTCATGAAATCAGGACTCCCATGAATTCTATTATTGGCATGGCGGAATTATTGGCTGAAACTTCCCTTACTTCCGAGCAACAGGAATATGTACGCATTTTTCGCAATGCCGGAGAAAACTTATTAAGCTTGATCAACGATATTCTGGATATTTCTAAAATTGAGTCTGGCTATTTGGAACTGAACTATAGTGAGTTTAATCTGGTGGATCTGGTAGAAAAAACGGTAGAGTTAATGTCCATGCGGGCAAGTGAAAAAGGCCTGGAATTGGCTTGTCGTATTCAGCCAGATCTAAACGAGTACGTATTAGGGGATCCGGACCGCTTGCGCCAGATACTGGTAAACTTATTGAGCAATGCTATTAAATTTACAGATCAAGGGGATGTAGTGCTTATAGTAAAGCAAGGAGAACAAGAGGCCAGTGGAGATGAAGAAATAAACCATGAAAACAAGATCAATATATTTTTTGCTGTGGAGGATACTGGAGTTGGCATACCAGAGGCTAAACAAGAAGCTATTTTTGATGACTTTACCCAGGTAGACTCCTCATCCACTCGTTCTTATGGAGGGACCGGCCTGGGGTTGGCAATTTCCCGCCGGTTGGCAAATAAGATGGGAGGAGAATTAAGGGTAGATAGCACCCCCGGAGAAGGCAGCACTTTTTACTTCACCATTCCCTTTCAGCCAGCCGATCAAAAGCCACCTAGTACCTTGCAAGATAGGAACAAGCTTAATCTGGAAGGTGTCAAGATTTTAATAGTGGATGACAACTATAATAACCGTTTAATTCTAAGAGAAATATTAATGCCCTTGGGAAGTATTCTGGAAGAAGCGGAAAATGGAAATGAAGCTATGCAAAAAATAAGAAATGCTTCCACCAAAAGTGCTCCTTACGATCTGGTTTTGTTAGATGCAATGATGCCTGAAAAAGATGGGTTCCAGGTAGCTGCTGAAATTACTAAGGAATTACCGGAATTAGATATAATAATGCTTTCCTCCGCCATGGAAAGCCAGTATATAGCCCAACAAAAATCTTTAAAAATTGATGCATTTATAAACAAGCCGGTAAGGAGGCAGATTCTTCTTGATACTGTTGCAGGTTGCTTGAAAGATTCAAATAAATTGGATATCAATAAAGAAAAGTTGCCATCATTAGAAAATGAAGAATCTATAATTCCTGAAGAAGAAAGAGGGGAAGAGAAAGTTGATTTAAACATTTGCCAGGACCAACATCTCGAACCTTTATGGCAAACTCCCGATGGGGAGACTTTCAGCCAGAGCGGTTATCAGATTTTGTTGGTGGAAGATAATATAGATAATCGGAGACTGGTTGAGGCCTACTTGAAAAAGACGGAGCATCGCTTAGACATAGCAGAAAATGGGGAAGAAGCAGTTCTTAAGGTAATGGGTAATTCATACGATCTTGTTTTAATGGATATGCAAATGCCCGTAAAGGATGGGTATACGGCTACTAAAGAAATCAGAGAGTGGGAAAAAGTAAACGAAAAGGAACCGCTTTCCATAATTGCCTTAACTGCATATGCTTTGGAAGGTGAAGTTAAAAAGGCCCTGGATGCTGGTTGTGATGCTCATGTTCCCAAGCCGGTGAAGAAAAATACCTTGCTGGAGGCCATTGCGTATTATGCTTCCAGAAACAAGGGTTAAGGTGTGAGGTCTCAAGATGAAAATACTTATAGCAGATGATGATCAGCAAATAGCAAACTTACTTCAAGTAAAACTTCAAAAAGAAGGATTTACTGTAAATTGGGCAGATGATGGTGAAAAAGCCGTGGAGTTAGCGTTGAGTTACGATTGGGATTTAATGCTTCTGGATGTGATGATGCCAGTTTACGACGGCTTTCAAGTTTTAAAAAAAGTAAAAGAAGTCAAACCTGATTTGCCCATAATGTTTCTTACTGCTAAAGGCCAGGAAAAAGATGTTCTGCATGGCTTTCAGCTTGGAGCCTATGACTATATATCCAAACCATTTCGGCCGGCGGAAGTAGTAGCCAGGGTAAAACGGCTCCAAAATTTACAAGGCTAAAATCAAGCTGATGGGTTAAATTGACACTACAAAAAAGAACGTGGTAGAATTCAAGCATGTATAACGGGGTTTTGCGAGGAAAAAGGGGCGTGTAAATTGCTTAGACGTTACAATTTAAACCAGTTTAGAGAAGAATATGTCCAGCCTCCTACGTGGCAGGAATTCGTTAAAGAGATTGAACAGGTGAAAGAAATAATAGGTGTTGTGCGGAAAGATGGGGATCAAGCTCTCTATAATTATACTTCTTATTTTGATGGAGTAGATCTGGACAGGCTGACAGTTTCTGCCGAAGAAATGGATGAAGCTGCATCCAAGCTTGAGCCTGAATTGAAGCAAGTAATTGACGAGGCGCATCACAATATAGAACAATTTCACAATCGCCAGCAGCACCAGTCATTTTGGTTTGCAAGTGATGGAGCTCTTTTAGGACAGGTATATAGGCCTCTGCAAAAGGTTGGAGCCTATATTCCGGGGGGAACAGCAGCATATCCTTCTACTGTTTTAATGACACTGGTTCCTGCTCAAGTAGCGGGAGTAAGCGATATTTGTTTGACAACTCCTCCTGGCCCTGACGGTCTGGTAAATCCGGTTACTCTTTTTGCCGCTCGCCAGGCTGGGGTAAAAAAAGTGTACAAATTAGGAGGAGCGCAGGCTGTAGCAGCTATGGCGTACGGAACTGAAAGTGTTGATCCTGTGGAAAAAATAGTTGGGCCGGGAAATATCTATGTTACCCTGGCTAAAAAAGAAGTTTATGGAGATGTGGGTATTGATTTGTTGGCAGGTCCTAGTGAGATAATGGTTGTGGCAGGGGATGACAGCAATGCCAGTTTTATAGCTGCCGATCTCCTTTCCCAGGCAGAACATGATCCTTCTTCCCAAGCTTATCTGGTAACTCCCAGTGAAGAATTGGCCGGAGAAGTGGAAAGGGAGCTGGAAAACCAGCTTCCCGGTCTTAAACGACGTGATATAGCCGAACGTGCTTTAGAGAAAAACGGTGGAATAATTGTTACAAATAATTTAAAAGAAGCTTGGGAAGTGGTTAATTTAGTTGCCCCCGAACATTTGGAATTACACCTTGATTATCCCTGGAGTCATCTCGATCAGATCAAAAGTGCGGGGAGCATATTTTTAGGGGCATATTCTCCGGAGGCTCTGGGAGATTATTGGGCTGGCCCCAATCATGTTTTGCCCACAGGTAGGGCTGCCCGTTTTGCTTCGCCATTGGGAGTTGAGGATTTTATGAAATATTCCCAGGTAATATCTTATTCGCCGGATGCTTTGCGGGATTCAGCTTCTAGTATTGAAAAATTAGCCCGGGTAGAAGGGTTGGAAGGACATGCCCGTTCAATTCAGTTCAGGAGGGAAAAATAATGAAAAGAACTGCTTCTGTTAATAGACAAACGGCGGAAACCAGTATTGCTTTGCAGTTGAACCTGGATGGTAATGGAGAGGCCCGCTTGCAAACCGGTCTTCCTTTCATGGAGCATATGCTGGAATTATGGTCCCGGCATGGTTTTTTTGACCTGGAGATAGAAGCAACCGGAGATTTGCAAGTTGAGCCTCATCACCTGGTTGAAGATATGGGATTGTGCCTGGGACAAGCTTTGCAAGAATGTTTAGGAGACAAGAAAGGAATTAACCGCTATGGATCGTGCATTTTGCCCATGGACGATGCTCTGGTCCTGGTTTCCCTTGATTTTTCAGGCCGTCCTTACCTGAACTATGATTTGGCTATTAATCCCGGAAAAGTAGGACAGGTGGACATAGAATTAATTGAAGAATTTTGGCGGGCTGTTAGTAATGAAGCTCGTATGAATCTGCATCTCAAACTTCTGGATGGAGTTAACCGTCATCATATTATAGAGGCTGTTTTTAAAGGAACAGGCAGGGCTATGGGTGAAGCTGCATCCTGGAGAAATGGACTCGATGATGTGTTGTCCACCAAGGGGACTTTATAAGCATTCATAATAATATCGAGAGTTATCTTTATCTTATTATGCTTCTAAACAGGTGTTAATGTTTTGCTATTTCATCGAGTAAATTAAATATTTCTCGGCAATTGTTTTTATATTGTAGTAATAATTGAGGTGATTAATGTTGCTAATAATTCCAGCTATAGATTTACGTAGAGGTTGCTGTGTGCGCCTCTGGCAGGGGGACCCGAACCAGGAGACAATTTACAGTGAGGACCCGGTACAGGTTGCTTTGCATTGGGAAAAGTTGGGGGCGAAATTCCTCCATGTGGTTGATCTAGATGGAGCATTTTCCGGAAAAACAGCCAATGGAGAGGCTGTAGATAGGATTGCTTCAGAATTGACGATCCCTTTTCAATTGGGGGGTGGCATGCGCAACCGAGAAGCTGTTGAAGAAGCACTTAAACTGGGTGCTACCAAGGTTATAGTGGGTACCATGGCAGTGGAGAATCCTGATCTTTTGCAAGAATTGGTCAGCGATCATGGAGAACGAATAGTAGTTGGCATTGATGCCCGCCATGGAAAAGTGGCTGTAAGTGGATGGGCCCGGGACACTGTAGTAGATGCTAAAGAGTTGGTCCGGCATCTGGAGAATATAGGGGTACAGGAGGTAGTTTATACTGATATAAACCGGGATGGAACCTTACAAGGCCCTAACCTGGAAGCAATTAAAATTCTTTCTAATTCCACAAATATTTCCATCATTGCTTCGGGAGGCATTTCCCGGCTTGAGGATATTGAGGAATTAAAAAGGATAAAAGATGAATGCCGTATAAAAGGGGCTATTATCGGCAAAGCCCTTTATACTGGAAGAATAACACTACCAGAAGCACTCGCCGCTGCTGCTGGTAATAAATAGGAGTGTTTTGCAATATGGCCAAAAGGATCATTCCCTGCCTGGACGTAAAAGATGGACAGGTTGTTAAAGGTAAATCTTTTGTAGATTTAAATGAAGCGGGAGACCCGGTTCATTTAGCCCGTTACTACTCTCTTGAGGGTGCGGATGAATTAACCTTTTTGGATATTTCGGCATCAGATGAAGGGCGCCAGACCGTAGTGGACCTTGTTGCCCGAACTGCGGAAGTTGTTGATATACCGTTTTGTGTGGGAGGTGGAATCAACAGCATTGAGGCCATGGAAGCTATTTTTAAGGCTGGGGCGGATAAAGTCTCTATAAATACGCCAGCTGTGAAAGATCCTGATTTTATCGGGAGATCTGCTTCTAAGTTTGGCTCCAGGATTGTAGTGGCAATTGATGCTATGTGGAATGAAGAGCTGCAAAACTGGGAAGTTCATACTCAGGGAGGAAAAAGGCCTGCTGGATTGACTGTAACGGAATGGGCTCAGGAAGTTGAGAGGCGGGGTGCAAGTGAAATACTTCTAACTTCTATTAACCGGGATGGCTACAAGGAAGGATATGATCTGGAATTAACGCGGGCAGTTACGGATAAGGTTTCCGTGCCAGTAATTGCTTCTGGAGGAGCTGGAGAGTTAAAACATTTTGCAGATGTTTTAGAGAAAGCGGGAGCTGATGCAGTTTTGGCAGCATCTGTATTTCATTATAAAGTATTTACTATTAAGGAAGTTAAAGAATATTTGCGAAAAAGAGGAGTAGAGGTGAATTTAAAGTGAGCTCTAAAGAGAAAGAAGTTACAGACATAGGACAACTAAAGTATGATCAGGATGGGCTTATCCCGGCTATAATTCAAGATGTTCACACCAGGGAAGTTCTTATGATGGCCTATATGAACCGGGATTCTTTGCAAAAGACACTGGAGACCGGCAATACGTGGTTCTGGAGTCGTAGCAGGCAATGTTATTGGCAGAAGGGTGAATCTTCTGGTCATACCCAGGAAGTTCAATCCGTTTATTATGACTGTGATGCTGACACCCTTTTGATTAAAGTAGTTCAAAACGGGGTGGCATGTCATACCGGCAACTATACTTGCTTTTTTAATCTTTTGCAGGAGAAAGACAAGCAAGAAGGAGATTATCCGGTAAATCAAATTCTTTCTGAATTGACATGGATAATTCGGGAGCGAAAAGAAAAACGTCCCGAGGGATCATACGTTTCTTCTCTTTTGGAGGGAGGCAAGAAAAAGCTTGCTCGAAAGTTAGGAGAAGAAGCTTTGGAAACAGTGTTGGCTTTGGAAGAGGAAGATGACGAGGAATTGATTCGGGAATCGGCGGATTTATTGTTTCATCTGCTGGTAATGCTGGAATCAAGGGACATGGACTTAGGCCGGGTTCTTCAAGAATTAGCGAGCAGGCGTTCTGCTGCGGGGGAATCATGATCGATTATCATCTACATACACACCTATGCCGTCATGCTCAGGGAACGCTGGAAGATTACGTTGCTTATGCCCGGCAGAGGGGATTAAAGGAAATTGGTTTTGCTGATCATTTTCCCCTTTATATGATGGATTTTGTCCCGCAAACGCAGGTAACAATGGAATCCCACGAACTAGAAACCTATTTGCAAATGGTTGAGGAAGTTGCTGCCCAAGCACATGACGTAAAAGTTAAAACTGGCATAGAAATTGACTATATTCCTGAAAAGACGGAAAAAGTTTCCTCAATTTTAGAGAAGAAACCTTTCGATTATATAATCGGGTCTGTTCATTTCATGGGGAATTGGGATTTTACTCATCCCTATCATGCTCATGGCTTTGAGGAATGCAATCTGGAAGAGGTTTATGGCAGGTATTTTGAGCTGGTAAGACAGGCATGCCAGAGTGGTTTAATAGATATAATTGGTCATGTGGATGGGGTCAAAAAGTTTGGCTATAAACTGTCAGAAAATAAATTGATGCCCTATTATAGGGAAGTAGCAGAGGTATTAAAAGATAATTCTATTTGCCTGGAGGTTAATACTGCTGGCATTGATGCTCCGGTAAAGGAAATGTACCCGGATTATCTTTTGTTGAAAGAATGTGTGAAGAAGGGAGTAAGCATCGCTTTGGGCTCTGATGCACATTCTCCAGAGCAGGTAGGGCGTCATTTTCCCCGGGTAATGAGTTTATTACGTGAGGCAGGGGTCAAAGAAATAATTACCTGGGAAAAACGGAAACCTTCTGCAGTTTCGCTGGAGATTATAAAATGAATCAGTTTGTTTTATATAGCTTGAAAACCCGCCTGGGCGTTTTTAAAATGTTATTAAACAAAAAGGGTGGTGTATACAGACTTTATTTTCCAGGAAGTGAACCTCAAGAGAAATTCCCAGAGGATATTTTGTCTTGTAAAAGAATGGAAAATGCCCTCAATCGTTTTTTGGAAGGTGAGGATGTGCTCTTTTTCTATCCTCTTGATTTAAGTGGTTATACCACTTTTCAGATTAAAGTTTTTTGGGCTGTAAATAGTATCGCTGCTGGTGAGGTAAAAACTTACCGGGAAGTTGCGGAAGCGACTCATTCTCCCAAGGCTTGGCGGGCAGTGGGGAATGCACTTGCTGCCAATCGCCATCCGTTGTTTATTCCTTGCCATCGGGTTGTGAAAAACAACGGGGAACCCGGGGGGTTTACGGCGGGAAGTAACTGGAAGCATTGGTTATTAGAATTGGAGAATAAAATGGAAACGTGAAAATACTGGTTGGTTAGATTCCAGTTATAAACTTAAGTCAATGAAAGAAGGGATGAATATGCGCTACCTTACAGGCGGAGAATCCCATGGCCCCTGTTTGACTGCTATAATCGAAGGGTTACCTTCGGGGTTGAATATTGATTCATCTTATATTAATAATCAATTGGTGCGCCGGCAGCAAGGATATGGTCGCGGAGGGCGGATGAAAGTAGAAAGTGATCGGGTCGAGTTTTTAGCGGGGTTGCGATTTAATCATACCACCGGAAGCCCTCTTGTAATGCAGGTTAAAAATAAGGATGCTGAGAACTGGAAGTATATTATGGCGGCAGAAGGGGATGAACCGGAGGGGCTTAAGAGGGTAACATCTCCCCGGCCAGGCCATGCTGATTATGCTGGAGGGATCAAGTATAAACGCAAGGATCTCCGGGACATTCTGGAGAGATCTAGCGCCAGGGAGACAGCCATGAGAGTTGTAGTGGGGAGCGTTGCTCGCAGGCTTCTGGAAGAACTGGGAATCCATATCTATAGTCACGTGATTGGAATTGGAAGTGTTAATCTTACTGGGGATTATAACTATGATCAGATCCAGGGGGAACTACTGAAGCCCCATAATTATGAACAGGTGGAGAAATCTCCCCTGCGATGTTTAGAGCCGCATACAGAGGAAAGGATGAAAAAGGAGATAGATGCTGCTAAACAGGAAGGTGATACGCTTGGAGGAGTGTGGGAGGTCCTG
>Ga0207421_10001834_pt1 | contig 26997 bp, 25 predicted proteins | sample SodLakKL_010_SED_4_FD_187542 | JGI IMG/M metagenome (GOLD analysis project Ga0207421, IMG submission 187542) | Alkaline sediment microbial communities from Lake Tanatar, Kulunda Steppe, Russia - 8KL_010_SED (SPAdes) (version 2) | ecosystem: Environmental > Aquatic > Non-marine Saline and...
GAGGCTGAGGTCGAGGCCGGCATCGACGAGCAAAACCGCTACGTGCTCGGTGTAAAGGCCGAGTTCTTCCGTCGGCGTGCGACCAATATCTTTGTAGAAGCCGAACGGCCGATCCCAATACCGGGTGTAGCAAAGACCTTGTCGGTGTGGGTGGTCGGGAGAAACCGCAATCACCGTCTCAGCGCGGTGCTCAACGACTACTTCGGGAACCTCGTTGTTCTGCCGATGGGGGAGATGAACTTCTCGGGTTGGCAGGAGGTGGAGGTTGCGATACCACCGAGCATACCCCAGGAAGACATGTATATCGGCGGCGATCGCGGTATTCAGTTCGTCGGTTTTCTGATCGAGCCTGCTTTGATGCAGACGTATGGATCGTACTACGTGTACTTCGACGACATGCGGGTCGTCACCGATCTGTTTGCTGAGGAGGTTCGCGATCCCGACGACATGGTCGACTCTTGGTAGCGTGACTCTTGGGTAACATATGCCCAAGGGTGATCGCCGAAACCTGTACGGCTGCGCCTCCTGAGGGTGCCGCCGGAGCTTCCGGTACAAAGCGGCCGTCGTCACGGCTCGATGAACCCGTCCCAAACGTATCGGTGACGGGTTTTTTTTGTCCGCAGGAGTAAACGTTCGTATGGCAGACAACCGTGCCGACGAGTACCGAGATCTACTGCGCGTGGTCTATTTTCTGCAAGACCTAGGCGTCGCGGATTTAGAGTTAGTGGCCGAGCGGTGCCGGGAGCAGTTGTTCGCGCCGGAAGAGCTCATTTTTCGTGAAGGAGATCGTGGCGAGCGTTTCTATATTATTCTCTCCGGCGAAGTCGAGATCTGGAAACACGAAGAGCAACTCGGGGAGCAGTTATTGACGATACAGCAACCCGGAGAAATGTTTGGCGAGATGGCGCTGGTGGATGAGTTGCCGCGCAGCGCAACCGCGATCGCGCGCGGGCACGTTCGGGCGCTCTACTTGACGCGCGAGCGACTGGACGAAGTGCTGAACGCGTCACCCTCGGTTGGGCGCTCACTGCTCCGGTCGCTTGCCGCAATCGTTCGCGAGAGCAATCGTCACTACCTCGAAGATTTGAAGAGCAGGAATCGCAAGCTCGAGCAGGCCTATCGGCGTCTCGAGGCGACACAGCACGAGCTGCTTCGGGCCGAGCGTCTCTCGAACTTGGGGAAGTTCTCCGGCATGCTGCTACACGACCTTCGCAATCCGCTATCGGTACTTCGTGGGTACGCGGAGTTGATTCAACACTGCTATCAAGACCCGGAGCGGGTGAGTCGCTACGCAGATAAGATCGTGAAAGAGGCGAATCGCCTCGATGAGCTTACGAGCGAGTTGCTCGATTACTCGCGGGGCGAGATCCGGCTGGAGTTACAACCGGTTCGGTTCGATGAGTTGTTGTCAACGGTGCGCTCGTGGTTTGAAGGGAGCGACACCGAGCGCAAGATCGCGCTCGAGGTTCAAAACGATGTCACGACCTCGGTGCTGCTCGACGAAAAGCGGATGCTGCGCGTGCTTTGGAATCTGCTCGATAACGCGCGCAAAGCCATGCCGAACGGTGGCGAGTTGTTCTTGAGCGTGCACGCCTCCGGAGAGCTTCTTTTCATAACGGTGCGCGATACGGGATACGGCATGACCGAGGAAGTGCTCGCGCGCGCGTTCGAGCCGTTTTACTCTACCGCGCACACCGGAGGGACCGGACTTGGTATGGTGGTGGTGCGCACCGTAGCCGAGGCGCACGGAGGCACGGTTGCAATCGAGAGCGAACCGAACAAAGGCACGACCGTAGTGCTGCGGCTGCCGTTGAACGCGTGATTGCTCGAAGGAGCGCGTTTTATGCTCCGAGCAAAGCGCGGTAGTTCTCGCGAACCTGCGCGACGAGGTGCTGCTCGGATACCCCGCGCAGCTCCGCGAGCGCGGCGTAGGTGTAGCCGATAAGACCGGGGTGATTGGTGCGCCCGCGTCGGGGCATCGGAGCGAGGTAGGGGGCATCGGTTTCCACCAGAACGCGCTCGGCCGGGACGGCGCGCGCGGCGGCGCGGAGTTTCTCGGCCTTCTTGTACGTGAGGTTCCCGGCAAACGAGACGTGAAATCCTCGCGCTACTACCTCGGATGCAAACTCGGGGCCGCTCGAGAAGCAATGCATAATCCCCCGAACAGAGTCTGAGGAAAGCTCTTTGAGCGCGGCAAGAATCTCGGTATCGGCGTCGCGGTTGTGCACCACCACCGGAAGCGAGTGCGCCTCCGCGAGCTGCAGCTGCTTGAGAAACAACGCGCGCTGGCGTTCGAGCGGCGCATACATGCGAAAGCAGTCGATTCCGGTCTCGCCGAGTGCTACTACTTCGGGGTCGGTCAGTTGTCCCTCGAGCGCTGCAAGCAGCTCATCGAGCTGCTGCGACCCCGAGGTTGCAGGGTGTAGGCCGGTCGCCAGCTGCAACTTCGGTGTACTCTGCGCGCGCGTGCGGCGGGTCTCAAAGTCCTCGGTCGTGATCCCGATGTCGAGTGCACGCTCCAGGCCCGCCGAGAAACACGCTTCGAGTACCGCTGCCGGTTCCAGACCTTTACGCTCGATCTCCGAGAGATGGAGATGGCTGTCGATCATTCCGGGAGCCAGCCGGATTTCATACTCGTGGGGTTGCATATGAACGCACGCTACGGTGATCGGCCCAAGATGTCAACGGCCGGCAACGGCCGACAACGGCTACAGCGCCGCGGTTCACGCATGCCCCATAAGCGCTCTACGCGCTCCGTGCGCCCCTTGACGGCGCAAGCTCGGCGTATTATATTTTGAGCAGTCAAAACAATGCGTTGCCACAGTCAAAGAAAAGACGACGGCGGAATACGAACAGGACGATAACAGGACACAACTATGAGTACATCGGGTTATGCCTACACTAAACACCCGCCGGCGCGCTCGCGTCGGTTCGAGCCCGGGCGGATCACGATAGAGCAACCGCGCACGCGGGCCCGCGGAAGGTCTGCGCTCGTGGTAAACGGTCTGTCCGCGGCGTACGATGGGCCACCGGTGCTCGAGCGCGTGAGTTTCGAACTTCATGGCGGTGAGCTCGTTATCATCCTCGGGCCCAACGGCGCCGGAAAATCTACTCTGTTCAAGATTCTCACCGGCTTGAAACACGCCGATTCAGGGATCGTTTCGGTGCTCGACCGCTCGATCGAGCAGGCTCGTTCCGACGGGTGTATCGCGTACGTGCCGCAGGAGGAGCATATAGATTGGCAGTTCCCGATCTCGGTTTGGGACGTTGTATTAACCGGCCGCTACGGTTTACTGCGCACTGAAGGCGGAATTCGCCGCTTCCTGCCGGCGCGCTGGGCTCGGCGCCAGGATCGCGATGCGGTCGAGGCGGCGCTCGAGGCGGTTGCGATGCTCGAGTACCGCGATCGGCCGATCGGCGCGCTGTCCGGCGGCCAAAAGAAGCGCGTGTTTATCGCACGCGCGCTCGCGCAGGAAGCGGGATTGTTGCTGCTGGACGAGCCGCTTGCGGGGGTCGATCAGCGCTCCGAGGACCTCATCTTTGAGGTGTTGCAGAGCGCGAAGGAGGCCGGACGTACGTTGTTGATGGTAACGCACGATCTGCAGAGCGCTGAGGAGCACGCCGATCGGCTTCTGCTCTTGAACCGTACCGTGGTGGCGTTCGGGACGCCGGACACCGTTCTAACGCACGACAACCTCTTGCAGATGTACCACGGTGCCGGGTTGGCCGGCAGGCGTACCGGTGAGCGTGTTCAAGAACGAAGCAGGGAGGTGTGATGCAAGCCGTTGTAGCGTTTGCCGTCGGCGTATATGAGCAGGCGCTCGCCGCGACCGAGGCAGTGGTTCGCATGGTAGCGGTGGTGGTTGGTCTGTTGCCGCCGGTGCTGTCGGGGCCGTTTCAGTACGCGTTCATGCAACGCGCTTTGGTTACTGCGCTCGTCGTTGGGGCGGTCTGCGGGGTTCTGTCATGCTACGTGGTACTGAAGCGCTGGGCGCTGCTCGGAGACGCGATTTCGCACGCGGTGTTGCCCGGTGTCGCGCTCGCGTATCTGTTTAACTTGCCGTTTTTTGTCGGCGCGTTTCTCAGCGGGGCCGCCAGCGCTGTTGCAATGGGGGCGGTTCAGCGGCATACTCGGGTGAAGGAAGACGCGGCAATGGGGCTGGTCTTCACTGGAGCGTTCGCCTTGGGCGTAGTAATCATCAGCCGAATCGCCACCTCAACACACCTCATGCATGTGCTGTTCGGGAATGTGCTCGGCGTCCGGCTTCCGATGCTGCTGATGACCGGGGTGTCGGGACTGATCGCATTGGTCTGCGTGTTCGTGTTCTACAAGCAACTCCTCTTGTATTGCTTTGACCCGGTGCACGCGAGCGCCATAGGAATGAATACCGCGGTGATTCATTACGGTCTGATGTTGCTCTTGACTTTGACAATCGTCGCCAGCCTGGAGACGGTCGGGATTATTTTGGTTGTTGCGATGTTGATCACGCCGGGGGCTACGGCGTATCTCATAACGAACCGTTTGGCGCGCATGATGGCGATAGCGGTGGGGGTGGGGACCTTTTCCTCGGCGTTTGGCCTGTACCTGTCGTTTCGCTTGAATGTGGCGTCCGGCGGAACCATCGTGTTGGTGGCGCTTTCGCTGTTTTTGCTTGCAATGCTGTTTGCGCCCTACGGGATACTCAGGCGCGGACGCACGTACCGCCCTGCGCGCACCTAAACGAGCAAATGGAGCCGGATACTTGTCATGCCTACAAGCACCGTCGAGCAGTACATAAAGATCATCTATACGCAGCGTGAGCACCTCGGCGAGGGTGTGGTGCCGATGAAGCGGCTTTCGGAAGCCATGGGTGTCACTCCCGGCACCGCGACCACGATGGTCAAACACCTCGACGAGGTTGAACTCGTCCGCTACCAGCCCCGTCAGGGTGTGTTGTTGACCGAAAAGGGCGAGAATCTGGCGCTACGTATGCTGCGCCGTCATCGCTTGATAGAGACCTTTCTCGAGCAGGTGCTTGGGTACGACTGGTCTGAGGTGCACGCCGACGCCGAGCGTCTCGAGCACGCGGTGTCCGACAGGTTCATCGACAAGCTCGAGGACTACCTCGGGTATCCCGAGGTTGATCCGCACGGTGATCCTATTCCAACGGCCAGTGGCGCGATCGAGCCCGCGATCGGTATTCCGTTGAATACCTGCGCACCGGGGCGGCGCGTACAGATCGCCCGTCTGATCGACGACGATACCGATTTCCTCGTATATATGAAAAACAGCATGATCGTTCCTGGTCAGGATTTTGGCGTGCGCGAGAACAGCGCCGTTGCCGGAACGGTTACGATCGAGCACCTCGCCACCCGGCGCGTGGTTACGGTAGGGTTCGAGCCGGCGGGCCGTATCCTTGTTTCGGAGCACGGATAGACCGGCCGCGTAGGTCACTACGCGCCTTCCACCACAAACTTCAAGGGGTAGCCGTACGTCTTCGCAGCCTTGCGCGCAAGCGACACCTTGGTGTGAGCGATGTCGTAGGTATACAACCCTACGGTGGCCTTGCCCCCTCGGTGAGCGCTCATCATGATCCGTTCGGCATCCTCGGAGCTCTTGCGAAATATCTGCATCAGCACCTCGACCACGAACTCGCGTGGGGTGTAGTGATCGTTTAAGACGAGCACCTTGTACATATCGGGCGGCGTAACGCGTTGATCGGTGCGCTCAACGACCTGTTCATCCCCGCCCGGCGTGCGTGTTGCGTCTCCCATCTTCTTCAACCTCTTCGTCTCTGCAGCATAATATCACACCGCAACGGGCCGACCGGCCAGTCCCGGCTTGGTACTAGCGGCGTGCGGAAACTATCCTTATATCGGGTCATAGGAGTTGTCGACGATTCCGGCTGCATGGTACTACTGAAACGCCGAACAGAGCGATCGCTAGAGAAGGCGGGGATAACGCGTATGGGTGTAGTGTTACAGGTTGCCGGAAGCCTCGGACTGTTTCTTTTCGGCATGCGTACTATGAGCAACGGCATGCAGCATGCCGCCGGCGATCGTCTGCAGGCGATCCTGAACTACATGACCGGCAATCGCTTCGTTTCGGTGCTCACCGGGGTGCTGCTCACGGTCTTGGTGCAGTCCTCTTCGGCCGCAACGGTCATGGTCGTGAGTTTCGTGAACGCCTCGTTGCTGTCTCTGACCCAAGCGGTTGGGGTCATCATGGGAGCGAACATCGGCACCACCTTAACCGGCTGGCTGGTCGCCGCAATTGGGCTCGACTTCAACGTCGTGGCGGCGGCGCTCCCGGCGATTGGGTTCGGGGCGGTGCTGGTCTTCGTGCGGCGCTTACGGAGAGTGGCGTACGGCGAGGCGCTGATTGGGTTCGGGATCATTTTCCTGGGGCTTTCGTTTCTGCGCGACTCGGTACCGGATGTCTCGGAGTTCCCGCATCTGCTTGAGTATCTAACGCAGTTCGGCGGCTACGGACGCCTCTCGATCGTGTTGTTCGTGGCGGTTGGGGCGGTGCTCACGGTGTTGGTGCAATCCTCCTCGGCCGCGATCGCGATTACGCTCACCGCCGCGTTCGCCGGCTGGATCGACTATCCGAGCGCCGCGGCGATCATTCTCGGAGAGAACATCGGTACGACAATCACCGCTAATCTTGCTGCGATCGGCGGGAGTCTGTCCGGGCGACGCGCGGCGAGAGCGCATCTGGTGTTTAACGTAATCGGCGTGGTCTGGATGGTCGCGTTATTCCCGGTGGCGCTACAGATCGTCGATGCGATCATGCCGGGCTCTCCCGAGGTCACCGAAGCGGGAGCCTCGGCACTGCCGGCGCATCTCGCGATGTTTCACACGCTGTTCAACGTAACGAACACGCTGCTCTGTGTCGGGTTCGTTCCGCAGTTCGTTCGGCTCGTAGATCGTGTTACTCCGGGACGCGAAGAGGAGCGCGAGCTCGGTCCCTATCGATTACCGATCGTGCTCGACCAGATTCATCAGAGCCCGGAGTTCTATCTCGTAGAGGTGCGCAACGAGATCGCGAAACTCGGGGCAATCACCGAGCGGATGTTCACGCGGCTGCGGCGGGTTTTTGAAGGCGACGAGTACGAGGCCGACCGAGTTGTCGAGGCGCTTGAGCGCGAGGAGCGATTCACCGACGAGATGCGTGATGAGCTTACCAAGTTTCTTGCGTCCTTCTCGATGGAAAGCCTTAGCAAGCGGAGCGCGAGCGACGTTACGGCGATGCTTCGGGTAGTGGACGAGCTCGAGAGCATTGCCGACAGCTGTTACAACCTCGCGTTGCTCGGACAGCGCCGGGCGCGCAAGCGGCTGGAGGTTGACCCAACGGCGCTTCCCGATCTGCTTGCGTATCTTGCACTGGTTTCACGGTTCTTGGTGTTCATTCGTGAGCATCTCGACGAACGGGTCACCCGTGAGCAGTACCGCGCGGCCCGGGAGCTTGAGACCCAGGTCGACGAAGGGCGTAACCGGCTCAAAAAGGCTGCCCGCGATAGACTGCAGGGTGGGGGTGATGTTCACACCGAGCTCTTGTTGATCGATATGATCGCGCATCTCGAGCACATCGGCGACTACGCGCTTAACGTCGCACAAAGCCTTGCTGCTCCCGAGCCCGCAGCCGAGCGCACGGAGTCGGAACCGCCAGAGGGCAAGAAGGCAGCTCCGAAACGCGCTCCGTTCGCCTCCGAAGCCGGCCGCCGGCAGCACCGGTGATCGAGCGGTCGCGAGCGCCGACGACCGGGCTCTTTCTACGGATTGGGTGCTATGCCTTTTGTGCGGTGGCGGCGGTGCCGCCGGGTTGGTGTTCGCAGTAGTCGCAGTCACGCTCGGCGTGGCTGCAGAAGTAACCGAGCCTCTCGTTCCAATGCACTTTCTCAAACGGGCATGTTTCGTAGTAGCGGACGAACTGCAGAAGGCGATCGAACACCACCTCGGAAACGCGATGCTCCATCTGGCATGCCTCGGCCTCGGCGGTCTCCTGATCGACTCCCAGCACCTTGATGAAGAACTCCTTCAGCGCTCGGTACTTTTCAACGATGTGCTCGGCAACCGTGGCGCCTTCCTCGGTCAGGGTGATGAGGTCGTAGGGTGCGTAGTTGATCAAGCCTTTCTTGGAAAGCGTACGTAGGGCTCCGGTGACCGACGCATTGATCACACCCAGTTCGTGCGCGATATCGGTGACCCGTGCCGCCTTCTTGCGTTGCTCGATGACGTAGATCGCCTTGAGGTACATCTCGAGACTCTCGCTTAACGAATGCTCACTCGACATGACAATAGCTTACGCCGGTTGTCGTGCAGGTGTCAACGAAAGCGCGAAGTGAGCGTGCGAAGGGAGCGATCCCGAGTACAAATGAGCGACCGGTACACGCGACGGCTACACCGTGAAAAGCGTGCGCGACACGCCTACTTTATGCTACTGATATTTTTCGTGTGTTGCATATTTTTCGGTTTCGAGGGGATTCTCACCCTTGCGCGAGCCTTGGAGCTCGGATAGAGTCGAAAGAAGCACTGCAGATTAGGAGAGTTCATGTCACGAGATCGCGAACCATGGCGATTCCTCGACCAGTATCGTGGAACGCATTTCACCGGAGAGTGGCCGACCTTGCCACAACTGTTTCGAATAACGACCGAGCGTTATCCCGACCGGCGTTGCTTCTCGATCTACGAGCCCGACAACCTGTTTCTTAGTTATCGTGAGGCATGGACGGCCATCGTAACGGTTGCAAGACGGCTGATGCGGGCGGGGGTTAAGCCCGGTGATCTGGTTGCCGTGACCGGCAAGAACTCGCCGGAGTGGACGGTTGCGTATCTCGCGACGCTGATGGCGGGGGCCACCGTGGTCCCGCTCGACTATCAGCTCAAGAGCGATGAGATCGTCGCGCTGATGAAGTTTGCAGGCGTTCGGGCGCTTTTCGTCGACGAAGAGAAGTACGACGAGATAGACCCCAAGAACAAGCTCAAGCTGCGCGAACGCATCTCGCTCGCGAAAGCAAAGCCGAACTATATCATGGAGATCGTGGCCGACGAGCGCGGGCCTGAATCGGTCCCGGCCGGCGAAGCGCCGGCCGACGACCTCCCGGGCCTAACTCAGACACAGGAACATGACCTTGCCGCGATCCTGTTCACCTCGGGAACCACCGGGAACCAGAAGGGGGTCATGCTCACGCACCACAACTTCGTGAGCGACTGTTTTCTCGCGCAAGAGAAGATGAACATCCTCGTCGACGACGTGTTCTACGCTCTTTTGCCGCTGCATCATTCCTACTGCATGCTCGCGGTCTTCATCGAGGCGATCTCTGTCGGTTGCGAGGTGGTGTTTGCCAAGAAACTCGTGGTGAACCAGATACTGAAGGACCTCAATCAAGGGCAGGTCACGATGTTTCTCGCGATCCCAATGCTGTTCAACAAGATGCTGAAGGGGCTCATGCGGGGCGTGCGCGAGAAGGGCGTTGTGGTATACGGTATCGTACGTGCTCTCATGGAGATCTCGGGCGCGGTCAAGAAGACCTTGGGCGTCAATCCGGGAAAGGTGCTGTTCAAGGGTATCCGTGCCAAACTCTCGCTCGACAGCAACCGCATCTGTATCTGCGGCGGCGGCCCGCTTCCGAGCACAACCTTCAAAGCCTTCAACCAACTTGGCGTCGATTTCGTCCAGGGCTACGGCTTGACCGAGACTTCACCGATTCTCACGCTCAATCCGGTTGACCATTACAAGGAGCAGTCGGTTGGTCAGGTTGTAGTAGGGGTCGAGATGCGCATCGATCAGCCCGATGAGCGCGGCAACGGCGAGATCGTGGTGAAGGGTCCGATGGTGATGCAAGGCTACTACAAGAACGAACGGGCGACCGCGGAGGCCTTCACCGAAGACGGCTGGTTGCGAACCGGCGACGTCGGGTATCTGGACCACGAGAACTACCTCTACCTTACCGGCCGCAAGAAATCGATGATCGTGACCGAAGGCGGTAAGAATGTGTTTCCCGAGGAGATCGAAGACCATTTTCAGTTATACGACGAGCTCGAACAGATCATGGTGCGTGGATACCTCAAGAACGAGCAGATGCGAACCGAGGGGATCGAGGCGCTGGTCTATCCCAATTACGAATTCTTCAAGACCGCCGGTGCAGCCGGAGGAGCCGCGACTGCCGAGGAGATCAAAGCTCGGGTCGACGAGATCATCGCCGAGGTTAATCGCGATCTCATGCCGTATAAGCGAATCGAGCGCATCGAGATTCTCGAGGAACCAATGGAGATGACCACTACCAAGAAGGTGAAACGACACAAGGTGGGGTGAAACGCAGATCATGAGTGACGAAGTTAAGAACGTTTCGGCCGAAGCCGCAGAGCCTGAGGACGAGCAGAAGTGGTACAGCATCGACGTGCACCCGTGGGTGTTCTTCATCTCGGCCGCGATCATCATAGGATCGGTGTTGTTCACGATCGTGAACCACGAAAACGTGCTCGGGTTGTTCGAGCAGCTCCAGCTCCTGATTTCCGTGACGGCCGGTTGGTTTCTGATACTGACAATGAACATCATTCTCGTGTTCGTTCTCGCGCTCCTGATCGGCCGCTTCGGTGATGTGCGCCTCGGGGGCGAGTACGCCTTACCCGAGTTCACAACGCGGGCTTGGTTCGCGATGCTGTTCAGCGCCGGTATGGGAATCGGGCTGCTGTTCTACGGCGTGGCGGAGCCGATGTTTCACTTTGTGGCCTCGCCCCTGGCCGAGCCCGGTACTCCTGAAGCGGCGCGCGTCGCGATGGATCTGACGTTTCTGCACTGGGGCCTCCACCCGTGGGCGGTGTACTCAATGGTCGGCCTCTCGCTCGCGTTCTTCTGTTTCAACAAAGGGCTTCCGCTCTCGATCCGGTCGGTGTTCTATCCGGTGCTCGGGGAGCGTATCTACGGCCCGGTCGGGAACTTCATCGATATTCTCGCTACCGTCGCTACCTTGTTCGGCGTTGCCACTTCGCTGGGGTTGGGGGTTCAACAGGTTAACGCCGGGCTCGATCACCTCTTCGGCATTGGGCAGAGTCCCGGGATACAGGTGGCGCTGATCGCCGGTATCACCGCGCTCGCAACCTGGTCGGTAGTTATGGGGCTCAAGGCCGGTATCCGTCGGTTGTCCGAGATTAACCTGTTGTTGGCGGTGGTGTTGCTGTTGTTCGTGTTGGTGCTTGGGCCAACCTTGTTCATCTTGAACGCGTTCGGAGAGAACATCGGGTACTATCTGCAACATCTGCCACAGCTCTCTACCTGGAACGAGACCTACGAGGCGACAAACTGGCAGCACGGCTGGACGGTGTTTTACTGGGGATGGTGGATCGCGTGGTCACCGTTTGTCGGAATGTTTATCGCGCGCGTTTCCTATGGACGCACCATTCGCGAGTTCATTCTCGGCGTCTTGTTCGTGCCTACCTTGATTACGTTCTTGTGGATCACGGTGTTCGGTAACAGCGCGCTACACATCGACCTCCTGGGAGGCGGCGGCATGGCCGAAGCGGTGCAGGAGAATATTCCGGTTGCGCTCTTTCTGCTGTTCGAGAACTTTCCGTTGTCCGAGGTAATCTCAGGACTTGCCGTGCTCGTAATCGTTACTTTTTTCGTGACCTCATCAGACTCGGGCTCGATGGTGATCGATATCATTACCGCGGGCGGAAACCCCGATCCGCCGCTGTTACAGCGCCTGTTCTGGGCGATCTTGGAGGGCGTGGTGGCCGCAACGCTACTCGTCGGAGGCGGCTTGGTCGCGTTGCAGACCGCGGCAATCGCTACCGGACTACCGTTCGCGGCGGTTCTGCTGTTTATGTGTTACAGCCTGCACCGCGGGTTGTCGCAGTACTCCGGCCCTCAGGGATTCAAACTCGCTCCGTATGAACATGGGCGTAAGTTGACGACAACCGTAAGCTATCCGGCGTCCTCCGCACCGGCTACCTTCGGCCGCAGGCGGTTCTTGACGGGCCGCACGAAGCCGAAGCGGTCGCCCGGAGGTGAGAAATGAACAACAAGCGCATAACTGGGCAAACCGTACTTCCGGCATTAACGCGTCAGGCAAAACGCCGTTTCTCGACCGGACTTGCAATACTCATGGTCGGCGCATTTCTCGGGTCGCTGGTCGCGTGTGCCCCCGAAGAGCCTGAGCCGGAAACGCGGGTGGAGCCGCGCGACGAGACGGTGCGTGTCGCCTACGTGCCGTGGTCGAGCGAGATCGCGAGCAGTAACGTGTTGCGCGCGGTGCTGCAGGAGGAGCTTGGGTACCGAGTAGAACTCGTACGACGTGAGCCCGAGGAGATGTGGGTTGCGGTCGCGGAGGGCGAGGTTGATCTCTCGGTTTCGGCCTGGCTTCCGCTTACGCACGGTGAGTACTACGAGCGCTACGGCGATCAAGTGGTTGATCTCGGTCCTCATCTTGAGGGTGCGCGCACAGGGCTCGTTATCCCGCGTGTTAGCGTAGGCCGCCAAACCGGGGAGAGCGGCAGGCGTGTGCGACCCTACATCCCGCTAAGCTCCATCGCGGAGCTCGCCGAGTACGCCGAGCGCTTTGATAACCGTATCATGGGGATTGACCCCGAGGCCGGCGTGATGGCGCGAGCCCGCGAAGCGCTTGAGGTCTACGGGCTTGATGATGCGTTTCGCCTTGTAGAAGCCGACGAGACTCGTATGGTTGGGGCGCTCGAAAACGCGGTGCGCCGTCAGGAGTGGATCGTGGTCACGGGGTGGACGCCGCATTGGGCGTTCAGCCGCTGGGACCTCGCGTTTCTCGACGATCCCGAGAACGTCTTCGGCGATACCGAGGCCATTCACACTATCGTCCGAGATGGGCTCTCCGAGGATATGCCGGAGCTCTACGCGGTGCTCGAGCGCTTTGCATGGAGTGTACGCGATATGTCGCGTGTGATGCTCTGGATCGAGGACGCCGACGGCGTGGACCCGTACGGCGCCGCACGGCGCTGGGTGCGCAACAACCGTGCGACGGTAGATGCCTGGATAGGGGAGTAAGTAACCTATGATTCAATCGGTAATGTGGAAGTTTCGAGCAAGCTGCATGATGCTGATGCGGCGTGAGGGCAGGCAGGTAGTGTACCTCGGTACCGCGTTTGTGGTGCACCGTGACGGATATCTCTTGACCGTCGCAAGCTTGATTCCCGAACAGGTGGGTGAGGGCGAACTGGTTGTAGCGCCTCCCGACCTCGAGCAGGCCTTCCAGCCGATCACCCAAGAGACGGTTGCACCGTTGCGTGTGGTGGTTGCTCAGATAGACCGCGAGAACGATGTTGCACTGCTGCGCTTCGACCCGCCGCTCGAGGTGGTGGTGCCGGATCGCATCATCGGCAATCCGGAGGTATACTTCGACGGTAGCAGCTTGATGGTGCTCGGGTATGCGTTTGCTCATTACCGGATACACAATCCCATCGCGCGCCATGCGGTGATCTCGGCGCGCGTTCAAGCTCCGAACGGCACGAACTTGATGCTCGTCGACCAGCGTGTGCACGACGGAGACGTCGGCGGTCTTCTGGTGTGCGTGCAGGACGAGCGCGTGATTGGGCTTGTGCAGAGACGGTTTGACCCCACCGACCTGCGCAAGGAAGAGCATGACGACGGGGTGCAAGTCGTGACCGTGATGTCGCAAGGTGTCTCGATCGAGTACGGAGCCGCCCTTATGAAAGAGGAAGGTCTGACGATTACGTAGGTCGTCGGCCGCTTCGCTTTCACAGTCGGTATCCACGCTGCGTGCCTCAACGCATCGAGGCTGTGGGTTCTGCACCCCCTCTACCACCCCCGGTATCTTCGTGTTATAGTACCGACTCACCAACTGCTGAGGAACAATGAGCATCGAAAAAGAGATCGCGCGGCGACGGACCTTCGCCGTAATCAGCCACCCAGACGCCGGTAAGACCACCCTGACCGAAAAGCTCCTTCTCTTCGGAGGCGGCATTCACACTGCCGGGGCGGTCAAATCCAACAAAATCACCAAGACCGCGACCTCGGATTTCATGGAGATCGAGAAACAGCGCGGTATATCGGTCGCTACCGCGGTCATGAGCTTTGAGTACGCCGGGCTTCTGATCAGCATACTCGATACGCCCGGCCATAAAGACTTCGCCGAGGACACCTATCGAACCTTGAGCGCGGTAGACAGCGTCATCCTGGTGATCGACTCGGTGAAAGGCGTTGAGGAGCAGACCGAGAAACTGATGCAGGTCTGCCGGATGCGCAGTACGCCGGTTATGGTGTTCGTGAACAAGCTCGACCGTGAGGGCAGGCCGCCGGTGGAGTTGCTCGATGAGCTCGAGGAGAAGCTCGATATATCGGTGCGGCCGATGACCTGGCCGATCTCCTCCGGCCGTCGCTTCAAGGGCGTGTACAACCTCCACGACCGTAGTCTTTTGCTGTTTCGCCCCGGGAGCTCCCGCGTGGAGCAGGAACAGACGGTCATAAACGGGCTCGAGGACCCCACGCTGGACCAAGCGCTCGATAGCGACGCCGATCGCCTTCGCGAGGAAGTTGAGCTGATAGACGGCGTGTATCGTCGGTTTGATCTCGAGGACTACGTGGGCGGCGCGCTCGCTCCGGTGTTTTTCGGTAGCGCGCTAAACAACTTTGGGGTTCGCGAACTGCTCGAGACCTTCGTGCAGATCGCGCCGGCGCCTGGTCCGCGTGAGACCGATACGCGTGAGGTGCATCCGGAAGAGGACGCTTTCAGCGGCTTCGTGTTCAAGATACACGCAAATCTCGACCCCAGACACCGCGATCGAATCGCGTTTCTGCGCGTCTGTTCGGGACGCTTTGAACGCTCGAAGCAGCTCTATCACGTGCGCCATGATCGTAAGCTGCGTTTCAGTAATCCATACAGTTTCATGGCCGAGAAGAAACGCATCATCGAAAGCGCTTACCCGGGAGACGTGGTGGGTCTCTACGACCGCGGAGATCTCAGTATCGGCGACACGCTCACCGAGTCGGAAGCGTTCCGCTATCGAGGTATTCCACGGTTCTCGCCAAATATGTTCCGCGAGGTGATCAACGCCGACCCGATGCGCTCGAAACAGTTTCACAAAGGCGTGACGCAGCTGACCGAGGAGGGGCTGCTACAGCTGTTCACGCAGCACAAGGGAAACCGGCTCATTCTCGGTACGGTTGGCGAGCTCCAGTTTGAGGTGATTCAGTACCGGCTACGTGAAGAGTACGGCGTCGAGTGCCGCTTTCAACCCTTGCCTTACGAAAAAGGCTGCTGGATCTTCTCCGAGGACCGCGAAGCGCTCGAGCGATTTATCCGGTTACGCACGCAGCAGATAGCATACGATCGCGAGCAGCGCCCGGTGTTCTTGGCACGCTCCGACTGGTTGCTACAGGCAACAATAGATGACAACCCCGAGATCAGTTTTGAGTTTAGCTCCGACGTCACCGGCCGCTCGGCTTAACGCCGGACTGTCGTCCGGCGTGCGGAGGCTGCCCAACCTGCGGCCCCGGTCACGCCTAGGCACGACCGCCTAACGCGGCTACGGCAAGCTCTCCCGGCGCCTCGCTAATAGCTTTCGTAATGAACCTTACTGCGCTGCAGGCTTTCCTCAGACAAGGGTTCGCGTTCCTCGGCCGGGCGGCCAACTCCGATCACGGCCTCCACTCCCATATGCTCCGGGATCTCGAGCAGCATGCGTACGTAGGCTTCAGCCGATTCGCCGTCGGGTCTCGTTCGCTTGCGGATCTGCGCCCAGCAGGCGCCAAGCCCAAGATCGGTCGCGGCGAGCAGCATATTCGATCCGGCGATCGAGCAGTCCTCGACCCAGACGTCCGATTTGCGGGTATCGGCGACAATCACGATCGCGACGGCCGCTTCCGAGAGAAACCCGGCTCCGTGCTTGGCTTCGGCAAGTTTCTCACGTACCGCGGCATCGGTTACCACCACGAACTCCCAAGGGTTTATGCTGCGTGATGAGGGTGAGAGCAGCGCCGCCGAGACGAGCGTTTCTATCTGATTACGGGTGAGCGGTTCGTCGGTGAACCGCCGTATGCTGCGTCGGCGCTTCAGTAAATCGATAAACATGACGTGCTCCTTTTCGCTATGGGCGGCCCGCGCGTTACGGCCCGCGCGGTGCGGCCTCTTGCGCCTCGGTATACCCACAGGCTCCATTGTAGCCGTTTCGGACGGAGGTCGCAAATGCCGGACGGCTTGGTGGTGTGGGCTCGGGATCGGTGGCTCACCGGGTATCGCCACGAGAGCTCTGTTTCAACGCCGTGTCTTGAACCGTTTCTCAAACAGCGCTTTTCCGAGCGAAGGAAGGCGTGCTACGGTAGCGCAATGTTTCTTGACGACGCCGCCGAGTTTGCCGAGGTGCTCGAGCGCGACTACACCATACGCGAGAATCCACGCTCCAAGCACGTTCGTCTGCGACTTACACTCGAAGACGGGCTTGAAGTTGTGGTGCCGAAGGCGTACAACCGACGCCGAATCCCGGAGATTGTTGCAGCCAAGCGTGCGTGGTTGCGGCGCAGCGCTGAGCGGCTGCTCACCGAGGCCGCAGCGCGTCCCGGCGAGCTCGCCCAACCGCCTCATGTGGTTGAGTTGCCGGCGGTGAGCAGGACCCTCGAGGTTTTGTATCGGTCCAGCGACTCAAAGCGCGTAGCGGCGCAGGTGCGCCCCGACGGCACGGTCACGGTCTCCGGCGCCGTGCACCGTTACGACGCAGTGCAAGCTGCGTTGCGCCGGGCGATCATGCGTCTCGCCTTCGAGGAGCTCGAGCCGTGGGTGCGAGAACTCGCGTCGCGGCACCCGTTCACCGTTGAACGGGTAGGCGTTCGCGCGCAGCGGCGCCGCTGGGGGAGCTGCTCCGGCCGCGGCGTGATTAGCTTAAACGCAAAACTACTGTTTCTGCCGCGCGAGCTCACGCGCCATGTGATTCTGCACGAACTCTGCCACACCGTTCACCTCAACCATGGGAAGGCGTTCTGGCGGCTACTCGCATTGTACGATCCCAGCTATCGCGAGCATGACAGAGCCCTGCGGACGGCCGGCCGTTTTGTCCCGATCTGGTTTGAATGAGAGCTTCTCCGTTGCATGCTCGTACGGACCCGCGCCGGCTCCCGGAGGCTCCGGCCTTGCGGGCGTCGGCTTTGGGGAGCGTCGGCTTTGGGGAGCGTCGGCGGTGCGGGCGTCAGCTCTCTGGGCGCTCGATCGGATCGGGCTCGATCGCGGCGCGGGTGTGAACGCCGTCAACCTGCCGAAGTATACCGCGAGGATTCTCGTCTCGGAGCTCGGCCGGCAAGAGGTCCTGGGGCATATCTTGAAAGCACACCGGGCGTACAAATCGCAAAATCGCGGCTGTGCCCACCGAAGTGAACTGCGCCGAGGTCGTCGCGGGGTACGGCCCCCCGTGCTGCATCGCCGAGCAGACCTCAACACCGGTGGGAAAGCCGTTGAAGACCACGCGACCGACCGAACGTGCAAGGATCATGCATAGTTCGTGGTGTTCCGTGAGTTCCGCAGCCTCTCCGTGAATCGTTGCGGTCAACTGTCCGCCGATACTACGCGCGGCCTTTAGAAGCTCGCTGCCGCTCTCCACCGTCACGAATATGGTGCACGGTCCGAATGCCTCCGACCGTAGCACCGGCGTAGACAAATAGGTCTTTAGATCGGTGTGAAATGCTCGTGCGCCACCGGGAGGAACCGCGCCCGGAGGGGGCTTCGAGCCTTGCGCGGTATCGGAGTCGTCGCGTGGGGAATCGGCTACAATCCGAGTGACGCCCGGTACGGCCTCGATCCGCGCAGTTGCGTCTTCGAAGGCCGAGGCAATCTCCTGTGTGAGCATCGCGCTGCACGATTGTGTGGTGATTGCGCGCGCGCAGTCTTCGATCCAGCTCTCGCGCTCGGGCGCCTTCGGCACAAACGCTACTCCCGGTTGCGTACAGAACTGGCCGATCCCCAGAGTTGCAGAGGCAGCGAGGCCGCGGCCAATCTCTGACCCGCGGGTACGGAGCGCCCCGGGTAGCACGAAGACCGGATTGGTGCTGCCCATCTCCGCGAACACCGGAATCGGCTCCGGCCGGGCCGCGGCAATATCGAACAGTGCACGCCCGGCGCGCAGTGATCCGGTAAACGCTACTGCTTGGATCGCAGGATGACGCACCAACGTGGCACCGATGTGAGTTCCCGGACCGTGCAGCAGGCTGAACGCTCCGCCCGGCAGCCCGAGTTGGGCGACAGCTGCGCAGATGACCTCGCCGACAAGTTCCGAGGTGCCGGGGTGACTCGGGTGAGCCTTCACGATAACCGGATTGCCGGCGGCCAGCGCAGCAGCGGTATCGCCGCCGGCAACCGAGAACGCCAGCGGGAAGTTCGAGGCGCCGAACACCGCCACCGGCCCGATCGGAAGGAGCAATCGTCGAATATCCGGTTTTGGAGCCGGGGTGCGATTGGGAAGACCTCGGTCGATACGCGCGTCCACCCAGGACCCCTCCTCGAGGAGGTCGGCAAACATGCGGAGCTGCTTCACGGTGCGGGCGCGCTCGTTGTGCAAGCGGGCTTCGGGCAAGGCGGTCTCGGCCATACAGCGCTCGATCAGCACGTCTCCCAGTTGTTCCAGTCCCTCGGCAACCGCCCTGAGGAGCGCCGCGCGCGTTTTCGGCTCTGTCTGGGAAAGCAGGTGCTGCGCTTCAGCGGCCGCCTCAGCTGCCTGCTCCAGCTGATCATCGGCGGCTTCAAAAAAAACTGTCGCCTGCGGTTCGCCGCGGGCAGGATCAACCGCGGTGAACTCGTTGACCCCGGCCTTTGGAGACGCGGGCACTCCCGCGATCAGGTTACATCCGTGGAGTTGCTGTTGGTTTCGCCGCATGGTTACTTCAGAAGGTCCTCACGCTGGGGGCTGAATACGTCGAGCAACCGGCAGTCTTCGAGCGCGTGCACCTCGTGCTCAACCCCGGATGCGATGTAGATGCTATCGCCGGGTTTGAGTACGAACCGCTCGGCACCTACGCGCGCCTCGGCGCTCCCTTCCAGAAGATAGGTTGCTTGCTCGTGCGCGTGCGAGTGCGGCGGTGCGGCAGACCCTTTCGGTATCTCCACTTCGATCATCATCAGCTTGCCGCCGCGCGCGAGATTACGCCGCATCAAGGTGTTGTCGAACATCGGAATCAGTTCTTGTTCGCTGTAACGAAATACCGGCATGGTAGGGAACCTCCTACCGACCATTATAGCGCGGGATTCTTATGGCGTCACTATGGCGGGGAGAACGGCGAAAACGGCGTAGGGCCCGCCCGCGATCATCGATCGCGGGGCGCGGCCCCGGCCGCTGCTCAGCACGGATGCTTAGGGAGTGCGGTGTACGGTCACGAGCGTCGTGAGTGGAGTATCGACAGCGTCGATCATCGCGGTAACGTTGAGAGTTGAGAGCGTGTAGTACAGGTCCACCAGGCTCGAGAAGTTGCCTTCTTCATCGACTTCAACTTGGTCTCCGGTAATCATTACGCGTGCGGAGGGATCCGACACGCGGCCGCTGATCACGATTGCGTTCTCACCGGTTACGATCGGCGTTTCGGCGTCGATCTCCATGCCTTCCGGCGACATCAGCACCAGGTCGAGATTGCGATTCACGTTGATCGTTCGAGTGAGCGGGCGGTCCCGACCTTCGGTGGTGGCCGCAACAACTACACGGTTGCTGCCGTATCCGAGCTCGAAATCATGACTGAACGATCCGTCGCCGTCTACCGCAACCTCAACGTCGTTGACCGTGACGGTGCTGGACGGGTCCGATACTATTCCGCTGATCATCTGCGTCGGAGTGCCTACCGTTACGGTACGCCCCGAAGGCGAGGTAATCTCGAGCCGCAGCTGGGCGGCAGAACTGCGCCCGCCTCCGCATGCGGTAAACGCTACCGCTGTGAACGCGAGCAATCCAATACCAAGTACGAACGTAAGCTTCTTCATAAAAGCCTCCTACCTATACAGTCGCGTGCGGCCACCGTCCGGTGGCGGATGCACGCTGACCAATGCTACAATCAGAAAATACACTCGGAATCTTAAGTTCCTATTAAGATCTTCAGGATAGTTTTGAATGACGCCTAAACGGATGAAATCCGTGTAGAATAGGCGCGGGAAACCATGGCGAAGTACCAAAACACTATCCTCGTCGTCGACGATGATCCCAAAACCGTGCGACTCGTGCGACTGTATCTCGAGCGTGACGGTCACTCGGTTCACACCGCCGAGAGCGGAACCGCGGCGCTCGAGCGCGCCCGTGAGCTTGAACCCGATCTCGTGGTGCTCGACCTCATGCTGCCGGGGCTCGACGGAATTGAGGTCTGTCGGCGCTTGCGGGAAGAATCAAATGCGTTAGTGGTGATGCTCACCGCACGCACTACCGAGCAAGACAAGCTCTCCGGGCTCGACGGAGGTGCCGACGACTACGTGGTTAAGCCGTTTAGTCCGCGAGAGCTGGCCGCACGGGTTCGGGCGGTACTCCGAAGGGTGCCGCTCGAGATGACGCTGCGTGGACCACGCGTGCTTTGCCACGGTGGCGTGAGCATCGAGCTCGAGCGTCGGCGAGCCACGGTCGACGAGACCGAGGTGCATCTTACGCCGGTGGAGTTTCGCTTGCTGGCGCTATTGATGAAGGAGCCGAACCGGGTATTCACGCGCGCGCAGCTGGTAGAGCGTGCATTCGGCTACGACTACGACGGTCTCGATCGCACGATCGACGTCCATATTCTCAATCTACGCAGAAAGATCGAGGCCGACGCCACGCGGCCACAGTACATCAAGACGGTGTACGGCGTGGGGTATACCTTTGCGGCCGAGCAGCCGTACCGGAGTAGATCCGTACCGGAGTAGATAATAATGCACAGATTACAGGTGAGGTTGTTTGCTGCGTTTTTCTTGGTTATCGTTGTGGCGGTTGCCACCGTGATGGGGTTCGTGCTTCCCGCGGCGGAGCAGGAGATTGAGATCTACGCGCAACGCACCGGGCGCTTGCAGCTTGCGCGGATGCACCATTGGTTGCTCGGCTATCACTCCGCGCGTGGCAGCTGGAGCGGTGTTCAGCCGTTTATCGAGGAGATGGGTGTGCTGTACGGGCAGTGGGTGGTACTCGCCCGTGCCGACGGCACGGTAGCCGCCGACTCTCGCAGCTTGCTGTTTGGGCAACCCTTCGATGAAGACTGGATCAGCGTTCCGCTCGGAAGCGAAGATGGCGCGATGGGTACGCTGTATGTAAGCGCTGAATCGGGTATAGACGAGGCGTTTGCGCATGCGCTTCGTGATTCTCTGAGCGTGTACCTGCTGATCGGCGGGAGTCTGGCCCTCGCGGTGGCCTTGCTGCTGACCGTGGTGTTGTCGCGCGCGATCTCGGCTCCGGTGCGCGAACTCGCTACCGTCGCGCGTCGCGCCGGCACCGGTGATCTTTCCGTGCAGGCCGAGGTGGCGGACAACGGTGAGCTCGGCGAGCTCGCAACGGCTTTCAACACGATGGTGCGCGATCTCGGCCGTGCTGCGGAGCTGAGGAGGAACCTTGTTGCGGACACAGCGCACGAGCTTCGCACGCCGCTTGCAAATATCAACGGATACCTCGAGGCTATGAAGGACGAGATCGTCGAGCCGGCGGTAGCTCTCCAATCGGTCGAGGAGGACGTGCAGCTGCTGTCGCATCTCGTCGACGATCTGCAGGAGCTTGCCCTCGCGGAGGCGGGAGCGCTGCGGTTACATCGGCAGCCGGAGGACATGAAGGCGCTTGTAGAACGGAGTGTCGCGGGCGTGAAGGGTCGGGCGGCTGGGCAGGGCGTTACGCTCGCCCTGCAGCTTCCCGATAGTCTGCCGACGGTTCAAGTAGATTTTCAGCGGATAACGCAGGTGCTGCACAACGTGCTGGTTAACGCTTTAGCGCACACGCAGGAAGGCGACGAGATAGCGGTTTCGGCCGCCGGCCGGCATGACACGGTCGAGGTGCGTGTGCGCGACACCGGCGTGGGTATTCCCGAGGAGCACCGCGCCAACGTGTTCGAACGCTTCTACCGTGTGGACCGTTCGCGTGCGCGCGCTACCGGCGGAACCGGGCTGGGCCTCACGATCGCTAGGCAGCTCGTGGAGTCGCACGGGGGGCGGATATGGTTTGAGCCGGGAGAGCCGAAAGGAAGCGTCTTCGTGATAGAACTGCCGATAAGCGCCGCCGCCGGCGGAGACGGTTAGACGGCACCGCCGAGGTGAGCGGTGTATGCCGCGCGGCGTGTTTTCACTACAACAGCGCAGGGTCTATCAGAGACTCAACGACGGTCTTAAGCCTGTCTTGATCGAGCGGCTTACTGAGGAACTCGGACATCCCGGCCTCGATGCAGCGTTCGCGTTCACCATGGACTAAGCCCGCGGTAAGCGCAACCACTCGGGTGTGGCGTCCGCTACTCCGCGCTTCCTCGAGAATTACACGAGTGGCGGCATAGCCGTCGAGCCGCGGCATCTGGAGATCCATCAGGATGAGGTCGGGCTGGTGTTCGCGATAGAGCGCAACGGCCTGTTCACCGTCGACGGCCTCGATGACCCGCGCCTTGGGAAACAACGTGCCGAGCATCTTTCGAGCAACGAGCTGATTGATGCGATCGTCTTCCGCGACCAAAATGATTGCGGGTTTCGCCTGACCTTGAGGTGTAGAAACGGTGTCGGAGTTGCGCTCCATGATACTCCCGAAAAAAAACTCACCGACGCCGATGGCGCCGGTGAGGACTCTATCTGCGTGAACCGAGTGTTATACTACCAGAAGGCGATCAGTCTTTCCAGTACGACATATCTATGTCTTTTTCGGTTGTCGCAACCCCGCACGTTACCGCCATGTCTCCGGTGACGTTGAGCCCGGTGCGGCCCATATCGAGGATGGCGTCGATTCCGAGGATCATGGCATAGGCCATGGCCTGGGGCGTACCCTCGGCAACCGGCAGCCCAACAGCGTTGAGGACCATCAGCAGCATGATCGCGCCTGCGCCGGGAACGCCGGCGGTGCCGATCGATGCGAGTACGGCCGTGATCACGACCATAATTTGCTGCCCGGCGTCAAGCGGAAGCCCAATTGCGTTGGCGATGAACAGTACGCATACACCCATGTAGATGGCGGTACCGTCCATGTTGATGGTTGCGCCGAGCGGGAGGCTGAAGGAGTACGTCGGTCGACCGACGCCCATGCCCTCTGAAACGTTGCGCATGGTTACCGGAAGTGTTCCCCCCGAGGAGCGGCTGACGAACGCGGTAACCATTGCTTCACGGCCGCGGCGGACAAACTTCGGCAGGCTCAAGCCGAGAATCTTGAGGATACCGCCGTACACTATGAGCAGGTGCAGGACCAGCGCAACATAGACCGCGACCGTTACAATGGCCAACGGCCCCGCGACCTCGGCACCTTGTGTACCGAATACGACCGCGATCAGCGCGAATACACCGATCGGTGCGTATTGCAGGACGCCGCGAACCACCTTGAACATCACCTCGGCGCCGCCGTCGAAAAAGCGGAACAGCATATCGGCACCAGACTTAATGCGGTCGTCGTTGCTGATCTGCAGATACGAGAGGCCGATACCGAACACAATCGCGAAAAAGATGATCTGCAATACCGAACCCTCGGCCAATGCCGCGATCGGGTTGGTTGGAACGATCTCAAGCAGCGTTTCAACGAGCGAGGGTGCGTCTACGTCGCGGGCGGCTCCTTCGCCGATGTCGCCAAGGTCTACCCCCGAGCCCACGCGAAACACGTTGCCCATGATGAGACCCAGAGCAATCGCGACAGCCGATGTACCCAGGTAAAACAGTACCGTCTTCAACCCGATGCGCCCCAAGCGCGCCGGGCTTACACTCGCCGCACCTACGACCAAGGTGAAAAAGATCACCGGAACAACGATCATCTGCAGTAAGCGGACGAACAAGCTTCCCAGTGGCTCAATGACCTCGATCGGGGGTCCGACGATCAAGCCGACAACCGCACCCGCAATCAAACCGATCAGGATGCGAATCAGCAAGTTGGACTCCAAATACGAGCGGAAAATTCCGCCCTTTTCCGGAGACTGTGAACTCATAGCTCCCTCCAAAAAAAAATAGTATGTAGTACAGGCGAAAACGCCTGGACTTTGCCCCCTCGGCTACTAGCTTCGTACGCGTACAGTCTGCACCGGGATCTCGGCAACGTCAAGCATAATGCATAATGAAATATCGAAAGGCGAGATTCTCGTGACTGCAAACTATCGTACAACTATCGCACCGACGATAACCGGTGTATACTGTGATTATAGGGAGTGATTGTAAGGAGGCCGCCATGGGTGTGATAACGTTATCGCGAGAGCTGGGAAGTCGCGGCGATAAGATCGCCGAACTCCTGGCCGAGAAGTTGTCGTATCGATTCGTCAATAAGGCGGAAATCGAGCGGGTGCTGCGTGAGGACGGGGTGCCTGAGAGCAGCATCGAGAAGTTCGATGAAAAGAATCCCGGGTTCTGGCACCGGTTTTCTCGCGACCGCGACCGCTATCTGCATCTCCTGAGCTACACCGTTACGCGTTTCGCTCATGAAGGCAACTGCGTTATCCTCGGTAGAGGCAGCCAGGTGTTGCTGTCGCATTTACCCAGCGTGTTGAACCTGAGGATAACCGCTCCGTTCGAGGCACGGGTTGAGAACGTCGTTCAGGAGTACGGATACACGCGTCACGAAGCCGAACACCTGGTACACCATAGCGACCGCGAGCGTGCGGGGTTTCATCGTTTCTTTTTCAACGAAAACTGGCTTGACTCTGAGCTGTACGACGTGATCCTCAGCACTGAGTTTCTCAACGAAGAAGCAGCGGTAGACCTTGTTAGTCATGCGCTCGCTGCGCTGCAGCGCCCCGAGTATGTGCAGGAGACCGAGGAGAAGCTTGCAAATCTCTTCCTCGAGATGCTGGTTATCACGCAGATCATCTACATCGACGGCCTGCCGGTGCAGAATCTTACCGTCACGGCCGAGAACGGCGCGGTGCATCTGCGCGGTATGGTGAGCGCCGAGGAAGACGTCGCGATCGTGGAGCAGTCGGCGCGTAAGGTCGACGGGGTCCGCTCGGTGAGTTCGGCTGTCTATTACGTACCGCCGAACAGCAGCATTCGCTGACCGCCCGGGCGCGGTGTAACCCGCCCGGGAGAAACGCAATTTCCCTTTGACAGATCGCGCTGTAGCGTTTGATAATGAGGCCATAAATACTGTCACCACAACCTGTACCTAAGCGTACAAGGAGGGTCGTGTTATGAAGAAGCTGATCAACAATCCCGACGATGTTGTGAAGGAATCGTTGCAAGGATTAGCTGCGGCGCATGGGGATCTCATAAAGGTGCATTTTGAGCCCAACTACGTGGTGCGTGCCGATGCGCCGGTCACGGGGAAGGTCGGCGTGCTTTCCGGCGGAGGAAGCGGCCATGAGCCGATGCACGGCGGTTTTGTAGGAAAGGGTATGCTGGACGGCGCCTGTCCGGGCCCGGTTTTTTCTTCCCCCACGCCCGATCAAATGGAGGCAGCTACCAGGGCTATCGACGGCGGCGCCGGGGTTCTGCATATCGTCAAGAACTACACCGGCGACGTTATGAACTTCGAGATGGCTGCCGAGGCCGCGGCCGCCGAGAAGGACGTCAAGGTTGAAGCGGTAGTCATTGACGACGATGTTGCGGTTAAGGACAGTCTGTATACCGCCGGTCGCCGGGGCGTAGGAACCACCGTGATCGCCGAGAAACTCTGCGGTGCAGCGGCCGACGCAGGCTACGATCTTCAGAAGGTCGCCGATGTGTGTCGCAAGGCCAACGAAAACGGTCGCTCGATGGGTGTGGCGCTGACCTCGTGCACCGTGCCTTCTGCGGGGAAGCCCACCTTCGAGATTGGCGACGACGAGATGGAAATCGGGATCGGTATTCACGGCGAACCGGGTCGCGAGCGCATGAAGCTCAAGACCGCCAAGGAAATTACCGAGATGATGGCCGAGGCTGTGCTGTCGGATTTGCCGTTTAAGAACGGTGACAAGACCATCGCATTGCTCAACGGCATGGGCGGTACCCCGTTGATAGAGCTCTACCTGCTGTACAACGAGTTCGCTGAGATCTGCAAGAAGAAAGGCATCACGATCGAGCGAACCCTCGTGGGTAACTACATCACGTCTCTCGAGATGGCGGGCTTCTCGATCACTCTCGTGCGCGTCGACGACGAGTTCTTGAAACTCTGGGACGCACCGGTTCTTACACCCGGGCTGCGTTGGGGCGTGTAGCTGCGCGCCCCGCGCGTTAACTCCGGACGCAGAATAATCGAATTGAGAGAAGTGAGCAACAGTGGTTGGCGTTGTAGTTGTATCGCATTCGCGCGATCTCGCGGCTGCCTTGGTTGCCCTTGCGCGTCAGGCCGGTAACGACACGGTGCCGATAGCGTCGGCCGGAGGGGTGGGTGAGGAGCGCTCCGAGTTCGGAACCGACGCGGTTCAGATTTCCGAAGCAATCGCCTCGGTCTACAGCGACGACGGGGTCGTGGTGCTGATGGATCTCGGAAGTGCGATCTTGAGTTCCGAGACGGCACTCGAGATGCTGGACCCTGAGCAAACCGGTAAGGTGCGGTTCTGCCCCGCCCCAATTGTGGAAGGAACGATCGCAGCCTGCGTACAGGCCGGTCTCGGCAGCGATCTCGACGCCGTATGTCGTGAGGCACGCGGGGCACTCGTCGCCAAGCAACAACAGCTCGGTGAGCAGCCGGATGATCTCGCCGGCGCCGAGACCGGGGAGGCGAACACCGGCACAACCGGCACAACCGACACCACCGGCACAACCGGGACGCAGGAGCCACCCCGGTGAGGCTGAGCGTCGACGGGGGCAGCAGGACACCGGGGCGCCGGGGCCATCGGCGCGACGACACCGCCGCCGTGCTGTGACCGTGCGCGCCCATGCTGCGACCGGGCTACGCCCTGCTCACGTTGCCTGCGACATCGTCGGACGACTGCGTCGCAGGTGCACGGTCACGCTGCGTGATCGGATAAGACGGGCA
>Ga0207421_10001836_pt1 | contig 26983 bp, 27 predicted proteins | sample SodLakKL_010_SED_4_FD_187542 | JGI IMG/M metagenome (GOLD analysis project Ga0207421, IMG submission 187542) | Alkaline sediment microbial communities from Lake Tanatar, Kulunda Steppe, Russia - 8KL_010_SED (SPAdes) (version 2) | ecosystem: Environmental > Aquatic > Non-marine Saline and...
AAATGCTTGATAATTTTTTCTATATTATGTTTGCTGATTTTCCTTTTGTCACGCATATTTCTAGACTATCACAGGTCAATTTGTTAGTCTAGAGCCATTCATAAATAAATATATTCTTAATTTATATAGGCAGTTCAAGAATTCTAAAGTTGAAAAATACTTAAACTATCATTCAGGGTAGCATCACTACAACCGCCCATTCTATAAGATTAATCTCCAACTCTGCAGCTTCAGACTCGATCTCAAATTCAACTCTAAGCCTATATAATGAATCTCTATACTCCCCCTTCGATTTTATAATACCGCCATTTTCTAAGTCCTGTGTTTCTATAATCTCACAAACCCCATTATTCATTTCTATAGGTGAAACACCACCTAAATTTCCTCCTTGTTTTAATTCCCCTAATTCAGCTTCCACACAAGATTGAGCATTTAATTTTGCAATATGAGAATCCCCTATTGTGGATTCTGATAAGATTCTTGAGGATTGAATAATTAAAATACCGATAGCAGAAACAATAATAATAGCAGAAACCATTATCACACTGAATAATGCTACAAAACTTCTATATTTCTTATTTCTAGACATAATTTACTAATCCAATTATTTTAATTCCTAGAATATGCTTTACCATAAAATCTTACCTCATAATCACTTCTTGAAAAAACAGACCCTAGAAGAACATCAATCTGTACTAAATTCCCTTCTTCGCTTAGAGAAACTTCTTCAACATTAAATTCTTTTACTACCACCCTATTTGCTGAAAATTCTATCTCTTGTTCACCTTCCTGTATAAAATATATAGTATCATCTTCTAAGTAATAGGAATCATTATCTATTACTATTTCCTCATCATAAACTTCAATATTGCTTCCTTGCCTAACATCCCTGCTAATTTCCCAAATAATCTTTTTGCCCTGATAATTAATCTCCTCTATTATCTGAGCATTTGTTTTACTTTCCTGTATTAAAACAAAAATAACAGTTATGCCAAAAATACAAATAACAAATATTGTCATATATAAAATAATTTCAAAGAGAGTTATAGACTCATATTTTCTTGATTTTTTGCTCTTTCCCATAAAATTTCATATAGTTATTTATTACCAATTACCTAATAGCTGCCGGGTTTCAATCATTTGTCTATCTTCTCTATAATTAACTTCTACACTGGCCTCTTTTAAATTAGGATCATCTTCATTTTCATAAATCCTAATCTCTCTGTTTAAAAATCCAAATTCATCTCTTTTAAACCATTCAGGATCATTGATTTCACAGTCATTTTCGTTGTTAGAATAATCTTTGGCAATATGTCCATAACCATCATTTAAGTTCCAATGTCCCAACAAATTATTTTCAACATCACCACCACTATGTAAAATATCTAACTCATTAATTTCTAAAGATCTATCATACAAGCGTACATCGTGTAAAAACCCTTCAAATACATGGACTGAATCTCCCCCCTGGGGTCTATCAGCAATATATAGGGGATCCTCGTTTGAATTTAAATATACGTTATAAACAGTATTCTTAAGTTCACCATTTTTGTAAAAAGATAAATCTCCATCATTATTTAATGTAACACCGACGTAAACCCATTCATCATATTCCGTAAATGTTTCCGCACTATATGCTACCTGTTCATTACCATGATAAAACCTAAGCCTATTATTTTCACCATCCCAGTATAATCCATACCCTCCTTCTCCAGACCAAGTTTCCTTAGATAAAACATAACCCTGCATATTTTCTTGAGAGGGTTTTACTCTAGCGGAAATAGATATCTCATCAGTAATATCAAAGTCCTCTTCATGATCACAATTAACAAAAGCTTCTACTCCCTTGGAATACAAAAATGTATTATCCACACCGGACCAATTTTCAAGAGAAAAACCTTCTTGAATCCATTCTGCCTCATTTATATCGCCATTATTCCCATTAGCTGTTTTGTCATAAACTGTCTCTCCATAACCTTCATTCAACATCCAATGGCCTATTAAGCCACTTTGAATATTATCTCCATCATGCAATAACTCGATATCACTTTGCTGCAAAGCTTCATCATATATACGCAAATCAAACAACAAACCTTCAAACAGATGAGATGGCTCACCACCCTGAGGCCTGTTACCAAAATAAAGAGGTTCTTCGTTTGACCTCAACTCTACATCCTCCTGAGTACCTACCAACTCACCATTTTTATAGAAAGATAAATTCTCCTCATTATCTAGGGTGACACCAACATGGATCCATTCATCATATCCTGTAAAAACTTCCTCACTATATTCCACATCCGTATGACCTGTGTAAAACCCTAGTCTGTTATTTTCACCATCCCAATAAAGTCCATAGCCTCCCTTACGGGGATGCCCACCTCCTGGTGGCCCTCCACCTCCTGATTCAAACCAGGTTTGTTTGGACAAAACGTATCCTTGGGTATCTTCTTGAGATGGATTTATCCTACCAGTAATAGTTATTTGATCATCAATATCAAAATCCTCCCTATTATTAAGATCTACATAACTCTCTTCTCCATCAAACCGAAGATAAAAATCTGCTCTAAAATCTTCAAAATATGCATCTCTTAAATCTCTTACATATTCATGTCCAGCTTCAGCTAGAAATATCGTTTTGTTTCTGTTTACAGAATCTGAAGCATCTTGAACTACTGCCCCAACTATACCTACAACAGCCAATACAACAAAAGCAAGTATAGATATCGATAAGATTACTTCTAAAAGACTAATAGCCCTATATGTTTTTCTAGTATGAATATATACCTTTTTCATTTATATTAACCTTATGTTGAGAACTATGGTCTCCAAATACTATTTCAGAAGCACCTTGAGTAAAATCAAAATCTCCATATACTTTAGAAAAAACATACTTGTTTTCGCCTGAGATATTGACCCCTCTAGGGAAACTAAAAACTTGATCATAGGAATCATCCCTTTGTTCAAAATCGTCCCCTTTAAAAACTATAGCCTGAGAATCGGATATCTTAACGCTCCAATCGGAATCATGCCTTGAAGCCATAGCATAAGTCCTAGCGCTATTAAAAGCATGAGTAGTTATATGAACAGCAGAATCTACCTCATAGGAAAGTAAAAAACGAGGTAAAATAGCCGCGGACAAACCAGTTAAAAACATGACCAGGGTTATTACCAACAAAACCTCAAACAAAGTTGTGGATGTATATTTTTTACACATTTTTTCATATCTATTAAAAATCTTCATTAATTTTTTCAACATTCTCTGACCTAATCCATACTTCACCAAACTCTTGAGAAACAACCTTATACCAATAATCTTCCTTTTTAATATAATCAAGGACCGTCTCAGGCTCAACTTGCCCAACAACATCACCTTCTATACCGTCATAAACCGCAAAACTTTCAAACCCTGCACGTGATAAAACCTCCACTGCCCCCATAACTTTATCTTGAGTGTTTAAATCAACAAGCTCAGAAGTATCTTCTGGCGATTCTTCTTTTCTCTCCTCTACTTCCTCTCTTTCTTTTCCTACTAGTTTTGCTTCCTCAATTTCTTGAGGTTCAGGCCTGTATTCCATACCAGTATCTAAATTACCAACTAAATTATAAATAGGCAGAATAACAGCAATTGCTAAGAATGCGACCCCCAAAAATACAATTAGAAGAAGAAATGGTTCAAACATAGTTCCCAAATTCTTTGACATATAGTCGTGTTCTCGTTGATAAGAATAGTGGATTTGCTCAAACGCTGTGTCTAAATTACCCGTCTTTTCTCCAGATGCTATTGCTTGTCTTACAGCAATTGGCATATATCTACTTATATTCGGATAGTTTTTAAATATCTCTGAAAAAGGGGCTCCATCCTCTATATGCTCCAAAGCATGCTCATACAATCTACGATACATTATTAACTCTGTCGAATCAGCAAGTATTCTAAACGTCTCGTTGACAGAAAATCCGCTATCCAAGAGATTACTAACAAAATATCCCATTCGAGAAAATTCTGCATATTTGAGTAGCTTACCAAAGCCGGGTACTCTGAACATAAGATTCTGCCCCACATGCCTTGTCTTTGGATAATAAAATGTGAAATAGACTAGAAGAATCATACATACTAAAACTAACAAAACCACAAACAAACCATATGTTTCAAAAAAATCTCCAATAGATATTAAATACCGTGTAATACCAGGCAACTCCACATTCAACTCTTGATACATTCTAGTTAACAAAGGGAGAAAATATACTACAGCAATACCAGCTATAATAATTAATAATGTAAATACAATTGCAGGATAAAGACTTGCACTTTTAAGTTTAGATTGTATCTCTTTATCTTTACGCTTTTGATCTAAGATTATATTTAAATTTTTAATCAATTTACCAGAATCTTCTCCCACTTGAACAATTGCTAGGTGGTTTTGAGACAAAATTTTGTGTTTCTTAAATGTTGCCCAAAGACTACTTCCATCTTCTATATCATCAATCATACTTTGTATAATCATCTTCATATGCTCACTCTTAGTTTCTTGATGAAGGTTATCCAATGCCTCTAATACGTTTATCCCAGCAGAAACAATTAATACAAAATTTTCGAAGAAAACTTCCTTATGCCTATTAATATTAAGATCCTTGGAAAATAACCCTAGTTTTTTATTACTTTCTTGTTTATTAGATGGCATATCTATTTCTTTACAAGATTTACAGGTGCAATTCTTAGCAACTCATCTAAGGTTGTCAATCCTTGCTTTACTTTTTGCATACCCTCTTCAAAGAAATTCTTTGAGCCAGCTTCTTTAGCCACTTTCCAAATCTTATCAGTTGTAGGGTATGTCTCAATTAGTTCCTTCATTTTTTCATCAACATATATCATTTCATAGACACTTATCCTACCTTTATATCCAGTATAATTACAATTAGAACACCCATTCCCCGTATATAGTCTTACAGGAGATTCTGGAAAATATCTTTTAGGATCCGAGATTTGAGATTTTAACTCTTCGTAAGTATATTCTCGACTGGTTATACAATTTAAGCATATCCTCCTGACCAATCTCTGTGATATTATCAAACTCAATGTTGATGAAAGGAGAAAAGGATCTATCCCCATCTCAATTAAACGAGGAATTGCTGTTGCGGCATCATTCGTGTGGAAAGTCGAGAGCAACAAATGACCTGTTAGAGCAGCATTAACAGAAATTTCTGCCGTTTCATAGTCTCTGATTTCACCAACTAAAATAACATCAGGATCTTGCCGCACTATGGATCTTAAACCTTTAGCAAATGTTATATCGTTAACAGGGTCTACCTGAATCTGATTAATACCAGGGACCCTATATTCCACTGGATCTTCAATTGTGGTGATATTCAAAGTTGAATTTTGAATATTTTTTAATACAGCATATAAAGTAGTAGTCTTACCTGATCCTGTAGGACCAGTATTCAATATCATCCCTTGCTTCGCATTCGAAACTTTCCTTATCATCTCTTGATCCTCAGAAGACAAACCTAACTCACTTAAAGAAAAACTTTTAACATAGTTTGAAAGAATCCTTATTGAAATTTTTTCACCTTCTAAAATTGGAATAATTGAGACCCTTAAGTCCATTGAGTAATTATCGTTACTAATTCGAATAGCACCATCCTGGGCTGCGCGATGCTCATCAATCCTTAACTTACTTAAAACTTTTACCCTATTGATAATCTTGGAATATACTTGTGAATCAACAGAAGCCATTTCTTCCAAAAAACCATCTAACCTAAATCTGATTATTACGCTACCATCATGTTGAGGCTCCATATGAATATCTGTACTTTTTTGATTAAACGCCTCATCTAATATCTCTTCGAATATATGTGTTGTTGCTTTGCTTGTTTTTAACAATTTTTCAAATCTATCCTGTAAAGGCCTTTTGTATTGAAACATTAACTCCGCAAAGTCCTCCTCAAGAATAAACTTAATATCTAGCTTCTTATCCGGAAAAATCCTTGTAATCTCAGGCGCAAACTCTTCAACTAATTCAGGTTTACCCAATGCTATCTTTACTGTATCTTTAGTCTCACCAAGATAGATCACCATATATCTCTCAACTATATCTCTCGGAATCTTACTTAATTTATCCTCACCTATTTCTTCGAAATTAAGTTTAAAATATTCTATGCCTAAATACTCACTAATTGCCTGAGCTATTAAGTCTCTATTTAAAATTTTTTTATTCAAAAGATATTCAACCTCCCTATTTTTGCCAAGCTCAGCCCTGGCTTTCTCAATATCCTCCTGAGTAACATAATTTTGCTCCTCAAGCATTTTTACAACTAATACGTCTGTAATTTTCATAATGATATTCTATGCTACACAATTTATAATGTCTATTATCTGATCTTTACCTTTCTTGAAAATTTTACCAGCCCCTAATTCCTTTATGCTTTCTACATCACTATCCTGGGTAAGATATGAAAATACTATAACGTTTAAATCTTTGTTTACTGTGCCCCTCTGCTTAAGATTCTGTATCTTTTCTAAAAATTTGAAACCATCCATATCAGGTAAGAGCATATTTAATATTACGTATCCATAATCTTTTTTACGCAATTCTTTCAAAGCATCCTCTGCTTTCTCAGCGATTTCACATTCACCCCCTCTATTAGAAATTTTAAGCCTCAAAACCCTAGCTAAAGGGGGCTCGTTTTCTAAAATGAGAACCTTTTTGTTTTTTTTACCCATATGTTTTAATATAAGGAATATAGGAGCAGATGTCAAACAAACAACTTTTGCAATACGTAGTTTTTATGCTATAAACATAACAGAGAACTATGAGAATAAATCTAAAAAATATCTTGTTCATTCTGTTACCTATATTGTTATTGGTGATAGGTGCCATATTTTTTGTATATAATATTAAAAATACAGGAGGAAATATGGAATATTTTGATGACTTAGTATTAGAAAATGAAGAAGAAATATTGCTCCCCGAGCCAGAGAAAGACGGTGAGGTTTCTGTTGAAAAAGCTATGGTAGATAGAAGAAGCGTAAGAAGTTTTATAGAAGAAGACTTAACAATCCAAGAAATTTCGCAATTGTTATGGTCAGCACAAGGTATAACTGACTCACAAGATTCTAAGAGAGCATCTCCATCAGCTGGAGCTACATACCCTCTTGAAGTATACATTAATGTTAGTGACGCTGAAGAATTAACTCCAGGTATATACAAATATAATCCTAAAAATCACTCGCTAATACATAAAATTGATAAAGATAAAGGCGAGGAAATTAGTAATGCTGCACTTGGACAGGATTTTATAAATCAAGCCCCAGTAAATATCATAATTACCGCAGTTTATGAGCGAACTACGCAACGCTATGGAACCAGAGGTGAGCAATATGTACACATGGAAGCTGGTCACGCTGGACAAAATATTTACTTACAATGCGAGAGTTTAGGATTAGCAACTGTTGCAGTAGGAGCATTCAATGATGATGAGGTTGCACAAATACTTCGACTCAGCGAAGAGGAAAATCCATTATACATTATGCCTGTTGGTAAACCAAAAGATTAGTTATATTTTCTCATTACAATATATGTTCCCTCACCTTCAAAATTTTTGATATCTATATCTTTCTCTTCTCCAGTGTCTTCAAACCCCATTTTTTTATACATTTCAAGAGCCTTTTTATTTTGTTTAAAAACCATAATTTCAAGATATTTTTGGTCTTTCAACCAACTAAGACCCTTTTTCATTAACCTTCTGCCTAAACCTATTCCTTGATATTCAGGTAAAACATAAACAACAAAAGAACCGGTCTCAGAATCAGGATGTTTTTTACAAGATATATATCCGACAACATGATTGTCCTCATTAATAGCTACCCATGTTCTAGAATTTTCATCTTCCAAATATTCTGCCACAACTTCATCCGTTTTTTCTTCACGATATTCATCCTCCAGGTGTTCTAAAATCACATCTTTAGTTAAACCCTTCTTCTTGTCTTCATAACTACATAGCCATACAGCCGCTTGTACATCTATTATACCTAAGACATCCTCTTTAGTTTTAGCTTTCCGAATTCTATATTTCTGTTTCATAAACCAAAAAATAAAAGATATTGCCGGACCTGGACTCGAACCAGGATTAACGGTTCCAGAGACCGTCGTCCTACCGATTAGACGATCCGGCAAAAACTTAATTATTCCTCAACCATACAACAGATTGTAACATAAACCGCTTAACTCTGTCCCAACCCATTATTTTAAAACAATCTAACAAAGGAGGACTTTTAAGTCTACCTGTAGTCGCCGAACGGATAGCCATAAAAAGATCTCCATGCTTCCAACCCAAATCATCAGCATACCCCCTCACAGTGTTTTCCCATTTTTCGTGATTAAAACTTTTCCCATTTTCAAAAGCTTCTTCCAATTTAGGAATCATCGCTTCTAATGCATCTGCTAATTCAAATTTGGAATGATTTTTTGTATTCCAATCTTCCTCTGTCCAAGAAAGTTCTTCATCATAAAAGAAGTCTAATGTATCAGGTAGTTCTGAAAAATAGGTTAATCTCTCAAATTCCATTGACAAAGCTTGTTTAAAATACTCTAAATCCCCTTCCCAAAGAGGCAAATAATTCTCAACTTGTTTTCTCAAATCTATTTCCCAATCTTCTAATCCATCAAATTTATCTCCTTTAAAATCTTTCAAAACCAAATCTTTTGCCCAATAGAGGACATATTCTACTAAAGCATCTAAATCCATCCCCCTTATATGCCTACCATTTATATGATTGAGTTTTGTTTCATCATATCTGGCATTAGATTTCTTCATTCTGTCTATTGAAAAAAGGTCGCATAGCTCCTCGAATGTGTAAATTTCATCTTGTTTAGCAAATTCAGCACTAGGAGCCCATCCACAAAGTGCCAAATAATTTATAATAGCATCTGTTAAATAGCCCTTTCTTAAATATGACAGAGCAGACATAGCACCTTTGCTTTTGCTCAGTTTTCCATCACCATCAGGATTTAAAAGATGAGGGAGATGGACCCATTTAGGTTTTTCCCAACCAAAAGCATCATAGAGGAAGATATTTTTAGGAGTCTGAGATAGATATTCTCTCCCCCTGAACACATGAGAAATCTCCATTAGATAATCATCTACAACTACAGCAAAATGGTATGTTGGATATCCATCTGATTTTAATAAAACTTGGTCATCTATCTCACTGTTTTTAACTTTCACCTTACCATATATTTCATCTTTGAATTCTGTAATTCCATCTATTGGGAATTTCATCCTTATAACATACGGATATTCTTGATTAAGTAACCTTTCAACTTCATCATTATCTAGCTCTCTACAAACCCTATCGTAAGATGTTTGTTCACCTTCACCTTTAATTTTTTTTAATCTCTCAGAAGTGCAAAAACAATAATATGCATATCCATCTTCAACTAATTGATGTGCATACTTTTTGTATAAATCTAATCTCTCGGATTGAATATATGGACCATAATCTCCACCTTTTATAGGATCTTCATCGAATTCAATACCATACAGACTTAATGTTTCTACAATAGCTTCTACACCCTCATCGATTTTTCTTTTTTGATCAGTATCTTCAATTCTTAAGATGTATTTTCCATTTGTGCTTTTAGCAAAAAGAAAATTATTAAGAAAAGTCCTCAAATTACCAGTATGTATTTTACCCGTAGGACTAGGAGCAGCTCTAACTCTCAATTCTCTCTGTGACATATTAAAAACCAATTTAAATTTTAATATAATTGGATTGATTATAATATAAAAATCATCTATTATATACACATAATGACATTAACAGAAGCAGCCCACTGGACAAAAAGGTTAGTTTGGTTTGTAGTACCTGGTTTCTTTCTTTTCTTCCTTGTTATTTCGATAATCATAGGGAGGGATGCCACGGTACATATACCTGAATACAACACACCTGAACCATATTGTACTGAAAACATTGACGAATTCCTAGGATACAAACTAGAAATCCCTTCTGTACAAGAACATCACCCCGATCAACAAAGTTTTCAAATAGAAACTGATACTGGGAGATATGAGGAATTTCCAGAAATCATAAACGTATACGAGTACAATAATCCTGGTCAAACATTCACATCTAGAAGAGATGCACAAAAAATTGCAGAAAGTCTAGGCTTTGATCCAGAAGAAATTCAAACGGTAGATACGGCTACATACGGCTGGAGTGATCAATACGATAGAGAATTAGAGGTAAAAGCAAGCAACTTACCTTTTGAATATATTGTCGATCTCTCTAAAGACGAATCCCTACCTCCTTCTGAAGAAGATTTGCCTTCTGACAATGAAGCTATCAGCCTAGCAAGAGAATTTTTACGAATGGCAAATCTAGACCTACAAGAATATGGTGATTACGAACCTAATACTATCTACGTTGAAATTACTAGAGACGGTTCATTAAGAGAGGCTGGAGCTAGAGTTGATGCTGATTTAATCAGGGTCGACTTCCAGAGGCAAAAATCTATGATAACTATTCAAGAGCACAAAGAAGGTGCCGAAGAGACAAGAGACAGTTTGGAAAGACGTATAGGAGATGGCATTTATAGTCTAAGTACTGATACAACAGAGACTGCAGATGGACGAGAAGTGGAAACATACACTTTTGATATTGGTGTAACAACAAAAGATCCATATAAATCGAATATCTCTATTTACATAGGAGCAGCAAATGAAAATTGGGATATAGATGAGGGAGAGAATATTTATCGCGCTGTTTATAGAAACTGGATAATCGAAGAAAATCATTGCGGAACATATGAATTAATATCCCCAGGACTAGCAATCGATAATATAACTCAAGGGGAAGGCAGCCTCGTATATTTAAGGGATAGAGATGCAGATAGAATAGTCGATCACCGAGAAAAGGATGTAGAAAACTTTGAAATACGTAACATAACATTACGTTACTATGACGCACCAAAAGAACAAAGATTTATGAAACCTGTATACGAAATAAGTGGGAATGCAGATCTCTCAGGAGGACAGCGTGGAGAATTTCTATTTTACTACCCTGCAATAGACTATCAAGCAATTCAAGAAGTTGGCACACCAAATGAAGAATAGACTACTTAATAATTTTTAATTTCAATTCTTTTAAGACTTCCTCAGATACTTCCCTTGGAGCTCCCGTCATAGTTTCCTGAGCCCCCGACATAGGGAAAGCATATACCTCACGAATATTATCCTCATCTAATAAAATCATCAAGAACCTATCTAACCCAAGTGCATACCCACCGTGTGGCGGTGCTCCATATTCAAAAGAAGAAATCATATGCCCAAATTGCTGCCTAGTTTCTTCTTCAGAATAACCACATATTTTAAAAGCTTCGATAAAAGTTTCTGGATGATGATTTCTGATAGAACCACTAAGCAATTCAAAGCCATTACCTACAAAATCATATTGCTGGGCTTTAATTTCATCAGGCTTTTGATTCTTTAAAGCCTCTAAACCGCCCGAAGGCATAGAAAAAGGGTTATGAATAAAATCCCAGTTCTGAGTATCCTCATTCCACTCAAACATATCAAAATCAACAACCCAAGCAAAAGCAATAACATTTGGATCTTTCAATTCCAATAAATCACCCATTTTAGACCTTAAAATACCCATTTGTTCATTTACATCTTCACTCTTACCAGCAATAGCAAAAATTGTTTGCTGCCCACCAATGGAATAATCATTTGATTCAAAAGCATCTATGATATTTTTAGAAGTATCTTTGTCAAAAAATTTAGCAATTGGTCCATCAAACTCTTCATTTTTCTCTGATAATTTCAACCAAGCCAATCCTTTAGCACCATATTGTTTCATCTCTTCAGTTAAGTCATCAATCTCTTTTCTAGTAAAATCTCTATTTACTAAAATACCTTTAACACAATCAACATTTTTGAATACATCCATTCCAGTAGATTTAAAAGATTCAGTAAGATCTGTTAATTTCATATCAAACCTTAAATCTGCTTTATCACTACCATAGTTTTCCATCATTTCTCTGTATGGGATTCTAGGTATTGGATACTCTTTTAGTTTTTTGTCTGTCATTTCTTCAACTACCTCCTTAAAAAACGGTTCTATAGATTCAAAAACTTCATCTTTATTTACAAATGATAGCTCTGCATCTACTTGATAAAAAGTACCGTAATGTCTGTCGGAGCGAGGGTCTTCATCTCTAAAACAAGGAGCTATTTGAAAATATTTATCCAACCCACCAACCATCAACAACTGCTTATACTGCTGTGGTGCCTGAGGTAGAGCATAAAACCTACCAGGATAAATTCTACTTGGCACTAGAAAGTCCCTAGCTCCCTCGGGAGAACTAACTGTAAGTATCGGAGTAGGTACTTGAACAAACCCATTTTTCGAAAACCAATTTACAACAAAATTTAGTATATTATGTCTTTTTTCAATAATATCTCGTACTCTTTGCCTCCTTATATCCAAAAACCTGTATTTATACCTCACTCTCTCATCAATATCTCTCCCATCTTCTGTAAGAGGAAACGGTAGTGGTTTAGATTCATTTAAAATTTCAACCTTCTCTGCCTTAATTTCAATATTACCTGTTTCAATCTGGCTATTCTTTAGATCATCCTCCCTCTCTATAACTTCACCTTCCACTGAAATCACATACTCCATACCTACTTTCTGAGCAATTTCAAAAGGTTCTTTGTCTTTTTCATCAACTACAACTTGTACAATACCGCTCCAATCTCTTAAATCTATAAATACGAGACCACCGTGATCTCTTACCTTTTGCGCCCAACCAGAGACTTTGACTTTCTTATTCAATTTCTTTGCAGTATCCGTTGCTAAAATCCTTTTCATAATTTCAATTATTTAATTCAATAGTGCGTATTTTAAACTTTAAATTTAATTATTACAATACTTCCATTCCTTCACCTCAAACTGAATTTTGCTTTCACCATTCCATTCATTAATTCCTACACTTCCAACTAAATCTAGTGTATCATCCTCTTTTATTTTTTCCACATCATCTGAGCAATTGAATAATACAGCCTCATCTACTCCTGTAGAGTTACCCTTAAATGTAATTTTAATGTGATTTTTTTCATTTCCCATAACCTTTTTATCAACAACTACAATATTTTCTAACATAAAAATAGGCTTTTTATTACCATAACCAAAAGGTTCTAATCTGGAAATTTGTTCTACAAATTCATGAGTTAAGAAAGTTGAATCTAGAACCAAATCTATATCTAAAACTTTCTCAAACATATCTTCCGAGATATTCTCATTTGCATAAGATATAATGTCATTTACAAAGGCATCAAAAGAATCCTCTTGTAAACTCAAACCAGCCGCCTGTTCATGACCACCAAAATTAGTTAAATGATGTGAAAACTTTTCAATAATCTCAGTGATATTAACTCCCTTTATACTTCTTGCCGAGCCTTTAAACTCATCACCACTCTTTGTAAAAACTATTACCGGACGATTATATTTCTCCTGTAACTTACTAGCTACCAAACCTATAACTCCCTCATTCCAATTTTCATCCTTTGCTATCAATATATTGTCATCATTTAAACTATTTTGAGCTTCTTCATACATTTCAAATGTTAATTTCTGTCTCTCCTTATTCAAAGCATCTAACTTTCTAGCAAGTTCCACAGCCTTCTCTTCCTCTTTAACACAAAGCAACTTCAAAGCATGCATACCCAAATCTAATCTACCAGAAGCATTTAACCTTGGTCCTAAAACAAAACCCAAATGATATGTATTAATTTTTTCTAAATCTAAGTTTGCTTCTTTAGCTAATTTTTTTAGACCTAAGTTACTAGTATTTTGTAAAGTTTCTAACCCATATTTAACTAAAACCCTATTCACATCGTTTAAAGGCATAATATCAGCAACAGTTGCTAAAGCTACGAGATCTAAAAATTTTTTATTAGACTCAAAACTAGAATCTAAACCCACTAGATTTTTCAAACTTAAAACTAAGAGATATACAACAAAAGCACCGCAAACACTTTCATAGGGGTACTCCTTTCCAGGATACATTTGATGAACTAAAGTATAATCAAGACCTTCTAATATATCATCTGGAGGAAGATGATGGTCTGTAACTACAAATTCAATCTCTGGATATTCCTTAATCAGTTCCTTGTCCCTGATTCCACAATCTACTGTAACAATTAATTCAGTATCTTCACTTTTTAATTTATCCAAAGTTTTTTTAGACAACCCATATCCATCTTCCACCCTATCAGGGATATATGGGAGTATACTGATGTCTTCTTTCTTAATTTTTAAAAAATCTAATAATTCAAAATACAAAAATGACCACAGAATACACGTCCCAGTAATTCCATCCACATCATAATCTCCATAAACAACTATCTTTTTTTTCTCTTTCACCGCTTTTAAAATTTTTTCTGCAGCTGAAAGACAATCATAAAGTTTTTCATAGGTAGGTATATCTTCCAGTTTAGGAGTAAGAAATTTTTCTTTGTCTTTAATTTCTCTCTTTTCTAACACAATATTTAGAATATCCTCATACGAATAACTACTGTCTATCTTTGGTCCCAAATTCCATGTTTTACTTGTTTCAAGCGTCATTTTCTTCAAAACTATTTATTAATTCCGATATTGTATCCCAAGAAAAACCTTTTCTGGATAAAAAGGATATCTTTTTCTTATCATCAAAGGTAATTCTTTCATTTTTAAATTTTTTTTCATAAAGTTTTTTTAACAAATCAAAATCATTTATGTCTAATTCTTGTAAAACTTCATCACAAATTTCTTTACTAATACCTTTTGAGAGCATTTCAGATTTTAGTAGATATTTAGACCTAGGTTTATTTTTAACTCTTGATTTTAAAAAAACTTCTGCAAATTCATGATCATCTATATATCCAAAATCTTTTAAATCCTCTATAATTTCATCTGCAATATCATCTTGTAAATCCTCCCCTTTACAATGCCTATAAATGTATTCTCTAACCTGCTGCTCTGTTTTTAATGACCTGGTAACAAATGATAAGGTTTTGGTACGCAATTGTTTTTTTGTATCAAAATTCCTTATCTCCTTGTATTCTTCCTGAGAAATTTCTCTACCCTCATAAAGACTAAATTTTGCAACTGTATCAAGAAGAAGAGTAATCTTAGAGCTATCATCAAAAAACAACTCGACCTTAGAAGGATCCTTTTGTAATTTCTTAATACTTTCTATTACAAGCATCTATTTTATTGTTGCCCTAATATCTTTAACAATCTTATCTCTTAAAGCTTTGTCCTCCTTTAAAACTTCAATAGAGGCTTCTCGACCCTGACCCAATTGCTTATCACCATACTTAAACCACGCACCAGATTTTTTCACTATTTCCCTAGAAACAGCTGCATCTAATATACTACTTTCTTTATCTATTCCATAAGGATATATCATATTGAACGTAGCCTCTCTAAACGGTGGAGCTAATTTGTTTTTAACAACTTTAACCTTTCTTTGATGCCCAATAACTTCTCCATCTTTTAAGATTTTATCTTTTTGCCTAATATCCATTCGCAAAGAAGAATAGAATTTCAATGCATTACCACCTGTTGTAGTTTCGGGATTACCAAACATTACTCCAATTTTCATCCTTAATTGATTTAAGAAAATTACAGTAGTACCAGTTTTACTACAAATAGCGGTAACTTTTCTAAGAGCCTGAGACATCAACCTAGCTTGCAAACCCATATGGCTATCTCCCATATCCCCCTCTATCTCTGCTCTTGGAGTTAATGCCGCAACTGAGTCAACAATTATTACACCAAAACCAGCTGAACGAACCAAAGTTTCTAAAATTTCTAAAGCCTGTTCACCAAAATCTGGCTGAGAGACATAAACTTCCTCTAAATTCACCCCTATGTTTTGTGCATAAGAAGGGTCAAAAGCATGTTCAGCATCTATAAAAGCGACCTTTTCCCCCTTCTGCTGAGCTTCAGCAATAATGTGCTTAGCTAAAGTTGTTTTACCAGAAGATTCAGGTCCATAAATCTCAACAATCCTTCCTTTTGGAACGCCTCCAACCCCTAAAGCAAGATCTAGTGACAATGCTCCTGTTGGTATTACATCAACATCCACTCGTCTTTCCCCACCCATTTTCATAATAGATCCTTTTCCAAATTGCTTTTCAATCTGCTCTACTGCAACTGAAATTGCCTTGTCCTTATGTTTATCATCACCACTGTTTTCTTCTTTAGTATTCTTAGAAACTTTTTTAGTACTGTCTGCCATAAAATATCTTTGAAAAAATTTATATATACTAAGAGTTTATCAAAGTTAAAATATCTAATCAAAAATATATTGATTAAATATTTAAAATACTAGAGGGTTGGTTATAATGTTATAGAGAAGTCGAATTAGTGTTTTAGAAATTTCTCTCTTAATTTATCACCCTCTCTAATATGACAAGAGTTCAATATTTATAGGGTAAGAGGACTTTAAACACCAATCAAAAAAATTACTTTTATCTTTTATTTGCTTTTTAAAAAATTTAATATTTGAATGTATAAAATGGTTTAATATTCGAGGAAACTCAAAAGAACCTTTCTTGTTCTAGGACCATCAAACTCACAAACAAAAATATTCTGCCACTTTCCAAGCTGCATTTTATCATCTTTCACAGGAATACTAAGCGAATTACCAATCAAAGAAGCCTTGATGTGAGAATCAGCATTGTTTTCAACAGCATCATGCATCCACACATCCCTTGGAACAAGTTTATTCAAAAAATTATTTATATCTTTAGCAACGTTAGGATCTGCATTTTCATTTATCGTCAAACTAGCACTAGAATGAGGTATAAAGATGTGCAAAAGGCCGTTTTGAATTTCTATATTTCTTTTAACCAAATCCGTTATATCAACCAATTCTTCTCTGTTTTTTGTTTGAATTTCTAATTCCATAATACTATTTACAATCTTATGAGAAAATCAGAGAAGTTTTTTATAAATCCCTCTCTTAACTTATCATCCTCTCTAATATAACGAGAGATCTCTATTTGCAAACTAGGTCTCCTCAGATCCTCCGTCACAAAACCAGCCAATGTTTTTTGTTTGCCTTCCGGAAGATGTAATACCTGAATTAAACAATCTCTCAAACTTTCTTTATTTAAAGCTTCTGCTAATGAATATGCTAAATCCCGAGATTTAGGAAATCTTTTTAAAAAATAAATTCCAAAATCATAAGAGTGTGCATCACTTAGGCCATGAATATCAAACATATATTTTATTTTATGCTTTTCTATAATTTTTTTTACATCCCGTTTATACTTATTCCTTTTTAATTCATGATAACTAGGATCAAACTCCAACTCCCCTAAGCTCAAAATACCAAACGCACCTATCTGCGCACATGTATTTTTCACAATGTAATCCGTCCAAGGTTCCCCCTGTTTATATTTTCCAGAGAGACTAGGACGTTTATGTTCATATACATGCGGTGCAGATAAAAGTATGGGCGCTGTACCCTTAACAATTTCATACCCTTTATTTCTTTTCATAACAAAAAATCTAATTTAAGAGATTCTACAATTTAACATAAAACTTAAATTATTCAAAGACTATAACTCTTGACTTTTATTCGTTATTTAATAAAATAGGATTAACTTAAGTTGATTTAACAATTTATTATGAAAAATTCCCCAAAGAGATTTTTCGTTAGTCTAGCGACCTTATTGGTGGCTTTTTTGTTTTGTATTTTAGTTTTACCTTCATCTGTACATGGAGACGAGATAGAAGACTTTGACTGGGATGAATGGGAGCAAGAGATGGATGAAGCCGCAGCAGAATTGGAGGAATGGGAGCAAGAGATGGAAGAATTTGATTGGGATGAATGGGAGCGAGAGATGGAAGAATTTGATTGGAGCGAATGGGAAGAAGAGATAGATGATTCCCAGTTACGTTTAGATGAAACAGAAGATGAGATAGAAGCTATGCCATTTGGAACCACTGATACACCACAAGCTGATGAAGAGTTGGCATTTATGGGTATGATGTTTGCAGGTATCTTTGGAGTTATTTACTTAGTTGTAATGATAGCTCTCTACATATACAAGTCAATTACTTTAATGACAATAGCTAATAAATTGGGAGTTGCAAATGCTTGGCTTGCCTGGATTCCAATAGCAGACATGGTTATTTTCTTACAATCAGCTAAGCTAAACCCTTGGTTAGTACTATTATTCTTTATTCCTTTCATCAACTTTATCGCTATGCTAGTCTTAGGAATTATGGGATTCATGAAGATTTCCGAGAGACGAGGTTTCGAATCTTGGTTAGGTATCCTGTTTATCGTTCCTATTGCAAACATAATACTACCAGGATATCTGGCTTGGGCTGAGCCTAAAACCCAAACGGCTCAGGCAATTTAACTAAGGAAGGGACTCTGAAACCTAAAACCACCATGTTCGCATGGTGGTTTTTTTTGCCCGATATAAAATTCGCATTTACATTATAAAAATTTTTAGATAGAATCGGATATTTTAAATGTAAAAGTGGATGTTATGAAAAAGCTCGTGATTTTTCTGGCCGTTTTCCCCTGCATCTTAATACTAATAACAACACCTGTTTATCCTTCTGGACAAGAAGAAGTCACTCAAGAAAACGAGGAGTTTGTACAAAATGAAGAAGAGGAGAAATTACCCGAAACAAATATTATAGATAATTCTCCAGTATTAATCGGTATAGTAGCCCTTACACTATCCATAGCTGTCTATAAAATTCAGGTAGATATAGCTAAAATCCAAAAAAGGAATTTCGAGAATAGAATAGTTCGAGACTGCGAAAAATAGCCTACCAGGCTTTGCACTTACTTTTGTCACTTACATCCCAGGCCATAGGGAGTAATTCTTTTAACTTTACTTTTTTATCTTCTTCTACAATTATCTCAGTTTCGAAATTACGAACATCTAGAAGGTTCATAATCTCTCTACATCTACCACAAGGAGTTAAAATACCTTCCTTTTGAACACTCACTAACCTTTTGATGTGTGTCTCATCTGTTTGCGTAACCATTTGTGCAATTGCTGTATGCTCAGCACAAAAACCTATGCCAGAAGCCAAATCCATATTCACACCAACAAAAACTCTCCCCTTTTCAGTAACTAAAGCACATCCTACCTCTTTAACAAAACCTCCCCTTATTGGCTTTTCACCAATATATTTTTTGGCAGTTTTTATTAACCTCTTATCTTGTTTAGAAAGCATAACCTATTCTACTAATTTATCTCTTTCCTCCGTAGAATCTAGTTTAATCCTATCTACTCTTTTAGTCAACTGGTTCATTCTTGTAGTATTTACTTTGCCGTATTGATCATCCAACTTTTTAATCCTATCCCCTATTTTATAAAACTCGTCGCTAAATTTCTGAAATTCTTTTTCAAAAGCTTTTACATGATCTATTATCTGCTTAATATTTTTTTGATAAGTGAAGTTTTCATAGGCCTGGTTAACCGTTCTCAAAATAGCAGTAAAACTAAAAGGACCAGCTAAAACAACCTTTTGTTCCATCCCTTCCTTCCAGACATCATTTAACTTGTCATAAATATATGAAAAAATCATCTCATTAGGAATAAAGAGAATTACGAAGTCGACTGTATTATCATCTGGATTTATATAATCCCTTGTTGTTAAATCCTTTATTTTATCTCGCACGTCTCTTTCAAACTTCCTCCTATACCCTTCTTTTTCTTCTTCAGATTCCGCCTCTGTCATTCTTTGTAAATTAGCATAAGGGAATTTTGCATCCACATTTATCTTTGTTTTATCAGGGAGATATATACAAAAATCTGGACGTGTTTCAGAACCACGCTGCTCTTTATTAAACTCATAACTCACTCCTTTAACAAAACCAGACATTTGTAATAATTCTTCTGCTACTTGTTCACCAAATTGCCCTCTAAGCTGGTTATTGGAAAGCATCTTTTTTAAATTTTCGGTAGTCGCTGACAATTGCCCTGTGACTTTAGAATATTCCTCTAGCTGAGTTTTTAGTTCCTTAAAAGTACTAATTCTTTCTTTTTCAGATTGCTCCAACACCTTATTACTTTCCTTTAAATCATCCTGAATTTTCTTTACAAGCCTTTCAATCTCAGACCTTTTACCTTCCAAATCAGTCTTTATCTCTTTTTTCTCAGAACCAAGTTTTTGATCAGCCATAGAGATGAGCTGTTCATTAGCATTCTTTAAAAGATCCGGCATAATCTCTTTAACCTTTTCATTAAGAGAACCTTCCAGATCTTCATTCAACCTCTTTATTTCTCTGGAGGATTTTAAATTCACAACTATGAGAATTATTAATGCTATAATTAAAACTGCACCTATGAAGTAAAGTTCCATAAAAAGCCTTTTTCACATAAAATGGTGGGCATTGAGGGACTTGAACCCCCGACCCTCTCGGTGTAAACGAGATGCTCTAGCCAGCTGAGCTAAATGCCCACTTCAGGAGATCATTTTACTACAAAAGATTCTTTTACTCAATAATCGTCGGGGATGCCGTAGAGTGCAAGCTTTTGATTTTTAAACCTATTATCATCCGTAACATCCCTACCAAACCAATCAGGAGGTTCAAATTGGTTACTTTTTTGTAATGACTCAAACTCAACCTCTGCACTAGCCAAACCCTCTAGAGACCCACTATATATATCCAACTCTATTATACTATTCTCATAAGGGATTTGATACTTCATCTTTTCAACTCTTTTGTCTTCAGTTAAATCCCAAAGAGATGCAAACTGATCCTTTGTTATCTCAACCTCTTTCTCCTGTCTCGCTTTCCCACTACCCCTTTTAAAAGTTTGGAAATATTTATCACCCTGTTTTCTTAACCTAATCTCTGAACCGTCCTCTGATATAACAAGATATCCTTGCACAATCTCCTCACATGGATATTGTTCTAAATTTTCGGGAAGTGACTTAACTAAGAACTTGCGCTCTATTTCATTATTGAAACCGATCTCTCCAGGCGACTTTTCATTACCAAACTTACCCTTTTCCATAATTATATGTACCATAAATTATTTCCTACTTGGTGCCGAGGACAGGATTTGAACCTGCACGAGATTATTCATCTCACTACCCCCTCAAGGTAGCGTGTCTGCCTATTCCACCACCTCGGCTCTATCCTCTAGCGATTATACACCAAAAAATTATTGTAAAAAACTTCTAAAAATGATATTAAGTAAAAGCTAAAATCTAATACAGGACATAATGAAAGTTAAATACATAAAAGCGAGAGAAATCCTAGATTCACGCGGAGTCCCTACAATATCTACAATACTACAGTTAGAAGATGGAACAACAGCTAAGGGAGAAGTTCCTTCAGGAGCTTCTACAGGAAAAACGGAAGTTCTAGAACTAAGAGATGAAGATCTAAAAAGATATCGTGGTAAGGGAGTATTATCTGCTGTTGATAACGTTAATAATTTAATCAGCCAACAATTAGTAGGTAAAGAATTTGAATCTCAAAAACAATTCGATAAATTTTTGATAGACATGGATGGCACAGAATTAAAGTCAAATTTTGGAGGAAATTCTATCCTATCATTATCTATGGCATTTTGTAGAGCAACAGCAATTTCAAAAAGAATACCACTCTACAGATATTTTTCTCAATTGTATAACGAGAACGAAACACAACAAAGTAAAATAAGTTTGCCGGAAGCGATGATTTTAGTAATGGAAGGTGGTGAACATGGCAATTGGGCTACAGATATACAAGAATATATGATAGTTCCAAGGAGAACGAAATTTCCATCTTTCTCAGAAGCTCTAAGAGCTGGAGCCGAAGTCTTCCACGCAATTCATGATATTTTAGTTCAAAAAAACTACAGCGCAACTGTTGGATTAGAAGGAGCATTTGCGCCAATCCAAATTCAATCAAATTTAGAAGCTTTTGATATAATTCTCGAAGGTATAGAAAGTGCAGGCTACACACCAAATGATGAAATATATATAGCGATAGATGTTGCGGCTTCAGAATTTTACGATCCTACACAAAGAAAATACGCCTTAAAGAGAGAGAATAAACTATTAGACTCTAGTGAGTGGGTTGATTTACAAAAAGATTGGTATGAAAAATATCCTATTCAGTCAATAGAAGACCCTATGGATCAAGAAGATTGGGAAGGTTGGCAAAATATTATGGGAAGAATTGGACAAGAGAAACAAATAATAGGAGATGACCTATTAACAACAAATACTAAAAGAATAGATAAGGCTGTGGGTATGGGGGCTGTAAATTCAGTACTTGTAAAATTAAATCAGATAGGCTCCATTACCGAAACAATAGGTGCAATAAAGCTTTCTCAAAAATCAGGATTTTCTTCAGTTATTTCTCACAGAAGTGGAGAAACAAATGATGACATGATTGCAGACTTAGTTGTAGGGACAGCAGCACAACAATGTAAGTTTGGAGGCCCAGATAGAGGAGAAAGAATAGCAAAGTACAATAGGCTTCTTGAAATAGAAAACTTATTGAGTGGATAAATCCAAACACTTCTTCACAAATCCCATAAAAAGAGGATGAGGGTTAAGGAAGTGTGATTTTAGCTCAGGATGGTATTGTGTACCTACAAAAAACGGATGTTCCTCTTTAGGTAATTCTATAGCTTCTACCAGGTTTCCATCTAAACTTGTTCCAGAAATTCTGAGCCCAGCATTTTCCAGAGCTTCCCTATAATAATTGTTAAACTCGTACCTATGCCTATGCCTTTCATATACCGTATCTGCTCTTTTAAACAAATTATTTTTAAATTCCTTGTACTGGTGTTGTAAGACACTACCTTTTTTAAGCTGACAGGGGTACCCCCCGAGCCTTATAGTTCCACCATATTTTTGATCTTTAATATATTCTCTTTGTGATTCCATCATATGGATAACCTTATTCTGAGCTTTCTTATTAACTTCTTCAGAACTGACATCTTCCAAACCCACAACATTCCTTGCAAATTCAATTACAGCCATTTGCATGCCGAAACAAAGACCAAGATATGGAATTTTGTTTTTCCTAGCAAATTCAACAGCCTTTATTTTGCCTTCCACCCCTCTCTTACCCCAACCTTGCGGCACTATAATACCATCCATAGAGCTTAATTTTTCGATTGCTTCAGAATTTTCTTCAAGATCTCCAGAAACAAACCACTCCAATTCTACTTCCGCATCCTGGGCCCAAGAAGCGTGCTTAATTGCTTCGATTACAGAAACATAAGAGTCTTTTAAGTCAAAATCACCACTTTTATAGTACTTCCCTATGATACCAATCTTTATCTTCTTCTTAGCATTGACAGATGCTTCATATCTCTCCTTCCACCTTGAAAACATATCATTTTGTTTAACCTTTAATCCAAAGGATTTCACAATCTTTTCACCTATCTTATCCTTCTCGAAATTTATAGGGACTTCGTAGATACTATCAACATCAGGAGCTGAGATAACGTTTTCGGGCTTAACTACACAATGCTGACTCAGCTTGTCCTTTCTTATATCATCAATACCCTTCTCCGATCTTGCTATTATAAAGTCGGGATTTATTCCAGAATTGTTTAGCATTTTTACAGACATTTGAGCAGGCTTACTCTTCATCTCTCCTAAATTCTGAGGTAATGGCAAATATGAAACATGCACATGTATAACACCACATGGATCATGAATATCCATCATTCTGTTTGCCTCAAGGAATAATCCATTCCCAGCTTCTCCAACAGTTCCACCAATTTCAATGATTGTTACGTCCGCTTCCCTTTTTTCTGCAATCTCTTGAATCCAACGCATTATTTCTCTAGGCACGTGATAATCTACACTAACCCATTTCCCATCATATCCAAGTTCCCTCTCCTTTGTTATAACGCTCTGAAATACGGCTCCGCCTGTCATAGAGTTTAATCTTTCGAAGATTTCTCCTGTGAATCTTTCATAACTCCCCATATCCATATCTGTTTCAAAACCATCCTCTAAAACAAAGGTCTCTCCATGTTCCAATGGATTCATAGTCCCAGCATCAACATTAAGATATGGGTCAGCTTTAACCATACAAACTTTTAAACCGTAAGATTTGAGGAGGAAACCAATAGAAGCAGCAGCTATTCCCTTTCCTATACCAGAAATAACACCGCCAGACACGAAAACATACTTTGACATAGGTGTGAATCCCAATTAAATAATATAATTGGGACTAATTTTATATTAAAAAATACTAAATTAAAAACACTAAATAGATTGTCCTTTCAAATAGGAGGAAAATAGGATATGTACTAGAATCTATTTTGAATAGACCTTATAACTCCAATCTAGGCTCCCTATCAATTTGCAAATCTCCAAAATTCCCATTCAAGATATTAAAATATCCAGCGACTCCAATCATTGCAGCATTATCGGTTCGATATTTAATCGGAGGTAGATAATATTTTTTATCAAACTCTTTTGCTTTACGCCCAATACTCCTAGAAATATATTCATTAACTAATACCCCACCACCCGCAAAAACACTTTTAACCTCTCTCTCTTGTAGAGCCTTATCAAGTTTAAAAATTATAGATTTGGATACAGCATCTACAAAACCTCTGCAAAAATCATAAACCCAATCATTATCACTCTTTCCTTCTTCTCTTAACTCCCTTATCTTATACAAACAAGCAGTTTTAAGACCTGAATAACTAAAATTTAAATCTCCCGAATGCTTCATAGGCACAGAAAACTCTATATTCCCCCTTTTACCTTTCTTAGCAAATTCTGAAACAACAGGTCCACCCGGAAATCCTAAATCCAACATTCTACCCACCTTATCAAATGCCTCACCTGCAGCATCATCCAAAGTTTCACCCAACTTCTCATATTCACAAAAATCTTTTACAAAAATTAACTCAGTGTGGTTACCAGAAACCAAAACTCCGATAGCAGGAAAAACCTCCTCATCTATATCTTCTATCAAACCTTTGCCTTTAGAATTCAATATAAATGGGGATAAAAGATGTCCTTCCATATGATTTACGGGAACAAATTTCTTGTTGTATTTTTTAACCAAGTCTTTTGCAAAGTTAAGACCAACTTCAAGGTCTATAGCTAATCCAGGACCATACGTTACAGCAATATACTCAATATCCTTAATATCCAACCTTGACCTTGATAAAGCTTCGTTATACACCCCCTTAATATTCTCCATATGTGCTCTTCGGGATATATCAGGTACAACTCCTCCCCATTTCTTATGCAAGTCTGTAGACGAATATACTACATTAGAAAGAACTCTCCTTCCTTGCAATACTGCAACTGAAGTATCATCAAAACTCGTCTCTATAGCTAGTATTTTGTAATTCATAATTCAAAAATTTTAATATTTCTTTCTTGTTGAAATATGTATTCAAAACTTACCTTCAACATTTTAATATCTTTCTTTTGAAAAAATTCCTTCATATCACTAAAGAACTTTTCACTCCATTCTACAGAAAAGACATTACCTACATTTATATAATCTTCCAACCCCATTTCCTTTATTTCTTGCCAGAAATATACTTTCCACAAATCTATATGCACCAACTTACCCTTATAAAACTCATATTCATTCAAAACATTATACGTAGGTGATTTAATAATTTTCTCTATTCCCAATTGTTTTGCTATACCCTTGGTGAACTGCGTTTTTCCTGTACCTAATTCCCCACTTAACAAAAAAACAACACAATTATTATCCAATTCATCCAAATACTTTAACATTGTTGTAGATCCAAAATTGACAGTCTCTATCTCAGAATTTGTCCTTGCAGTCAAAACCGCATCTTCATTATCAAAATCCTTCTCAAATTCATATTTACCTTTTCTAAGAACGTTTAAAGAATTTAAAGTTGTATCTAAAACAGTAGAAGCTTCATTCTTCGGTAACTCTCCTCCATCTATCACCAAATCTATCAATTCTTTTTTCTTTTTAGGTAATTGCTTAAACAACTTCTCAACACTATATGGTTTTGGTTTGTATGACATATTTGCAGATGTTGCTGTAAATGGCTTCCCAAAATTTTTAGAGATTTCTAAAATTAAATCATAATCCGGCACCCTTATACCTAAAGTCCCAGATTCTGATTCTACTCCTTGAGTTACTTTTCCTAAACTTTTTGCCACTACTGTTATTGGACCTGGTAGATAATTGTCATATATGTTTTCTGCCATTTCGTTTAGTTCTACATATTCCCTTATTTTTTCTTTCTCAGAGATAACAACGGAGAGTGGTTTACCTTCCCTTCTTGCTTTGTAATCTAATAGCTTTGAGATTGCTTTAGGATTTGTTGCATCTGCACCAATTCCATAGCAAGTTTCTGTAGGATATACAACCAATCCTCCCTTCTCTAATACTTGAGTTGCCCTTTCTATTATTTTGTTTTTTGGCTCGTTAATACTAATTATTTCCATAAATGCAGGGTATTTTACCACAAATATTGTTTTCGTTTTAGTAAATATGGTAGTATCTAGAACGATATAATTTTTTATGAAGTAGTTATGGAACTCAATGATGAGAATTTTGAAAAAGAAGTTCTAGAAGAAAAAGGACCTGTCCTTGTAGATTTTTGGGCTTCTTGGTGTATGCCCTGTCAGGCATTAAAACCTGTTATTGAAGAAATTGCACAAGAGGTTAAAGATAAGGCGAAGGTGGGATTTGTGAACATTGACGAATGTCCTGAAACTACGCAGAAATACAATGTTCAGAGTGTACCTACTATACTGTTTTTTAAGAATGGGGAATTAAAAGATACCATGATTGGTATGCATCCTAAAGAAAATTACGTCAAAATTATTGATGAGTTAAGTTCGGAGTAATTGTCTTTTTTGCTTTCTTTCTGCTATAATGGCACGTTATTAATGGAGTGGTAGCTCAATTGGATAGAGCATCGCACTGTCACTGCGAAGGTTGCGGGTTCGAGTCCCGTCCATTCCGCCATACTCCAA
>Ga0207421_10001837_pt1 | contig 26978 bp, 25 predicted proteins | sample SodLakKL_010_SED_4_FD_187542 | JGI IMG/M metagenome (GOLD analysis project Ga0207421, IMG submission 187542) | Alkaline sediment microbial communities from Lake Tanatar, Kulunda Steppe, Russia - 8KL_010_SED (SPAdes) (version 2) | ecosystem: Environmental > Aquatic > Non-marine Saline and...
GGCTTGTCGATCAAGCCGTTCGTGCTGACGATCGTGCCGGTCCTGCTGATTCTTTCGGTGGCGTGGGCTATGGACTCCGGGTTGGCCGCCATAGTGGGTTTGGCGTGGGACTCGGGTGCCGTGACCACCGGCCCGGTGACGGTTCCGCTTGTCCTTGCGCTCGGAATCGGAGTCTCGCGCGCTGCCGGCAAGAGCGAGGGCCCGAGCGGGGGGTTCGGTGTGATCATGCTTGCATCGGCCCTCCCCATCTTGGCGGTCCTGGTGTTGGGGGCCATAGTCCGGCCCGCGGCGCCGGAGCCGACGACGGAGGAGCGCTTCTTCTCTTCCGAGCACCGGGAGGAGGCGCTCCTCCTGTTCGACAGCGAAAAGGATCTCCTCCGTCACGCGTTTCGCCGGGGAAGCGAGGCGGGCCGCCGGGCTTACTTCGACGATGAGGCGGCGTACCTGGAGGCAGTGGAGTCCCTCGGCGAGGACCCGGGCGCACGCCGCGCCTTGTTGGGCGAGATGCCGTTGTCGCGATGGGTGGCGCAGCGTGCTTCCGACGGAGAGCGCGAACGCATGCCCCGTGTACTCCGCGCGGAGGAGCCGGACGAGACCCTTGCCGCACCGCCGGCGCCGGTTCCTCGCGTCCTGGCTGAAGAGTCCGCACTTGCGGTGCAAGCGATCGTGCCGTTGACTGCGCTCCTTGCGCTCGTGCTCGTGTTCTACCTCAGAGATCGACCGCGCTACGTAGACGAGGTCGTGCTCGGGATTGCCCTCGCGTTGGTTGGGATGACGCTTCTGACCGCGGGGCTGCGGCTGGGGCTCGAGCCGTTGGGCGACGAGGTAGGACGTCAGCTGCCCCGGGTATTCCGGGGGACCGAGGAGGACGCCGAGCGGATCGTGATCGAGGATTTCGACGAGGAGCTCGTTTTCGAGAGTATTGGCGCGGACGGTGAGCGTCGTCGCCATTTCTACCTCCGCCACGAAGGGCAGGTGGAGCCAGTGCGGTTCGATCCGGAACGGTTCCGGGAGCACGAACGAGTCTACGAGCACGTCGTGCGGCGGCCCGCGCTCTTCGGACCCGATCTCACGGCGCTTGGCGTTGTCCTTGTGTTCGTGTTCGCATTCGGTTTGGGGTACGGGTCTACGCTTGCGGAGCCGGCGCTCAATGCGCACGGCCGGACCGTGGAGGAAGTGACCGTTGGGACCATCAAGCGGAAATCGGTAGTGCGCGCCGTCTCGATCGGCGTGGGGATCGGAATCGTCGTGGGGGTAGCGCGCATTCTGTACGATATATCTACGGTGTGGCTCCTCATTCCGCCGTACGTTGCGTTGATTCCCGTGACGCTCCTGAGCGATGAGGATTTCGCCGGGATTGCCTGGGACTCCGGCGGCGTTACGACCGGACCGGTGACCGTACCGCTCGTGCTGGCAATGGGCTTGGGTATCGGCGGGGAGGTTGACGTGGTACACGGGTTCGGCGTGCTTGCCATGGCGTCGGTCTATCCGATTCTCTCGGTGTCGATCTTCGGGCTGATCGTTCGGGCGCGACAGCGGCGGACGATGCGTGAGGCCGAACGGGAGGATGACGATGGCTGAGCATCTTCGGGAACGCCGGGCAGTCTCGCGTATCACGTGCATGGTGAACCGGCGGTTGAGTCCTCGGATCACGCAACGTCTGGGGCAGCTGGGCGTTCACACCGTGTTCATTGAAACCGGGCGGAGCGTCCGCGAGGTGCATACTCGGCGCCGCTTCCGGCTTCCCGGGCGAGTGGTTCGCATCGAGGACTCGCCGGTGGAGGTATTTCGGTTCACCGTTCCGCGTGAGGCCGCCGAGCGGGTGATGCACGCGCTGATTGTGGCGGCGGAACTCGATGCTCCGGGCCACGGGACGATCTATGCGCAGGATTTGATGGAGTTTAGCCGCGCGGCGCCGCCTGCCCTCGCTGCCCAAAACGGGCCATCCTCGGTGGAAGGTGGCTCCGAAGAAGCAGCAAGCGGAGGAGTAAGCGAGAAGGCGCCGGTATCGGATTCGGAGCCGGCCGGCGGCGGGGAACGGCCGCGGCTGAGGAGCCGGGTATCCCAGGTCCGGCGGACGCGGGCGCGAACCCCAACCCTCCTCCGGGACCTAACGGCCCTCACCTGTATTCTGTCAATGCCCGAAAGCGGCGAGCAGATCTCGAAAATCGCGCTGGAGTTGGGGACGTGCGTGCCGATCGTTACGTTGGGTATTGGGACGGGAATCCGGGATCGACTCGGGCTGTTGCGGATTACCGTGCCGCAGGATAAGGAGGTGGTTCACCTGCTTGTCCCGAGCTACGACGCAGTCGGCATCACGCGGCTTCTTATCGAGGAGGGGCGGCTCAATCGGCCGGGGCGTGGCTTCCTCTACCATACGCCGGTTCGCGCAGCGTTGATCGACACGCGGCTCCGGGTGGGCCGACACGGGCATGCCGCGAGCATGGAGCAGATCATTGCTGCCGTGGACGAGCTCAAAGCCGGTACTGCATGGCGGAAACGTTTCCCGGGCCTCGAGCTGGAAGACGCGGATGCGACCCATCAGCTCCGCCGGGAGAACCGGGAGATTACGGTGATCTGCTCTGAAGGCGGCGCCGAGCGGTTGGTCTCGGCTGCGATGGAGGCTGGTGCGGGTGGCGCCACTACGGCTCGGGTTAGGCGGGTGAAAGCCACCGACGCCGAGGGTGGAATCGCCGCCCGGGAGCGGAGTACTATCGCCGTGGCGGCGGATGTCTGCGAGCGCGTGGTGGGGGCGCTTCTGGATGTGGAACGTGGCGGCGCCCCGTGTGCCGACCGGGTTCAGGTGCTGGAAGCTCCGGCCGCGTTCAGCCACCGGAGTTGACTCAACCCGGAGCCCGGCGACGGAACGGCCAGGCCGGCCGTGGATGGAAGCGCGACGGCAGAGCAGCAAGGGAGGACGGGGTGATGCGGCTCAGGAGCTTAGACTATGCCGCCGCCGCGGTGGCGTTGGCGGTGATCGGGTTCTTCGTGGTCCACGCCCACTCCGCAACCGGCGAATCCGGCTCGGTGAGGATTCAGAGCGAGAGCTCTGAGCATCTCTATGCGGTCGAGATCACCGATCGAATTGCGGTACCGGGTCCCTTGGGAGATACGATCGTTGAGATTCAGGACGGTCAGGTGCGCGTCCTGGACTCTCCGTGTCGAGACAAGGTCTGCATGCACGTCGGATGGGTTTCCCGAGCGGGAAGCTGGATTGCCTGTCTGCCGAACCGGGTCTTCGTACGCCTTGACGGGGGACCTCCGGGCGACGTCGACGCGCAGACGTTTTGATCCCGTATTCTGAAGAACAGCGCGCATGTTTTCCGTTGCGATCGGCAGCGACGACCCCAGTTTGGCTTATTTATGTGATCTATGAGGAGTAATATGTGTTGACGTTCGTGTTGTCGTAATGCTAATTTCCCTGTGCACAAATTGAGAATCAGGAGGTTTCTATGCGGTACGCTGGACTAATCGCGGCACTCATAGTGCTTGTGGCAATGGCATTTGTTGTAACCGGTTGTGAAGAGGCGGAAGAGGCTGAGATCACCGACGGTACGTATGAAGTAGAGTCGGACTACGATGAGCGTGGGTGGAAAGCACGGCTCGAGGTTCGTTTCGAGGATGGAGCTCCGGTCGAGGTCGACTACGATGAGATCAATGAGGACGGAGAGCGCAAGAGCGAGGATGAAGCGTACAACGAGCGCTGGAGAGGCGCGGACGACATCGACGCCGTCGAGGCGTTCGCCGAGCTCGAGTCGCGGTTGATCGAAGCCGGTGAGCCGGCAGGTGTGGATACCGTGACCGGAGCCACCGGCAGCACCGAGCGGTTTGTGGAGCTGGCAGAGCGGGCGTTCGACGAGGCTCGCGCGGCCGAGTGAGCCTGGTGTGAGTCAGTCTCAGGCGGCTTTGCGGACCCACCTAGGGGTGATTTCGGTTTCACGATATCTGCGGCTTCGACGGCGTTCGGCTCCCATGGGGTGCGCCGACGCAGAGCCGTTCTTGCCGCCTCACCTTGAGTTAGTTATCGGAAGGCGAGCTTCGTTCGAGCTGTTGGCTCGGGGAGCTCGCCTTTTTCGTCTTCCCCGGCTTGGTAGCCAACGGACTCGGACCGGAATGGGCAAAGCCCGGCCTACACCCTCCTCCCTCGATCTCAACGCCTGTCTAAAGCAGCCTGAAACCCGCTGAAATCTCGTCAGAGAGTTGGCTGCATGGGGATTTGGCTGCGCAGGAGGCACGGGCGGCGATTGCCCCGGGCCAGGAGCTAAGCTTGCGCGGTAGTACTGTGTTGAGTATGCACTGCGCTCGACAGACGCCCCCCGGCACAGTTACCCACGAGTATACCCGATCCGGAAGTACACCTAGGCTCCGTGCATCATCGGTGAGCCGAATGGTAACCGGTGGACCGAGCGAAGCGTTGGACGTATGAAGTAAATTGCAGTTGAATTACACGAAAGGGCACATGTGTCGGCGCACCCTGCCCGCCGCCCTTCCGCGCGCCCTTGATGCCTTGCTTCAGGCACGTTTTCGGAACGGAGGTCCGGGCAAGGTGCCCCCGGATCTACATCACGTCTTTGAGAGCCAGTCCTTGCTTGCGGAGGTACGTAAGCAGACCAACTCGAGTCACACTACGCAGGGCCCGGGTGGAAAGCCGGACGGTAACGGTGCGATCCAGCTCCGGTATGTAGATCCGTTTCTTGTGGATGTTGGGCTTCTGCCACTTCTTGGTTTTGTTGTTCGCATGGGACACGTTGTTGCCTGAAAGAGGCCGCTTCCCACTGATTTTGCATCGACGTGCCACGAGCTCGCTCCTTTTCCTATACTTTTCCCGATTCCCGGTAGAGGACGTGCCTGCGCACGACCGGGTCGTACTTCTTGAACTCAAGCTTATTCGGGAGATTCCGCTTGTTCTTGGTGGTGTAGTAGCAGTGCGGACTCTCCGTGCTCTTGAGCCGTACCCGTGTGAGATAGCCTTTCTTCTGCTTAGCCATATCTGTAGCTCCTCATCGTTAGATTCTGCTCAGCCCGGAGCGGCGCTTTCAGGCCGGGCGCGGCGGTGTACGGGCAAAGAAGTGCCCGTATCCGCCCGCGGAGTCCCGGCCGCCCACTGTCTGTCAGGACTCAGGCCCGGTTGGGGGGCCGCCGCCCGGGGACTAACGCGCCGTACCTTTTTGACCCGTGTCCAGTAGCCGCAGGCGCCGAAACCTCTGCCGCCGCGCACGGGACTGTGCCGCCGCGCACGGGACTGATACTCCGGCTCACGTCGCCGAACGGATGGCGCACACGGTCGCAACCGCTCCCTACTGGAGATCCCGCGGCCGGCGCGCACGATTGCCGGTCTTCTCACAGACGGCGTAGTGACGCATCCGCCCGTTTTGGAAGACCGCCTTCATGGATATTTTGCCGCCCCAGCGGCTTACGAGCTCTTGGGCGCCTTCACGACGCACATTCTTAGAAACTTGCCCAGCCATAAGCGACCGACCTCCTACGGTTAGCACATGTCTGTAGGACTCAGAGCCGGATAGTAGCCGCTTCACCCACTTCCGGTCAAGGCCTATGGTGGATTGCATGAGAGCGGCCGTATCCGTATACTCAGGGGCGGTCGAATAAATATGCAGTAACTTGGAGTACTTTTGCATGATTATCCCTGTTGATCGCATCACCCTTTCGGACGACACGGTAGCGGCTCTGCGGGATGCGGAGCTTCATGCTCCGGAGTCGCGGCTGGAATTGGTCGAATGGGCCCTGGACGGGAAGGACTACCGGGAGGTGGCGTACGAGTTGCCGGACGGTTCGGAGGTCGTGGAAGCAACGTGCGCGCGGTGCAAGAACGGAGTCTCGGTGAACTACCCCGATCCGTACATGCGAAGGCGGGATCCGGAGGCCATGGTTATCGCCGATCGAATGCCGACAGACAAACCACGGTACCAGGATCGATTCGGCGAATCGTTTACTCGGGTGCGAAACGATACGCTGACGTGGTTGTCGGAGCAGGATCAGCTGATCGTGTTGCCGTTTCGCGCAGGCGATAACGAGCGAGGTGAAGCTACTTTCCTGATCGTTCCGGCAAATGCCGGCTTTTTCGTTCTGGCTTTGGCTGATCTTCAGGGTTTCATCCCGGCCTCGGAGTTGACCGATGCGTTCGTTCCGGAAGCGATTGTCTACGTCGCGCCTCCGTTTCGCCATACGGCGTTCGGCGGACGCCAGGTCGTGGTCCATCGGCGTGGGCCGGGGCTGCATGAGATGTTCGCTTACAATCTCTACCCGGGGCCCAGCGCCAAGAAGGGTGTCTACGGCATGCTCCTGGCCAAAGGTGAACGCGAAGGATGGACGACGCTCCATAGCAGCGCCGTCCGTCTCGTAACCCCGTACGACAACGAGTTCGTAATCATGCACGAGGGCGCGAGCGGCGGCGGAAAGAGTGAGATGACGCAAGAGCTCCACAGGGAGCCGGACGGGCGAATTTTCCTTTCCCGGAACACAGTCACTGGGGAGGAGATGCACCTCGACCTTTCCGATACATGTGAGCTGCATCCGGTTACGGACGACATGGCTTCAGCGTTGCCGGAGCTTCAACACGAAGGAGACCGCCTCGTGGCCGAGGATGCCGAAGACGGATGGTTTCTTCGCGTTGATCATCTGAAGAACTACGGTACCGAGCCAAGCCTTGAGCGGTTGACGATTTCTCCCCCCGAGCCGGTAGTCTTTCTGAATGTCGACGGGAAGCCGGGGGCAACGGCGCTTGTCTGGGAGCATACGATGGATGCTCCCGGGAAGCCGTGCCCGAATCCGCGAGTCGTGATGCCGCGCCGGTTCATCCCGGGAGTCGTAGAGGGCGCGGTGGAGGTGAACGTTCGGAGCTTCGGAGTCCGTACCCCACCGTGTACGGCGGACAATCCAACCTATGGTATCGTCGGCATGCTTCACATTCTGCCTCCAGCGTTGGCTTGGCTGTGGCGGCTCGTTTCCCCGCGTGGGCACGGAAACCCAAGCATTGTCGGGGGGGAAACACTCTCTAGTGAAGGGGTTGGGTCCTACTGGCCGTTCGCGACTGGACGCATGGTCACCCACGCCAACATCCTTCTGGACCAGATGCTTGCCAGCCCTCGGACACAGTTCGTGCTGATTCCCAACCAGCACATCGGAGCCCACTACGTTGGTTTCATGGGAGAGTGGATTGCCAGGGAGTACATGGCCCGGCGTGGAACGCTCCGGTATCGCCAGGGGCTAAAAGAGCCTGCGCGCTGCCCACTTCTGGGATATCCGGCTCCTTCGGTGAAGATTGACGGGCAGCAAATTCCGCGGGGCTATCTGGTCGTCCATGACCAGATCGAGGTTGGCTATTCCGGCTACGACCAAGGGGCTCAGATTCTCACGGATTTCTTTCGGCGGGAGCTGAAGAACTTCTACTCGGATGAGTTGTGTACGCGCGGGCGGCGGATCATCGAGGTATGCATGGACGGTGGCGGCGTGGCTGACTACGAGGCCGTGTACGCTGAGGGCGAGTAACGGCAAGCGCAAGTTCTCCGATGCGTCCGACTGTCTGGGTCACCGGCGGTGAGGGCGCTTGCCGTCAAGCGTGCCGTACCGGTAAGCTATCCCTATGAAGAGCGGCATGAGGAGCGGAAACGGTTGGGCCGTGCGCCACGCGTACCGGTTGGCACTTGGGACATCATACGCGAGCGCGGCACTGCTCGCGGTTCTTCTGGTATCGGTCGGTCCCGCGCGGCTGGGCGAGATTCACATCTACGATATCCCATACTACTTGATCGTAGGGGCGCATGTTGTTTGGGCGATAGCGGTGCTCCTGACCCCGGAGCGGTTTGCCAGGAAGCGGGTATCGCGGTCCCTGTTCGTACCGGAGATTCTTTTTGCCGTTTCCGCGCTTTTCTTTCTGTTTTCCTATATCTACGCGGCTAATGCCGAGATGGACTATGTCGAGCGGTTCATCGAGAGTGGCGGAGAGCTGCGGATGGTGTTCGATACTACCGAGGAGCGCCTGCTTGCGTTGACGAGGTTTGCCCCGTTTCTGTTGGTAAACGTTTTCTGGTACCTGTTCATGCGTGTCCGGCGCGGACGGCTGGTACGCCGGGCGTGGCCGGTGGCTGTTCTACATCCGCGAGGTGAGCGAGGCACGGTCGGGCAAGGCGAAGCTGCGGCAGCTGATACCGAAGACCGTCATGCGGACATGGCGACGGCCCGAGCGACAGGAGCTGATTCCGCGTTGGCAAAAGGCGTCAACGCTACGCGACGGTTGGCGCCGTGGAGTATGGTACTCGCCGTTGGAGCTGCCGCATTGGTGACTCTTTCCTTCCCTTCCTTCGCAGTGTTGGAAGGGATTCCCGTCTTTGCTTGGTTCGGTCTCGTTCCTCTCTTGGTAGCGTTTCGGATCAACCGGTTTGGCCGAGCCGTCTTCTACGGCGTCTTTTTCGGAACGGCGCTTACCTTGGTGAGCAATTTCTGGTTGGGTACTTTCAACCTGCTTTCGCTACAGTTCGCCACCATACTCTTCTTTGTCTACTACCTCATCTTCACCCCGGTGGCCGTCGGGGCTCTGAAATTCGTTCGCCGCGGGGCCTTCTTGGTTCTCCCCGCCGCATGGACGATGTTCGAGCTCGCTCGCTCCTCGGGCTTTCTCGGGTATCCCTGGACGCTTCTGGGACATTCCCAATATGGACAGACCGCTCTGATTCAAGTCTCGGCGATCGCCGGAGTGTGGGCGGTAACGTTCCTTGTGGTGCTGGTGAACTCCGGTCTTGCCGAAGGCATATGGGCCCGTCTCTCAGGGCAGTCGTGGAGAAGGGCGTCGCGGGTGCCTTTTGGTGCGGTCGCTACCGTGTTGGTGATAACGCTTGTGGGATGGGCGGTCACCGTCCGCGCCGGCGACCCTGCAGGTCGATCGATAGCTGCCGGCGGCCTGAAGCAGGTGGATGATACCGAGGAGCTCGTGGAGGAACGCGACGCCGACCAGTTGGGAGACAGTTCCGGCGTATTGGAAGTCGATGCACAAGGTGCGCCGATCGTTGCGGGAGCCTTTGGTGAAGAGTTGCCGTTGGGCACGGATCCGGAGGAGGTCGCCTGGCACAGCGGAGCCGAAGGAGAGTCTGTGCCGGCCGGCAATGCCGGCGACGCCGACGGTGTCCGGTACGCACGGGTGGCGTTGATTCAGCAGAATTCGGATCCTCGGAAGGCGGAGTATCGCAGGACATACCGGACACTGCGCGATTTGACGAACCGAAGCTTAGCGTACGAGCCGGATGCGGTTGCATGGTCGGAGACTGCCTTCGTGCCGAATATCCGGCGCTGGAGTGAAGATGACTCGATCATGATGTATCACCGGCTTGTGAACGAACTCCTCGAGTACCAGAGCGATATCGGAACGTGGCTGCTTACCGGCAACGACGACTACGAGATTATCCGGGACGAGGAGGGCGAAGAGATCGAACGTCACAACTTCAACGCAGCAGTATTCTTCTCTGATCGAGGAGAGCGCGTCGAGACGTACCATAAGATTCGCCTTGTTCCCTTCACCGAGCACTTCCCGTACCAGGATATCTTCCCCGGGATATACGCGCTGCTTCAAGATTTCGACGTGCATTTCTGGGAGGAAGGAGACGAGCGGACCGTCTTCGAGCATCCGCGGTTCACGTTTGCCACTCCGATCTGTTTCGAGGATGTCTTTCCGAACGAGACGCGCAAGTTTGTGACGGCGGGCGCGGAAGTGATTCTCAACATTACCAACGACTACTGGTCACTCACGGAAGTGCAGGCTAAGCAGCACTACGCCGGGGGAATGTTCCGCGCAGTAGAGAACCGGCGCCCGCTTCTCCGTTCTACGGCCAGTGGTCTCACCTCATACGTGGATCCGTACGGCCGGCCGATTCAGACCCTTCCGTACTATCAAGAAGCTTTTGGCGTCGTAGATTTGGCTATCGAGGAGAAGCAGCCTACCACTCCGTACACCCGTTTCGGTGACTGGTTCGTCGGCGCGTCCGCAGTTCTCCTGGTAGGCTTGGCTGGTGGCGAAGGGGTGCGTCGTCGTAGGAGCAGCTGAGTGGCTACGGGCGGCCGAGGTGGCAGCGGGGTTCTTTCGGCCCGGCCGCCCGGCAGTCAGATACCGGGCAGGCCGAGCGCTGCGTCTCGGGGCCGGGAACGGACGCTCTGCCTGCTTCCGACTTACCGTTTCGCCCTCTTCTTCTTGCCGCCCCCGCGTTTGGGGCCGGTGTCGGTCGCGAATGTGGATACTTTCGGTTGGCCTGCGGCCCACCATCGGAGAATAAGGAGATATAGCAAGCCTCCTAGGATCATCACTGAGGAGAATACATGGCCCATCGTGAAACTCCATGGCGTTGCCAAAAGGTGCGGCGCGCTTTCCGTTGCCGATAGGTCCAGTACGAAGCCAAGTTGAGGATCCGGCTCCCGGAAATATTCCGCGATGAAACGTGCTATTCCGTAGCCGATGACGTACCATCCGATCATCGCTCCTTGAAGCCGCTTCCTCGGGTCCACGATGAACCAGAGCACAATCCAGAGAAGGATGCCTTCAAGGAAGGCCTCGTAGAGTTGGGAAGGATGACGGGGCAGGTTCACCATCTGATCCGCGTCAACCACCGGTATGCCGACCTCCTCAGCCGTCTCCACCACCCAACGCTCGTTTGCGGGGAAGCGGGCGGCGTTCGGGAAGATCATCCCGAAAGGGGCGGTGGTGACGCGTCCGTAGAGCTCGGCGTTGATGAAGTTCCCCAACCTGCCCCACGTGTATGCGAGCGGCACGCTTACTGTCAGAAGGTCTCCCCACTGCAGGCAGGAGTAACCTTTGACACGCAGGTAGATGATCCCGGCGACAATAGCTCCGATGAGACCACCGTGATAGCTCATACCGGCCAGGCCGACGAAGTTCCAGCTTTCGTCAAAAGGCCAGAAGACGAGCCAAGGCGAACTGAGATAACGGCCAGTGGGCTCGTAGACGAAGGCGTAGAGCACCCTTGCTCCTAAAAGCAGGCCTACGATTGCCCAGAAGAAAAAGGTGTTGACATCGTCAATATCGAAAGAGAGCTTCTTCTTGCGCAGCTGGATCCGAAACAGTATATACGCGGTACCGAACGCCAGCAGGTACATCAGTCCGTACCAGCGAAACGGCAAACCGGGAATAATCTCTGCCTGAATCCAGGTGGGGAATTGAAGGTATTGGTGCATGTGAGTCCTCTCCCTATCGTTTGGTTCAAGGTGGTTGGCCGTTGGTGCCTTCCACTACCTTGATCGAGGCGCTTTCCAGGTCGAAATAGACGGAGGCACGATGGAGCGGCCGAGAGACCTCATACGTCCTACCGTGGCTCTCAAAGATTACTCCGGGATGTATCGTTCCGGCAACACGCACCTCGGAATCAAAGTGTTGCTCGAACCGCTCCCTCAGTGTGAAGACCTTGAGCTCGAATGATCGGAGTTTCTTTCGCAGAGTCGCCGCCTGCCGGTTGTGGGGCTCGGCATCGTCATTGCCCAGTTGCCGGGCCTCGTCTGCCTTCCGGTCGGCCACCGCGATCTGCTCTTTCAAGCGATCGATGCGGCGTTGTAGCTTCTCGATCTGGTCCTCGATGAGATAGTCCTGTCCGAAACTCACGTATGTCTTGGTCTCGCGATGATTTCCGAGCTCTGTCATTTCGCCGCCAAACTTGGCCTTAATCGTCCCCCCTACAATACGGCTGTCTTCGCTTCCGGTCTGCAATTTGCCGTTGCACTTGACTCGGCAATGGAGCATGGAGTACTCCACGTATACGTCGCCGACCGCTAGGATGGTGCCATGTTCGGCGAACCGGGCGGCGAAGGAGCCCTTGGTCCGTGCCACCCCTTTGCCCCCGCCTTTGAAGCCCTCGTCTATCCGCAGCTCGGCGTCGGAGCTGACGAGGGCCGCTTCAACAGTCTTTTTCACCAGAAGGTCACCACCGGCCATCACGTAGTACCCTTTTGTGACGGAGCCGTCTACTTGGACCATCCCCTGAAACTGAATGTTGCCGCTCTGGAGTCCTACGTCGCCGGTTACCCGGTGCATTAGCACGACGTGAACCGTGGTATCCTCGACAATAACTTCGCCATCCGACTCGGCGACAAGAAACTCCCGGCCGTCTTTCCGCTCTCGGGAGGTGACGTTGTTGCCGGGGTGCAGAATCGCATTTTCGGGAGATTGCACCTGCCGCTCTCGACCGGCTACGTCGAGCTCGGTTCTGCGGTCGAGGTTTCGGAAGACTACGGCGACAACCTGTCCGGCGGAAACGCTGGTGATCTTGGCCATCGCGCCCCGGGGGCCGGCGCCTGGCTGAGGATCATGTCGTTCTAGGCCGGCCGTGACCAGCACGGCCGGGCCTGCTCCAGAGGTCGCCGGCTCACCGTGCGCGACGAGGTGCCCGTGCAGTTCTTCACCGGACGCAAGCGAATCAGCCACTTCCTGCAGGGCTTCCGAATCGATTCCGCAGAGCATGCCCGCTTCTTCGCATTGCTCGCGAATCTCTTTCGGCTTGAGTGGTTTCCCCGTGCCCCGGACCGGTGTACCGTCAACGTATCCCGCCATGCGGTTGCGCGAGAGGTGTGGGCGTACTTGAGCGTCCTGATGCGGGCGGTGACGCAGCACCACTGCTTCGTCGCCTTCCCGGACGTCCACAGCTCCCGCTTCACGCGCAATGACGAGGTCACCTTTACGTTCAAGCGCGCCATAGAGGGTCAGCGTGTGATCCCCCGTATCCGGGGGGATCGGGCGGCCGTAGACGTCGCGCCCCGGCTCGCCGGTTGCGTCGGGTCGAATGGTGAGGACAAGCTCCTCAGCGTCGACCAGGAGTACCTTGCCGATTTCGTCGGGCTTCAAAGCGTCCGCAAGGACTGTGCTCTCGGTAAGCATCGGATTGGCGGCAAGTGCGGCAACAATCCGTTGTCGTTCTTCGTCGGACACCGCACCGGGATGCACATCCACCTGAAGAGTGCCCTCCGGAGTTGGCGGCATGCCCTCGACCAGGACATAGTCCACGAGCTCGGTCTGAGCGGATCGCATGAACTCACGGATATCGGTGCGGATCCGCTCGGTGTCCAGCCCTTTCAGTTCATGCTTCTTGATTTCGGCGCCGATGTCCGTGAGTTCAAGCTTTCTTCCTTCCCCGGTTTCCTTGCGGATGGTCAGGTACGCGGTGAGCGCGTCGTGGCTGACGCGAACCTCTACGGCACTATCACGGCGCCGAGTGATTGGAAGCTGCTTCACTTCGCCCCCCTCTTCCAGCGCCCGTTCCAGCTTTCGCTCTATCGAAGTTGCGTCCAAGAGAAAATCTCGGCGAAAGCCGAGCGATTCGGCCTCGCTCAGAACCTCATCCCCGCTTGGGAGCTGCCCCCCGTGTGTACCCCGCTGCAGGGTCAGATAACAGCTCAGTTTGTCACGAGCTATCTCCAGGCTCCACCGGTGTTGCCGACAAGGGACGACATCCACCCAGTTGACCCCGCGACGGACGACCCCGTCCACGGATGCTACCACCAAAGCGCCACGGCGTTCTGCTCCGCTGCCCACCAACGCCTCAACCTCGCGCGGTTCGTCAGGCTCGATCGTCTTGCCGTATACGGTGCGCCCCGGCACTCCCGATGCCGGCGGATCGATCTCGGCAATCACTTCTCCCTTCTCCGCGAAACCAGTCGCGTGTAGTGTAGGATCGATCTGGACGGGCACGTACCGAACGTGCGTCTTCTTCGTCCGCGGTCGGTTAGCTTGAGGGCGGTGCTTTCGGCGAGCTAACCCGAACAACCCCCGCTTCTTGTTGCACGGCTTCGCAGGAGCGTCGTCACTTCCCACCGGTTCTCGGACTTGCCGGAACACCTCCGGCGGAGAAGCTGCGGCAAGCACGGTCTCGGCGAGATCGCTCATCTCGTCCGGGATTGGCGGCGTCTTGAGAATAATGCGCTCCGGACGACCCGGCGTTGGAGGGGTGCCACGGGAGATAACGGCCTCAAACGAATCGCGATCCTCCTGGAGGGCTTCTTCCATAGCCGCCTCAACCGCTTCAAGATCAATATCTGTCTTCATCCCCTCCCGCCGTGCGATATGTTCGACGAGCTCCGGCGTGACACGCTTGTCGTCCTCCCGGCGAGCCACGACTGCGCGTGCTTCGAGGTGGTCCGGATCGCTCTGAATCCGTACAGTTCCGCGGAAGGGGTGCTGGTGCTCAGTTTCACCTTTGGCGTTCATGGCGGCTCGAGATCGGGTTTTCTGAAGAGGCATCCGAGCTCATGCTCGTTTGCCGCTTATCCAACCGGCGCTTCTGCGCCAAGACTGACGTCCTTTGCGCCTGCTCCACTCGTCGAAGTAGTAAGTGGGTACGGCCGACGACGACAACACTACTCCACGAACCCCTGTTGGATAGCTCGAACGAGTTTTGACTTAATCAGGTTATTCTCCTTCTTCAGTTGGTTGATCTCGATTTGCTGCATCTTGATCGTCTCGACAAGGTCACCAGTGGATAGCGCGCCGCTGTGCAACAGATCCTCGACGTAGCCGAGCTTTGCCGAAAAATCCGCCTCCGCCTCCAGAGCGGCCTCCTGAAACGTCTGATCGAGGTCTCCTCCCTCGACCACATCGTCTTCCTCATCGCTCTCCAACTGTACCAGCTTGTCTGCGATCCGATAGACTGCCTGAGCAAGGACGGACTGAGGCTTGTAGCGGATAATGGGCAATCGCGCACTTAGCGCGACGTCCTGGAGGTCATCCCGATATATTACCCCGGTGTGCTCGAGCTCGAGCCCTAAGTACTCTCTGCAGGAGCGCCGAAGCTTGTTCGCTTTCTCCGCATCCTTGGGATCCTCTAGTAGGTTAAGAATCAGGCGCGGTTGAAGGCTGCGAACCGCGTGTGCGCACTCCGGATAGTGCTCCGGATCCACCTCTTGAAGCTTCTCCAGCAGATTGGGGAGATAGATTCGCTTCAATGCCTCTCCGTCTTTCCGCAAGGAGTTGATATAGGAGTTGCCCGAGCTCTTGCGCGGCAACCGCGCCGTAATAGCTCGAAAGAGCACGTTCTTGAGAAAAAGGTAGGCGTTCACGGTAGCGGTAGGGGTCGGCGTCGTCACGACCATGCCGTGCCTGGCCGTGAGGAAGAAGTCCAGGGTGTTGTAATTCGTTCCTGCGCCCAGGTCCAACACTAGATAGTCCGTATCCAGATGCGTGAGTTTGTGAATGAGACTTCGTTTCTGGTTGGCCGTCACATTGGCAAGACCGGGGATCTCGCCGTCACCGCTGATGAACCGCAAACCCGGATACTCTGTTTCCACCACCGCTTCATCGAACTTGTGCTTCCCGCTCGTGAGCACCGATCCCAGGCCGCGGCCGGGAGATCTGACGCCCAGGATGAGATGCAGATTCGACCCTCCAAGGTCCAGGTCTCCGAGGACCACCCGGCGATTCGCTTCGGCAAGCGCGATCGCCAGATTGGCAGCAATCAACGACTTGCCTACGCCCCCTTTCCCGCTCGCTATGGGGATGATGCGCATCTATTCCCCCCTACGCCTCGGTTCCGAATCGGATCCGGTGGGCGTGCTCCGCTCGGAATTCCGGTTGGAGGCGGCCGAGGGGCTTCGCTCTTCCTTTGGATTCTCAGGCGCGGGGAACGCTGCCGTGGAATCTGAGGTGGTGTCCCGAAGCTCCTCTCCATGAGCGGGCTTTGCGGCCGCGTCTGAGCGACTGCCGGAAGAGTCTGCGTTGCCGGTGAGGCGATACGCATGGGTCTCCGCCCGGTACGAGATAAGATAGGTAAGGATAATCAGATCCAGGACCAGAGTTGCCGAGGTCACCAGAGCCGAGGCGGACAGCCTCAGCATCGTGGCATCACCGGGCTGCATCCAAGCCGGCACCACGGCCGCTGCGCCGGCGAGAGTGCCGAGAAGCTTGCCCAGGGTCAAGACCGGCACGTACGCTCGATAGCGCAGCGGGAACCGGCCGAGGAGGAGGAAGCTTGCCGCGAGCGCGAGTTGTGGCGCGCCGAACCACACAATCTGGGTATGATACTGCAAGCTGACTTCAGTCAAAGACGGGCGGAGTACAATGAGTATGAGCAGTACAAAGCGGACAACTTCCCATCCCGCTGCGAAAAAGAACATGCGAGCGGATTTCATCTCGCGACGAGTGTACGGCGCCGGCGGTATGGGGTCAAGCCGGCTGCTTGGGATCTTGGGATTGCCGTGCAGCGTCAGAGAAACGGTTAGGGCAAACTCAGTTGGACAACGTGTCCGGACGCGCGGCGGCGGGGCCCGGACTTGGAGGCTTGCCGGGAGCTCGCGGTGGTGTGGTGAGGGGGAAGTACTTGCTTCAGTGGCTCTTCGCCGCCGCCGTGAAACGTACTAATCCAACTTCGTTTGGCGCGGAGCAACAGTGCGGGGGTGTGTTCGCTCAATCACTTTTGCTATATTCTGTACTGGAGAGGTTATTTGATATGAAACCGATGAACAGAAGGACGGAACGGCTGCTGTGGGTCGGCGTTTCGACGTTCCTTGTTGCGTGTGTTCTTGGGCTTCTGTTGTCGCCGACGGTGCTCGCGGAATCGCCGAGCGACGACAGCGAAAGCTTAATCGAAAGTTTTGAACAGGTTTTCCGGTATGTGGAGGAGAACTTCGTCGACGAGAAAGACCCTCAGCAGCTCATGCAAGGTGCGGTGAAGGGGCTCTTCGAGAGTCTCGATGATCCACACTCCTCTTATCTCTCTCCAAGTGAAATGGAAGGGCTCTCCGATATCACCTCCGGTCAATTCGGCGGAGTCGGTATGTACATCTCGCAGGGGCGCGAGCGCGATGGAGAGGGGCCTTTCATCGAGGTCGTAGAGCCCATCCCGGATACGCCTGCGTTCCGTGGTGGTGTGCGCGTCGGCGATGAGATCATCAGCGTCGAGGGGGAATCGACTGAGGGTCTCACCACCGAAGACGTGGCGAATCGACTGCGAGGTCCCAGAGGTACGGAGGTGACGTTCACGGTTCGGCGTGGGACGGAGAGTATCGAGTTCACCCTGGAACGCGAGGAAGTGGAGGTGCCCACCGTCCGGGACGCTATGATCGAAGACGAAATCGGCTTCATGCGCGTATCCAGCTTCACTCCCTTCACTGCCGAGCGCATGCGGGAAGCCGTCGCAAGTTTCGAGGCCGAGGGATATAGCGGGCTCGTCATGGACCTGCGTGGCAACACAGGGGGGCTACTCCGTGCGGCAATCGATGCGGCGAATCTCTTCATGGACGAGGGGCTCATCGTCGGTACAACCAGCCGCATCGAGCACGAAGATCAGGAGCACTATGCCGACAGCGGTAGCACCGTTGTCCCTTCGGATATTCCCGTTGTCGTCCTCGTCAATGGGGCTTCGGCCAGTGGAGCCGAGATCCTCGCGGGAGCACTTCAGGACAGTGGGCGAGCTGTAGTCGTAGGTGAGAACACGTTCGGCAAGGGGAGCGTCCAGCAGGTGCATCGTACCGGCGCCATCGAAGGCGGCTTCCGCTTAACGCTTTCTCGTTACTACACGCCGGACGGCACCTATATCGACAAAGACGGAATTGTGCCGGATCACGAAGAGGAAGAGCCGCGCCTGAGTACCGAAGAGGAGAACGAGCGTGCCGACTTGATGGGAAGTGGCCGCATCGACGATTTCCTGGACCGGCACGACGGCGATCCGGGAGAGGAGGCGCTCGACGAGTTCGTCTCGGAGCTTGGGGAGGAATACGAGCTTGGAGAGTCGTGGATGCGGCGCATTGTCCGTGAAGAGCGGCTTCGCCGGCAGAACGTGGCGCCAGTCTACGATCTCGACTGGGATACGGTTCTTCAGAAGGCCGTACAGCTCATCCGCGACGGCGAGGTCGCGGTAAAAGGCGAATAGTCTTTCGGGAAGATGCAACGCCTGGTGTTGCCTGAAGATCCCGACGAGAGGGGTGAGCTGACGCTTAGCGGGAGGCGGTTTCACCACCTCTGCAGGGTCCGGCGCCATCGAGTGGGGGACCGTTTGGAAGCGATAGACTCGGCGGGGCGGCTCTACGAGTGCGTCCTCGCCGAGGTAGAATCCTCGTGGTGCCGTGTGCGCGTGATACGCCGAGACCATGCCACGGCGGCTCAGTGTGCCACCGAGGTTCCCGCGGGGGCGCGCCTTGAGCTTGTCCAGTTCCTGCCCAAGGGCCGAGCAATCGATACGATCGTTCGTCAAGCAACCGAGTGCGGCGTGGCCGCAGTATTCGCTGTCTCCGGCGAGCGGAGCGTCGTACGTTTTCGCGACGGAGATCGAGAGAAGAAGGAGAGCCGATGGGCGCGGATAGCCGCGGAGGCGGTCCAGCAGAGCGGCGCGCCGGTGCTCCCGACCGTCCAGGCTGTGGAGGCGTTGGACGCGTTGCCGTCGGTGCCGAACGAGGGGTTGGGACTGGCATTTGACGCCGACCCGCTTGCAGGAATGCCCTTGCACAAGTACCTTGACAGCGTTCCGAATACGGTGCGCTTGGTCATTGGCCCGGAAGGAGGATTCTCTCCGAAAGAGCGCGATACGCTCGCTCGTTCCGGTTATGGCCTCGTGCATCTTGGAACTCCGGTACTCCGTACGGATACTGCGGCAGTCTATGCGATCGCCGCGGTTCAGGCTGTTGCAAGGGAGAGACAAGCGTGGAGAGGCAAGGAGGCGTCCCGGGAGTAGCGCGTCGTAACGTAGTCGACGTTCCCGTGGACAGCGTGGACAAAGAGCAAATCCCTGAGATGGTGCAAGCGATGGTAGCCGACGGAGGGTACCATCAAGTTGCGTTGGTGACTACGTGGGATCTGATTCGAGCTCGGTGGAACGTGCGTTATCGCCGCTGTCTGAGGGAAGCGCTTGCTGTACCGGTCGGCACCGGCATCGTTCGGGCTGCCCGGGTATTGCGCGGTCCGGCGGTGCGGAGGTATACGCCGTACAAGTTTCTGGTTCATGTTTTGAGCGCTCTCGCGGACCGCGACGGTTCCGTGTACGTGTTGGGGGGAGACAAGGCCTCCCTTCAGACAGTAGAGCGCAATATCAAGGCAACGTTCCCCGGTATCCGAGTGGTGGGACGGTACAGCGGTTACTATCCGGAAAACATGGAGCGGAACATTCTCACCGCCATTCGAAAGGCCCATCCAAACCTGTTGATCGTTGGTCCCGGAGTCGCTCGTGGTGACCTTTGGGTGTTCGTTCACCGGAAGCTTTTCAATCCCGGAATGGCGGTATGGAGCCCGGAAGTATTTGAGATCTTCGCTGACCGGCGCCCAAACCCCGCGCGCTCGCCGCTGAAGCGCGGGATAGCAGGTTTTGGGGGGCTGCTTCATCGCCCGTGGCGCGTTGTCCGGGGCCCGGTATATCTGTGGTTCGGGTTGCTCATCGCCGTACACCGGTTGCGGGGACGTTAGCCGGTCGCCTGCAAACGATCATCGTGAGGCGTCTCCCCGTGGGAGTCCCGTAGTAGCCGCCGTGGAGCCCCGTGAAGCCCCGTGAAGCCCCGGCGGGAACCTCCCTGTCGCTTTCAATACTGTCCTATCTTGAGATAGTCATATGCCTGCGCCAGCTCCGTCTTAAACGAGCGAGTGATCAACGAGCCGGCCAACCGTCGGAGAATCGGGAGAAAGAAGACCACCGCCAGAGCATGGGTGATGAAGCCGGGGGTTACCAGCAACAGCGCCGATAGGAGAATGCCGGCCAGCCGGTCGTAGTCTCTACCCGGGACTACTCCGTCCCGAACTCGGCGTCGAACACGTCCGAGGATAGCTCGCACATTTGCGGCGATCAGCAGAATTCCGGCGAACGTTATGGTCGCGGAGGTAGCCAAAGCCAGGAAAACGCCATACTGCTGGGCAAGATACATCAGGGTATAGGCGTCACCCAACAGAAAGAGCGAGTACAACAGGAGCAGAAACAGAAACCCTCTAAGGAATTCGACTCGAAAGAAGTTAAGTAGCGATCGAATTGAGAACATGGCCCGACGAGTATAGCGCGAAAACTCATTCTTTGGAACGATAGGTTTGGGCTAAGTTCCGGGCTATCGTTCGGTTATGCTGCCGGTACTCTGTGTAGAGCCGGAAAACCGAAGCTATCGCGTGCTTGAGGCTGCACTATCCGCCCAGGTGCAACTGACTCGAGCCTTTTCCGCCGCCGAGGCGTTCGTGCGCGTTGCCCGGGAACGTCCCCGTGTTATCATCACGGAGTTGCGGTTGGGCGACTGTGACGGTGTCGATTTCGTTCAAAGGCTCGCATCGGGTGTGCACGTTGTTCCCATCGTTGTGGCAAGTGCATTCTGCGACAGCCATACGATTGTACGCGCGGTAAGAGCAGGCGCCATGGACTACATCTGTAAGCCGCTGGATGTGCCTGACCTGCGGATAACGGTCGCTCGGGCGCTTCAGCAGCCGGGCCCGGACACGGACGGTGCGGCATCGGATGTGTCGGATAGCTCGGACCCTTTCGTAGGTCGCAGCCCCGGCGCTGATTACGTGCGCGACCGGCTTGCCCGATTTGCCGATACCGAAGCGTCGGTATTGATACAAGGAGAGAGTGGGGTCGGAAAGGATCTTGTTGCGCGCTCGTTGCACCGGCGTTCGCGGCGTGCGGGGGCTTCTTACGTTGCGCGCAACTGCGCTGCCATTCCGGAAACGTTGTTCGAGACGGAGATGTTCGGAGTCCGGCGGGGAGCCTATACCGACGCTATATCCAGGACCGGCTGTTTTGAGGCAGCGCACGGCGGTACGCTCTTCCTTGACGAAATAACGGAGATGCCGCAGGTCAATCAGGTGAAGCTGCTTCGTGCGGTGGAGGAGCAGCGAATCGCCCGCGTTGGAGAAGCGCGAGGGACAGATGTCGATGTGCGGCTGTTAGCTGCATCGAACCGGGAGCTCGGGGAGGCGGTTCAGCGCGGCGCATTCCGCCATGACCTCTACTACCGGCTGAACGTGTTGCCGTTGACTATTCCCCCTTTACGCGAGCGCCCCGAAGACATCCCTCTGCTGGTGGAGCACTTCCTGCAAAGGCTCGGATCGTGTCGTGCCGTCCGAGGGGATGCTATGACGCGTCTGACGGAGCACCTGTGGCCCGGAAACGTTCGTGAGCTACGGAATGTGGTACATCGAGCGGCCCTGTTGGCGGACGGTGGTGCCATTGACTCGCGTCACATCACCTTTCTATAGGCTCTCAGGAGGAAGCGGATCCGGCCGGCCATGGCCCGGCGCGTTGCTTGCCCTTGTGGCTTATCAACCGCCGAGTCGCAGGTGGGGGCCGTCCGCGCGTAGCTCACCGGATCCGTCTCATATCGTGCGCTTCCACCACCGCGATCGCCTCGTTGCCGACTTCTCTCCGCCCGACCACGTCTCCGAGGACGAGCACCCGTCGGCCCGGCACAACAACGTGCGGCTCGGGATCTCGCGGAGGGCGCTCGGGCACGAGCTCTTGGAATCGCTCACCGGCAGCCGTTACGATGATGCGATAGAGATCTACCCGCTCCAGCTCCCTCCACTCTCCCGAGGCAACTTCCAGTTCTACTCTGTATTCTTCGTCACCCTCGGAGGAAGGCCGGATCGGGGTCACCGAGGCCACGTACCCGTCAACGACGACGGTTTCCTGGAACGGCGACGGACCGTCATTGGTAGCCCAAGCACTGTCATCCCGTGCGCGCTCGGCCAGGTCACGGAGCGTTACGCTAAAGTCGACAGTCACGCTCTCCGGAGCCGAGGTCGCCGGGAGCGCGACAAGGCATGTCAGCGCGAGAAGAGGAAGCGTGAAACGGAGCAAGTGCATGGCGGCCTCCTTTTGGGACCTTTGCGTTTCGGAGTGGCGGCGCTTCCGGACTGCCGCCTTCCGGGCCGGATTCGCTTGTCATTAGGCGAACATTGTTGCACCGAGTATAGCAGCGGAGGCTTGCTCGTGCTACATTATGGAGCGTTCAACTATGGCGGACTCACGAACTCAGGCAAGGTCGTTGGAAGGCAAGCGAGGCCTGGTGGTGGGGGCAAGCGGCGGCATCGGCCGGCAGGTTGCCCTGGGAATGGCGGAAGCGGGTGCGTGGCTGGCCATCCACGGTGGTCGGGATGAGCGGCGCGCACGCTCGTGCGCTCGTGAGCTGCAGGAGCGCGGAGCCCGGGTTACGAGCACGTGGGGGACTATAGAGCGGGCTGAGGATGTTCTGCGCTGGGCCGAGTCAGTCCTGCCGGTTGATATCCTGGTTGTCGCTTTTGGCCCGATTCAGTGGTTGACGTTGGAAAGCACCGGAGTTGAAGCCTGGCGGTCGATGACGGAGCTGAATCTGACGGTGCCTGGCGCGTTGGTGACCGCATGTCTGCCGGGGATGGCCGAACGCGGGTTTGGGCGTATCGTTCTCTTTGGGGCCGGTCGAGGAGACACTCTGAAAGCATACCGAGAGATTCCGGCGTATGCTTCTGCCAAAATCGGACTGGGAGTTCTGGCTAAGTCGGTCGCAGCCGAGTACGCGAGCGCTGGGGTAGCGTGCAATGTAGTTTGCCCCGGATATGTGGAGACGGAGTACATGACCGACCGACAGAAGCGCGTTTTCTCCGGCAGGACTCCGCGGAAACGGCTGACTCCGTCGGCGGAGATCGCGGAAGTGGCTCTGTGGCTGTGTGATACCGGTCCGAACGTGGTAAACGGGGCGGTGATAAATGCAGGTGACGGTCTTACGTGACATCGATCCTATGATTTGACAAACCGTCGTGGCACAACATACCATCAGAGAGAGTGTTGGAGCGGTTTTGTGCAAAAAGTTTAGAATGGGTGAGGTGCATCCGGACCGCCATGAGGCACCGCATGCTTGCGTAGCGCGACGGGTACGGACTTGGAATGAACGGCGAAGGGGATGCAAGAGCTTCGTGCCGAGGGTGGTTGTTCGGGGAAGGTGAAGAATGAGCAATAACGAAATAGTTCCTGGGTTTGACGAGGAAAAGGATGAGAGTCTTCGGATTACGTTGGAACGGCCTCAGGGCGTTGACCACTGTCTGATCCTGTATCTAACGGGGTATATAGACACGTATAACTCGAGCTTTTTCCAGAAGCGCGTAAGTCGCGCTATAGAAAGTGGGTATGTACGCCTCATCTTCAACTGTGCCGGGTTGAACTACGTTTCCAGCACCGGAATCGGCTCCTTCACTACGTTTCTCAAGACGGTCAAGCCGAAGGGTGGAGATCTCGTGCTCCTGGATATTCAGTCGAAGGTGTTCGAGGTCTTTCAACTCCTCGGTTTTTCGCAGTTTTTCCAGATCAAAACCAGTACCGAAGAGGCCATTGGGTTCTTCAAACAAGGGGGCTCGCGGCCGGCGGGCACGGTGTTCCCCAAAGTGTTTCGTTGTCCCATCTGCTCGACGAAGTTGAAAGCTACGCGCTCGGGGCGATTTCGGTGTTCGAACTGCAAGACCATTCTTGCGATTGATGGGTCCGGTCAGGTATTCTTAGGATGAAGAGTATTCGGCGGATGAGGCGCATAAGAAGCTGGAAGATTGCCAATCCGTTGCTTCCGGGTGCGAACGAGCTCTTCCATACGATCTCCGCGGAGACGGAGAATCCACAAGGAGTGAGATATGGCTGCCGGCAATGAGACGATGGTGAAGACCAAAATCGAAGGGTACCTCATCAATCTTGCCCTCACGTATGAGGAAGCAGGCGAGAACATCTGGGTAATCAATGATGAGGAGAAAGGGCTTGGAAGCGTAGTCGTTTTCGCGGAGGAGGGATTGGTAACCATTCGGGCTAAGGTTATGGATCTCCCGAACAATCGACGCCAAGAGCTCTTCGAGGAGTTGTTGCGCCTCAATGTAGACATGGTGCATGGGGCCTATGCGTTGGACGACAATGACGTTATCCTGATAGAGACATTCGAATTCTCGACGCTTGATTTCGAGGAGTTCCAGGCAGCGTTCGATGCTATCGGGCTCGAGCTGTCAGAGCACTATCCGCGACTGTCGTCGTACCGCGCCTAAGGAATCAAGGAGGCTGCAATGGGTTTGTTCGATCGCTTCAAGCGGGTCGTAAAATCGAATCTCAACGATATGGTCTCGAAGGCTGAGAACCCAGAGAAGATGCTCAATCAACTGATACAGGACATGAATCAGCAGATGATTGAGTCGAAGAAGAGTGTGGCCTCGGCTATCGCGGACGAAAAGAAGATCGAGCGTCAGGTGAATGAGCAACGTAATCAGGCCAACGAATGGGAAAAGAAGGCAATGATGGCGCTCAAGGCGGGGAAAGAGGATCTCGCCAGGGAGGCGCTCACCCGCAAGCAAGAGCACGAACAGTACGCCGATGAGCTGCATGAGCAGTGGGAACAGCAGCATCAGTCGGTTCAGAAGTTGAAAGAGTCTCTCCGGGGACTTCAGCAGAAGATCGAAGAGGCGCAACGCAAGAAGAACCTTCTGATCGCCCGGTCCAAGCGAGCAGAAGCTCAGAAGAAGATCCAGCAGACGGTTTCGGGGATGTCCAATACGTCGGCGTTCGAGGTCTTCGACCGTATGTCGGCAAAGGTAGATCAGATAGAGGCGGAAGCCGAGGCTGCCGGCCAGGTGGAAGACTGGACCAGCAAGGGTGGCGACTCGATGGAAGCGAAGTTCAAGGAGCTGGAGGGCTCCGGCTCATCGCAGAGCACTGATAGAATGCTGGAGGACCTGAAACAGCGGATGGCACTCGAGGAGGACGCCGGGAAAGCCGCGAGCGGTGACAGTGGGAACACCAGCGGGAGCGGCGACTCCGGCGAGAGTGGCAACTCCGGTGGGAGCGGCGACTCTTCTCAATCCTCGTCGGGCGAAGACGAATCTTTGGCGGAGCTGAAGAAGAAGATGCAGGATGAATCGGAAGGTAAGTCTTGACCTCCGGTTGTGCGTCCTAGCCGAACCGCCGGAGGCGGGCGAAGCGATTAGACTGTACTTTCGGGAAGTCGACCGTGTGTCGGTGTTGCTCGTGCCGGCCGCCCCGTTGCCGAGGGCGGAGTGGAGCATTGTGCCGGCCGGGCGACTGGCTGACTTGGCCGCGCGGAACCCATATATAAGCAGGCAAACCAGGCTTATCGCATTTGGTCCTCCACGTTTTGTGACTACGGCCTTTATGCTCGGGTGTTGGGATTTCCTCAAGGACCCGTGGTCGCCCGAGGAGCTCTACCTGCGGCTGCTTCGCTTGGGAGTAAGTGGCCGGAAGGGTGAGCCGCCGAGCGGTGAAGCGGGTGGCGAGCAAGGGGGGTACCAATACAATCGCCGAATGCTGTGGTCGAGTCGACACGCCGTAGAGCTGCGGCCTGCCGAGCATCGGATCCTAGATATGCTCGTACAGCATGCAGAAGAAGTCGTTGACCGACCTGCTTTGGAGACGGCGCTGTGGGATCAGCCAAGGGCCGGCTCGCGTTCTCTGGACATGCATATATCCAATCTGCGTCGGAAGCTGCGATACGTTTCCTCACCCGATCAGGGCCCGCGGATCGAGGCGGTGCGCGGCCAGGGGTATCGGCTTCTCGGCTGGCCGGAACGCGGCGAGCGCCTGTTGGACACGGAAACGAGCATGAATGGACCGGTTGCCGGAGCGGGATTGTGAACAACCTGTGGATAACTTGCGGATTCCGCTCAAAGACCTTAACGAAGATTAAGCATACCCGATTATCGATACACACGAATAGCCGATAAGAGGGGGCGTATTGTTTAATTTATTGTAAAGCAAGTATTTAAGGAAGCTTCTCGCGATTCTGGGTCAAAATCACCCACAGCACTCCGAATTTTGGCCACAGATCAGAACCGGCAACCACCGTGTCAGCTTGTGGAAAGTCTGTGAACAATTCCCGGAGAATCGCCTGGAGCGAACGTCTGTTGCGCTGGGGTAGGGCACGTGCTACGATTTACCGTGGTGCGGAGGGTGGTCGTTTCTCTTATCCGTTACTTGATCTCGCTTCTTGTGTTTGCAGCGGCTATATCTGCGGTATCGACGGTCGGCGCATTGGGAGCCGGATTTGATGCGGCTCGCGGGTTCTCCATCCGGTATTTCGGTTCGCTTGTCGCATCCTACCTGCCGGAGGCGTTGACCGTGGCGGCGCCGGCCGCGCTCTTGGTCGGGCTTTTCAGCGTTGCACGGCAGTCAGCGCTGCGGTTTTCGGTAGGGGCGCTGCTCACCGTTGCCACCGCGGGGATCCTCGGTCCCGGGATAGGCCTTACGGAAGGTTGGGCAGCGTTAGCAGGCCCGCCTGCCGGTGCTATCGGTCCATCGCCGGCAAGCTCGGCAATTAATAGTTTCCACGATTCCCGGGGAACGGTTCACCATCTATACGTGCACCAGGCAGAGGCGACCGAGGTGAGCGGCGTGGGATACTACACGGATGCCGCGCCCGAGGAAGGATTCCGTTACTATCCTGAGGCGTTCGTCGATCGGTTGGAGGGTGTGGTCGTCATTCCCGATACAGATACGGTCCTTCGCTTTGACGAGGCGCAGAATGCATATAGCACTCTGTTTCGACCGCCTGCGGTCGTTGAAGGGTGGGCGTCCGATGTCCGGATTGGGCGAGCGGTGCTCAGGGATTGGCGGAATCTGCCGAGCCTGGCGCGTTGGGGGCACCTTGGCTCAATTGCGTTACTGGTCGGCTCTCTGTGGGTTTTCGTAGACTTCACCCGCTGGCCGCTCTTCAATGCCGTGCTGGCGTTCGTAGCCTTTCGAGGCGTATTCTCCTGGATTGCCGTAGTACAGAGTGACACCTTCTTTGAGCTGGCGGCCTATGTTCTTGCCCCCGCGGTCCGAATGTATGCCCCGGCGATTGCGACGTTGGTTGTGGCCTTCGCGCTTTTCTTTGTCGCGGCCTTGGTACATCTGCGAAGAGCGCGAGAGGAAGAGGGACCGTGATGCCCAAGGATCTCCGCAGACTTCTTGCAGTAATGGTTATCACCTACGTGGCTCTGTACGCCTTTGCTTTTGCACTCGCGGTGTTCGAGTTTCCGGGCCTCACTGTGCACCAGTATCACATGTGGCGCTGGATTATGGCTC
>Ga0207421_10001838_pt1 | contig 26963 bp, 17 predicted proteins | sample SodLakKL_010_SED_4_FD_187542 | JGI IMG/M metagenome (GOLD analysis project Ga0207421, IMG submission 187542) | Alkaline sediment microbial communities from Lake Tanatar, Kulunda Steppe, Russia - 8KL_010_SED (SPAdes) (version 2) | ecosystem: Environmental > Aquatic > Non-marine Saline and...
AGATCGCTTCGCCAGAAGCGCCGGCGCTGCGTTGGGCAAGTTTGAAATAGGTTGGCTATTCCGGCACTTGCCCGCCTTGCTCCGGCACTTCTGGCTGTGGGGTCCATAGTTACCGAACTTCCCGCATGGCCCACTAGGGAAACGCTGATTTATCGGCGTTTCCCTGCGGCACACGGAAGTGCCGCCAGAATCGACCACCGTAGGGGGTTGATTCTGAAGCAAGCTGCAAATCACATTTGCAGCGCAGCGTGCGCCGAGAAAGCCAGGATGGCTTTATTCAGCGCTTGTCTAACGGCGTCTTCCGCCATCAACGTCATGAGGATCAATGTCGTGACCGAAATCTTTCTGCCCGACCTCTGCGACGCGCACGGGGATGCGTTGTCCGTGCTGGAGCCGATATTCTCGAACTTCGGCGGTACCGAGTCCTTTGGCGGCCCTGCCGTGACCGTCAGGTGTTTCGAGGACAATTCCCGGGTCGCGGAGCAGCTATCACGTCCGGGGCATGGCCAGATCCTGGTGGTCGATGGCGGCGGTTCGCTGCGTTGTGCACTGCTGGGGGACAACCTCGCCCGAAAGGGCGCGGAGAACGGCTGGGCCGGGGTTCTGGTCTATGGCTGCGTGCGCGATGTGCAGGTGCTCGCGGAGACACCGATCGGCATACTGGCGCTGGCTCCGCATCCCCGCCGGAGTGTGAAGAGAGGGAGCGGCGAGCTGAATGTCCCGGTGACCTTTGCCTGCGTTACCATTCGTCCCGGCGCCTTCGTCTACGCTGATCCAAACGGTGTCATTCTATCGGCCGAAGCGCTGGTGGCCGGTTCCGAAGCCGCTTCCGGGAAGCCACCGCCTGGGTAGCCGGGGGTCGTGGTTGCGACAGGTACCGGGATCGCGGCCGGAAGCCGGTCCCGCTCAAGTGGTGCGGTCGTGGCACCCTGGAAAGACAGGACGGATGACGATGGGCAAGGGCTTTTACTGGTGGGGACTGGTTGTCGTGCTGTCGCTTGCACTGATTGCGTTCGGGCTGGTCTCGAAACCGGAGTTGGCCGATCCCGATCCGGGCCATCAGACGCTGCCGCTGGCCACCGTGCCGCAGGGCGGGGACTTCGTGCTCTCCGGAGGCGGGCAGGTCTTTGATCTTGCGGATTACCGCGGACAGGTCGTGCTCCTTTATTTCGGTTACACCCATTGCCCGGATGTGTGCCCCACATCGATGGCCGTGATGCGTCAGGTCCTGCGGCCGCTGGCTGCCAGCGAACTGGAGCGGGTGCAGGCGGTTTTCGTCAGTGTCGATCCGGAGCGCGATCGCCCGGAGCAGCTGGCCGAATACGCTGCCTTCTTCCATCCCGAGATCCTCGGGGTTACTGGCACCGAGGAAGAACTGGCCGACGCCGGAACGCGCTACGGCGCCGCGTGGCATCGGGTGAACTCGGGCTCGGAGATGGGGTATTCGGTCGATCACAGCTCCTACATTTACGTGATCGGTCCGGACGGCCGCCTGGTCGAGGCGGTCCCGCACGGCACCGGCTCCGGTCACATCCTGGAGTCCGTCCGCGAACTGCTGGAGGTGGCTGAATGATGGGCAGACTGGCTCTCTTTGCATGGGTTTTCGCCCTGATGGTCGGTGCTTACGCAGCGGAACATCCGGATGGAAACGGCGCGCACCCGGTCGAGGTCGATCAGCCCTTCGTACGGCTGATGCCGCCGGGCCAGCCCAACACCGCGGCCTTCATGATGCTGCGGAACACCAGCGATGCGGATCTGACCCTGATCGGAGCGGAAAGCGGGGCCTCCCGTGTCGTCGAGCTTCACGACCACGAGATGGTCGATGGCATCATGCGGATGCGCGAGGTGGAGCAGATCGCCCTTCCCGCCGACACCCGGGTCGCACTCGAGCGCGGTGGGCTGCATGTGATGCTGATCGGCCTGCACGAGCCGCTGCTGGAAGGCCAACGGGTGCCGATTACCCTGGTCTTCGACAATGCGCCGAGCCTCGAACTTCTTGCACCGGTGCATCACCCCGGGGAGGAACCGCCAATGCACGATCACCGGCATCGGCATTGACGCCAGTGGGCCATGCGGAGCGATCGACGCGGTGCCCGTACTTCATCCGCGGTTGTGGCCACGACGCTGCAGGTGGCGGTCGATCAGCGTGAAGGCGATTGGAGCAATCAGCATGATCGCGGCGATGCGCAGCACGTGGAGGGTGGAGACCATCGCGGTATCGACGTCCAGGGACAGCGCAATCAGGCCCATCTCCACGAGTCCGCCCGGAACCAACGCCAGCAGCAGAGCCGCCCGGTCGAGGCCTAGGGCGTCCGCGAACAGAGCCGCGGCCAGCCACGCCAGCACCATCATCAATACACCCGAGCCGGCACCGACCAGCAGGTAGGGCCAGACGCGCCGAAGCGTCAGGCCAGCGAACCGCGCGCCCAGCGCCGTGCCAACGACGACCTGCGCGGCGGCGATCAGTTCGAAGGGTGGGGGAGCGGCAGTCCACCCGGCGATGTGCACCGCGGCGCTGAGCACCATCGGACCGACCAGCGCGGCGGCCGGCACCCTGAGCGGACGGGCGATCCAGTATCCGAGGACCGCGCAGGCAGCCATCAGGAGGCCGTCGAAGAGCGGCGTCTGCAGCAGGCTCACCGCGGCCGGGGGCAGCGTCGGAACGTCCACGCCTTCGAGGACACGAAAATAGAAGGGAATCACCGCGACGATCACGAGTATCCGGGTCGCGTGCATCAGGGTGATCACCCGGCCGTCTGCGCCGTGGGCCTCACCGGCCAGCACCATCTCGGTGAGGCCGCCCGGGGCACCGGAAAAGTATGCCGTCGCCCGATCGAGACCCATCCCGAAACGCAGGAAAGCGAAGGCCAGGACCATCGTGACCACCAGAAGGCCTGACATCACGGCAACGGCGGAGCCCCAGTTGGCGATCTGCGCCCCGATCTCGGGCGTGAAGGCAGAACCCAGCATGACGCCGAGGATGGCGATCATCACCGTGCGCAACCGCGCAGGAATCGTCAGTCTTGCCCCTGCCAGGCTCGCCAGAGTGACCGTTATCAGCGCCCCGAGCATCCAGGCGAGCGGGGCGCCGGCATACGCGAACACCGCGCCGCCGCCAACCCCGGTGGCTAGGCCGCCAAGGGTGCGTCTCCATGTCGGCGCGACCGCCGGGTCGGCGTTGGCCGCGAGCGAGGGGAGGGGACCGAAAAGGCTGTGGCGGTCCATAGGTCTTCCTGTCTGTCAGCCAGGCCGTTCCCGGACCCACCGCTGCGGGTGGTCGGCCGGCTGGTGGAAGGCACAGGGTAACGAATGCGGCCGGGGCGCGGCGTCTGGTGGATCTTACGTAGCAACACGTACTGGCTGGCGGACTCCCGTCGCTTAGTATGACCGTGGAGGTGTCGCCATGAACAAAAACCTGAATCTTCGCCCCGAGCGTTCCCGGGGACTGCTGGCCGCGACCGCCGTGCTGGTTTCGGGCCTCGGCCTCTTCGGCGCCTGGGGCTGCACCAAGGCACATACCATGAACGGTTTCGATGTTTCGCAGGCGGAAGTCCCGGTATCCGAGATCCATCGGGGAGGGCCGCCCCGGGATGGCATCCCGGCCCTGACCGATCCGGAATTCGTGGCATCGGACCAGGCACCGTGGCTTGACGCCGACGACCGCGTGCTTGGCGTCCATCGCAACGGAATCGCGAAGGCCTATCCGCTGGGAATCATGAACTATCACGAGGTGGTGAACGACCTCTTTGCCGGCGAGCCCATCGCGGTGACTTACTGCCCGCTGTGCTTTTCCGGGCTGGCCTTCAGGGCGGAGGAGCCGGATGGCACCCGATTGCTGCTGGGAGTGTCGGGGCTGCTCTACAACTCCGCGGTGCTGCTCTACGATCAGCGCAGCGAGTCGCTCTGGTCACAGATTGCGGCGAGTGCGATCAGCGGACCACGGCGCGGGGAGACCCTTGAGACCGTCCCGCTTGCAAACACGACCTGGGAGGCGTGGCGGAACGAGCATCCGGAGACCGTCGTGCTGTCCCGGAACACGGACTATTCGCGGAACTACGATCGGGACCCCTACGCCGAATACGCGAAGGACGAAGCCCTGATGTTCCCGGTCCGATTCCGGACGCACGGCGAACACCCGAAGACCCGGGTGCTCGGTGTGGAGATCGGCGGGGAGGCACGCGCCTATCCGTTGCCCGCATTCCCTGACAACGGCCAGCACCGCCTGGAGCACGAACTCGCCGGCGAGTCGATCACCGTGCTGATCGATTCGGACGGTCAGACAGGCCGGGTGCTGGATGAGCAGGGGGAGGAGATTCCAAGCCTGATCAGTTTCTGGTTTGCCTGGTTCGCCTTCCACCCCGACACGGACTGGTACGAACCCGGGCAGTGAATTTGCTCCATGCCTCCGTTGCGCCGGCCTCCGTGCCGGCGCATCGTAGGGGCATGATTCGCATCGACGGAAATATGGGAGAAGGCGGGGGACAGGTGCTGCGCAGCTGCGTGTCGCTGTCGCTGCTGACAGGCAAGTCGGGGACCGTTCGCGTCGTGCCCGAGGTCTACTCGGGCACGACGGATTGAGGAGACGCCGTGCGCCCCCAGTTTCACATGCACCTGGTGAACGGGACCACGGGTGATCCGGTCCTTTACGTCGATTTCCAGTTCCAGCGCCGCGCGCTGCTGTTCGATCTTGGCGAGATCGGCATGCTGCCGGCCAGGCGGGTGCTGCGGATTACCGATGTCTTCGTTTCGCACACGCACATGGATCACTTCATCGGGTTCGACAGCCTGTTGCGCCTGATGGTCGGACGCTCGAAGCATCTGCGGCTCTACGGTCCGCCCGGCTTTCTCGACAGGGTGGCGCACCGGGTACTGGGATACACCTGGAACCTGGTGCAGAACTTCCCGGTGGAACTCGTGATCGACGCGGCGGAACTGCGGGCAGACGGCCGGCTGCACCGGGCGCGGTTCCGTTCCGCACGGCATTTCGAACGCGAGCCGCGCGACCCGGTGGAGGCCCCCGGCGGGGTGTTGCGGGACGAGGAGGAATTTCGCGTGCGGGCGGCGCCGCTGGATCACAACGGCATCGTTTCACTGGGCTTTGCGCTGGAGGAGAAGGCGCACCTGAATGTCTGGAAGGACCGGCTGGATGACCTGGGTCTGCCGACCGGGCCGTGGCTGACCGAACTCAAGCAGCGCGTGCGCCGGGGCGATCGGGACGATACCCCGTTGACGATCCGATGGCGGGACGGGAAGGGGCAACACGAGCGGGTGGAAACGCTGGGGCGGCTGCGCCGGGAGGTGCTGCGCGAAGTCCCGGGGCAGACGATCGCCTTCGTGGTCGATGCCGCCTTTCACGGCCCCAATCGGCGGGCCATCGTGGACCTTGCTCGGTATGCGGACCACTTCTACGTCGAGGCGCCCTTCCTGAACGAGGCGGCCGAACGGGCCGCCGCGACCGGACACCTGACCACCGGGCAGGCAGGCTGGCTTGCCCGTGAGGCGGGTGCGAGGCGCGTGATTCCCTGCCACTTCTCGTCCCGGCACGCCGGGCAGGAGGCGGCGATCGAGGAACAGGTACAGGCGGCCTTCGGGGACGGCGATCGCGGGGAGGATTGACTCGAAAGAACAGCCGGGAACGGGTGTTGCGGATCTGTCCCGGCAGGCGCAGGGCGCCGAGCCGCCGTGCTGCCCCACCCGATGATACGATATAGCGACCCCGCTCGAGCTGTCCATGTTCTGGTCGAATCCCGAAATCTCCTACCGCAACGTCGGTCTGCTGGCACTGGCGCAGGCGATGCTGATGACCGGCACCTCGCTGCTGATCTCGACGTCGGCGCTGGTGGGCCGGAACCTGGCGCCCGACCCCGGGTGGGCGACGCTACCGCTGGGGCTGCAGTTCCTCGCGATGACCCTGTCGACGATTCCGGCTTCCCTGTTCATGGGCCGGTATGGCCGGCGCGCGGGTTTCCTGGTCGGCGTGCACCTTGGCCTTGCGGGCACGCTGCTCGCGGGCTACGCGATCTTAACCGGAAATTTTCTGCTGTTCTGTGCCGCTGCCGTGCTCCTGGGCAGCTTCAACGCGACGGGCCAGTTCTACCGCTTCGCGGCGGCGGAGGTGGCATCCGAGTCCCTGAAAGCACGGGCGATCGGACTCGTGCTCGCCGGGGGCATCGCTGCGGCCTTCCTCGGGCCGAACCTCGCCGCGTGGACGCGGGAACTCGCCGGACCGGACTTCGCGGCGAGCTACCTGATCCTGGCGGGCCTCTATGTGGTCGGGCTGCTCGCGATCCTGCCGCTACGGATTCCCCTGCCGCCGCGCATTGTGCTGCGCGCGCAGGGGCGTCCGCTGCGGGAGATCGCCACCGGCCGGGTGTTCGCGATTGCCGTGCTTGCGGCGGCGGTCGGCTATGGCGTGATGAACCTGCTGATGGTCGCCACACCCCTGGCGATGGAGGGACACCACCATCGTTTCGAGGATGCCGCCTTCGTGATTCAGTGGCACGTGGTCGCGATGTTCCTGCCGTCATTCTTCACCGGAGACCTGATCCGGCGTTTCGGCGTGTACCGGATCCTGGTGATCGGCGTGCTGCTCAATCTCGCGAGCGTCGGCGTGAACTTCCACGGGCACGATGTGATGCACTACTGGCTTGCGCTGGTGCTGCTGGGCGTGGGCTGGAACTTCCTGTTCATCGGCGGCACCACGCTCCTCACTGAGGCCCACCGCCCGGAGGAGAAGGCCAAGACCCAGGCGCTGAACGACTTCATCGTGTTCGGCACGGTGACCGTGACGGCCCTCGGTTCCGGCGCGTTGCTGGCGACGGTGGGCTGGGGCACGATCAATGCACTGGTGGTGCCGTTCCTGCTGGCGGTGCTGGTGGCGCTGTGGTGGGTACGGCGGTCGTAGGGCCGGCGGACCCTTCCTCTGCCCTCTGCGCAAGCGGGGAAGAGCGCGCAGGACAAAACTCCGTCCCGCGTCTCCCGACGGGCATGCCCTGCAGGCATCCGGGTGGTGGCTGAGTCCACGCCCCTCGGCAGGTAGAATGGCGGTAACGGAATGGCAGGAACCGATTGATCGAAATGACCGACATCCCCCCAGACCCGCGCCCGCACCGGTTTTGCGTCGCGCCGATGATGGACTGGACGGATCGATGGTGTCGGCGTTTTCACCGGCTGCTGACGCGGCGCGCACTGCTGTATACCGAGATGCTGCATGCAAACGCGGTTGTGCATGGCGATCGGCGTCATTTGCTCGGGTTCGACAGCCAGGAGCATCCGGTGGCGCTGCAGCTCGGGGGCTCGGATCCGCGGGTGCTCGCCGAAGCCGCACGCATCGGCGCTGATTTCGGGTACGACGAGATCAATCTGAATGTCGGATGCCCGTCCGAGCGGGTGCAATCCGGAGCCTTCGGCGCCTGCCTGATGGCGACGCCGGAGACTGTAGCCGAATGTGTCGAGGCAATGGCCGACGCGGTGCCGCTACCGGTCACGGTGAAACACCGGATCGGGATCGACGAACAGGACTCCGAGGCGGATCTGCATCGCTTCGTCTCGCGCGTCGCGGATGCCGGCTGCCGGCGTTTCGTCGTGCATGCGCGCAAGGCCTGGCTGAAGGGGTTGAGTCCGGCGGCGAACCGGGAGGTGCCGCCGCTGGATTATCAACGGGTGTATCGCCTGAAGGAGGAATTTCCCCATCTGCAGATTGTGATCAACGGCGGTATCGCCGATCCCGAGTCGGGGCTCGCGCATCTTCAGCGGGTGGACGGCGTGATGCTGGGGCGCGCGGCATACTATCGGCCATTCGCGCTCGGTCGCGTGGACCGGCTTTATTTCGGTGCCGGGGATGACCGGGACTACCCGGAAATCGTGGAGGATCTGGTGGCACTGGCCGAGGAGCTCTGCTCGCGGGACGTGCCGCTGTCGCGCCTGACCCGGCATGTCCTGGGCCTTTTCCACGGCGCACCCGGAGCCCGCCACTGGCGGCGGGTCCTCACCGAAGGCCGGCGCCAGCGACACGCGGGGCCCGAGCTGATCGAGTGGGCCGTGCGCCCCTGCCTGAAGGCGGCGAGCTGACGCGGCGGGGAAACTCGGGCCGATCTTCCCCGGCGACGGAATCGGCGAGAGGACTCGCCGCCTGCCGGGTCAGCGGGGGAGGTCGGAGTGCCCCATCAGGAAGGCGTCGACGGAATGGGCGCACTGCCGGCCCTCGCGAATCGCCCAGACCACCAGCGACTGGCCGCGGCGCATGTCGCCGGCGGCGAACAAGCCTTCGACATTGGTGTAGTAGGCTCGGGGCCCTTCGGTCGCGCCCTTCACGTTGCCGCGCGGATCCAGCTCGAGTTCTTCCGCCTGCCGCAATTCCGCAATCATGCCCTCGTGTGCCGGATGCACGAAGCCCATCGCGAGCAGTACCAGGTCGGCGGGCATCTCACCCTCGCTGCCCGGCACCTCGGACATCTGCCAGCGGCCCTGCTCGTCACGGTCCCAGCGGACCAGCACGTATTTCAGCGCGCGAACGTTGCCATTGCCGTCGTCGACGAAGCCCTTGGTCGCGACGTTCCACATCCGCTCGCAGCCCTCCTCCTGAGAGCTGGAGGTGCGGAGGCGATTTGGCCACTCGGGCCAGGTCAGGCCCTTGTCCTCCTTCTCCGGCGGCTTGTCCAGGATCTCGATCTGGGTCACGGAAGCGGCGCCGTGGCGGTTGGAGGTGCCGATGCAGTCGGATCCGGTATCGCCGCCACCGATGACCACGACATGCTTGCCGTTCGCATTGATGAATTCCGTGTCGGGGACAAACAGTCCCTGTACACGCCGGCTGTTACGCGTAAGGAAATCCATCGCATAGTGGACCCCGTTCAGTTCCCGGCCGGGGACCGGCAGATCGCGCGGCCACTCCGCGCCGCCGGCAAGGACCACCGCGTCGTATTCTTCGCGCAGCCTGGACATGGGGATGTCGACGCCGATGTTCGAGTTGGTATGGAACTCCACACCCTCCGTCCGCATCTGCGCCATGCGCCGGTCGATCAGTGTCTTCTCGAGCTTGAAATCCGGGATTCCGTAGCGCAGCAGCCCGCCAATGCGGTCGGCCTTCTCGAAAATGGCGACCTGGTGTCCGGCGCGCGCAAGCTGCTGCGCGCACGCGAGCCCGGCCGGTCCGGAGCCGATGATCGCCACGCTCTTGCCGGTACGCCGCTGTGCGACCTGCGGCTTGATCCAGTTCTCGTCCCAGGCCCGGTCGACGATTGCGCATTCGATGGTCTTGATGCTCACCGGCGAATCGTCGATGTTCAGCGTGCAGGCCGCCTCGCACGGGGCGGGGCAGATGCGACCGGTGAATTCGGGAAAGTTGTTGGTCAGGTGGAGGGTCTCGATCGCTTCCTGCCATTCCCCCCGGTAGACCAGGTCGTTCCACTCCGGGATCAGGTTGTCCACCGGGCAGCCCTGGTGACAGTACGGGATACCGCAGTCCATGCAACGGGCCCCCTGTGCGCTGACCTCCGATTCGGGCAGGGGGATCACGAACTCTCTGTAGTGGACGACCCGGTCCGCGACCGGCTCGTAGCGCCGGTCACGGCGTTCGATCTCCATGAATCCGGTTGGCTTACCCATGGGCTGCGGTCTCCTTCAGGGGCTGCGCGGGCTTCGGAGCCCGGTGCGGAACGGGTGGGCGGCTCCTCTTTGCCTGCATCTCCTCGAGCGCGCGGCGGTAATCAAGCGGCATCACCTTGACGAAGCGCGAGAACTGGTTTTCCCAGTCCGCGAGGATCGTGCGGGCAACATCGGAGTTGGTGTAGTGGAGGTGCCGCTCGATCAGGGTGCGCAGACGCTGCTTGTCGTGGCGGGTCATGTCACGGGTCAGATCAACCAGACCCGGCGTCTCCATGTCGCCGCCCTGGTGATCCAGCGCCTCGAGCGCATCGTCCTCGTCCGGGATCGGCTGCAGTTCGACCATCGCCATGTTGCAGCGCCGCTCAAAGCTGCCGTCGCCGTCGAAGACATAGGCGACGCCTCCGGACATGCCGGCGGCGAAGTTCCGTCCGGTGGGGCCGAGGCAGACCATCACGCCGCCGGTCATGTACTCGCAGCCGTGATCGCCGACACCCTCGACCACAGCGATCGCCCCGGAGTTGCGGACGCAGAAGCGCTCGCCCGCCACTCCCCGGAAGAAGCACTCACCGCTGATCGCTCCGTAGAGCACGGTGTTGCCGACGATGATGTTTTCCTCGGCCCGGGCAATCCCGGCATCGGCCGGGGGGTAGATAATCAGGCGACCGCCGGAAAGGCCCTTGCCGACGTAGTCGTTTGCGTCGCCCTCGAGCTCCACGGTCACGCCCCGGGCCAGCCACGCACCCCAGGACTGGCCACCAGTGCCTTTGGCCTTGATGTAGATGGTGTCGTCGGGCAGCCCGGCGTGGCCGTAGCGTTCGGCCACGCGACCGGACAGCATCGTGCCAACGGTCCGATGGTAGTTCTTGACCGGGGTTTCGATCCGGACGGGCTCACCCCTTTCGAGCGCCGGGGCGGCCTGCCGGATCAGTTCCTGGTCCAGTGCCTCGTCGAGATGATGGTCCTGTGCCTCGCGCTGGTAGAGAGCAACCTCGGGGGTGACCTTGGGCTTTTCCAGGATGCGCGAGAAGTCGAGCCCGTGAGCCTTCCAGTGTTCGATGGCCTTGCGCATCTCGAGGCGGTCGGACTGCCCGATCATCTCGTTCACGGTCCGGAAGCCGAGTTGCGCCATGTACCGGCGGACCTCTTCGGCGACGAAGAAGAAATAATTGATCACGTGTTCCGGCTTGCCGGTGAAGCGTTTGCGCAGCTCCGGGTCCTGCGTCGCCACGCCCACCGGACAGGTGTTCAGGTGGCACTTGCGCATCATGATGCAGCCTTCCACGATCAGCGGCGCAGTCGCGAAGCCGAACTCGTCGGCGCCGAGCAGGGCACCGATGACCACGTCCCGACCAGTGCGCATGCCGCCGTCGACCTGCACCGCGATCCGGCCGCGCAGACGATTCATCACCAGCGTCTGATGGGTCTCGGCGAGGCCGATCTCCCACGGGCTGCCCGCGTGCTTGATCGAGGTCAGCGGGCTGGCGCCCGTGCCGCCGTCGTAGCCGGCGATGGTCACGTGGTCGGCGTGGGCTTTCGAGACACCGGCGGCGACGGTGCCGACGCCGATCTCGGAGACCAGCTTCACCGAGATCCGCGCGCGCGGATTCACGTTCTTGAGGTCGTGGATCAGCTGCGCCAGATCCTCGATCGAGTAGATATCGTGGTGCGGGGGCGGCGAGATCAGGCCCACGCCCGGCGTCGAGTGGCGCACCCTGGCGATCTGCGCGTTCACCTTGTGACCCGGCAGCTGACCGCCCTCGCCGGGCTTGGCCCCCTGCGCGATCTTGATCTGGATGTCGTCGGCATTCACCAGGTACTCGGCGGTGACGCCAAAGCGGCCGGAGGCAACCTGCTTGATCGCGGAACGCGCCGGGTTCGGCGATCCGTCGGGCAGGGGCAGGAAGCGCTCGGCCTCCTCGCCACCCTCGCCGGTGTTGGACTTGCCGCCGATCGCGTTCATCGCCACGGCCAGCGTCGAGTGCGCCTCATGGGAGATCGCGCCGAAAGACATCGCGCCGGTTGCGAAGCGCTTCACGATCTCCGACGCCGGTTCGACCTCGTCGATCGGGATCGGATTTTCGGCGTAGCGAAGGTCCATCAGGCCCCGGAAAGTCAGCAGACGCTCGTTCTGCTCATCGATCAGGCGCGAGTACTCCGCGTAGGTCCTGGCGTCGTTGGCGCGCGTTGCGTGCTGGAGCTTGGAGATTGTCTCCGGTGTCCACACGTGGTCCTCGCCGCGCAGTCGGAAGGCGTAGTCTCCGCCCACGTCGAGCTGCCGCCGGTAAAGGTGCTCGTTACCGAAGGCCAGCGCGTGCCAGCGCACCGCCTCCTTCGCAACCTCCGGCAGGCCGATACCGCCGACACGGGTCTGGGTGCCGGTGAAGTACTCGTCAAGGAACGCATTGTTCAGACCGACGGCGTCGAAGATCTGCGCGCCGCAATAGGATTCCAGCGTGGAGATGCCCATCTTCGACATCACCTTCAGCAAGCCCTTGCCCACGGCCTTGATGTAGCGCCGCTGCGCCTCCTCAAAGCTCAGGCGTTCGGGGAAGCGCGGGAGCATCGAGTGGATGGTGTCGAAGGCGAGGTAGGGGTTGATCGCCTCGGCGCCGTAGCCGGACAGCGTCGCATAGTGATGGACTTCCAGTGCGGCGCCGGTTTCGACCACGATGCCCGAACTGGTGCGCAATCCGGTGCGGATCAGGTGGTGATGCACGGCCGACGTGGCCAGCAGCATCGGGATGGGGATCGAGTCCTGGTTGGTGTTGCGGTCGGACAGGATCAGGATGTTGAAGCCGTCCAGCACGGCCTTTTCCGCCTGACTGCAGAGGCGTGCCAGCGCTTCCTTCATGCCCTCGGCGCCTTCGGCGGCCGGGTACACGGTGTGCAGGGTGCGCGTGCGGAAGGCGCCGCCGGAGTTGTACTCGATATGGCGGATCCGCTCGAGGTCCTGGTTGGTCAGCACCGGCTGCGGGGTTTCCAGCCGCCAGTGGGTCCCGGCCTCGTTGATACCAAGCAGGTTGGGGCGCGGCCCGATGATGCAGACCAGCGACATCACGAGTTCCTCGCGGATCGGATCGATCGCCGGGTTCGTCACCTGAGCGAAGTTCTGCTTGAAGTAGCTCGAGAGGTGTTTCGGGCGGCTTGAAAGAACGGATGGCGGGTTGTCGGCTCCCATCGAGCCGACCGCCTCCTGCCCGGTGACGACCATCGGGGTCAGCAGGAACTTCAGGTCCTCCTGCGTGTAGCCGAAGGACTGCTGCAGGTCGAGCAGGGTGGCATCGTCCGGGGCCATCGGACCTACGCCGGTCGGCAGTTCCTCGAGCCGGATCTGGGTCTTCTTCAGCCAATCCGCGTAGGGCTTGGCCCGCGAGAGCGTCGACTTGATCTCCGTGTCGTCGATGATCCGTCCCTCTTCGAGGTCGATCAGCAGCATCTTGCCGGGCTGCAGGCGCCACTTGGTGACGATCCGTTCTTCGGGGATGTCGAGCACGCCCATTTCCGAGGCCAGGATCACCATGTCGTCGTCGGTGACCAGGTAGCGGGCGGGACGCAGGCCGTTGCGATCGAGGGTCGCGCCAATCTGCCGACCGTCGGTGAACGCGATTGCGGCCGGTCCGTCCCACGGCTCCATCAGCGCCATGTGGTATTCGTAGAACGCGCGCCGGTCCTCGTCCATCAGCTGGTTGCCCGCCCAGGCCTCCGGAATCAGGATCATCATCGAGTGGGCGAGCGAGTAGCCCCCCATCAGGAGCAGCTCCAGCGCGTTGTCAAAACAGGCGGAGTCGGACTGACCTTCGGGAATCAGCGGCCAGATGGTCGCCAGGTCTTCGCCGAGCACCTCGGAACGCATGGTGTGGCGGCGAGCCGCCATCCAGTTGACATTCCCGCGCAGCGTGTTGATCTCCCCGTTGTGACAGATCATGCGGAAGGGCTGGGCGAGGTCCCAGGTCGGGAAGGTATTGGTGGAAAAGCGCTGATGCACCAGGGCCAGCGCGCTGGCAAAGCGTTCATCGCGCAGATCCAGGAAGTAGTTTCCGACCTGATAGGCGAGCAGCATGCCCTTGTAGTTCAGGGTGCGCGAGGACATCGAGCTCACGTAATAGGCCGTTGTCTCGTAACCCGCCGCACGGATCTCGTTGTCCATGCGCTTGCGGATCACGAAGAGCTTCCGCTCGAAGCTGTCCTGGTCCGCGCAATGCGGACCGCAGCCGATGAAAACCTGCCGGACGACAGGCTCGCTCGGGCGCACCGTCTCTCCGAGGTCGCTGTTGTCGACCGGTACGTCGCGCCATCCCAGGACGGTCTGGCCGCCGTCCTCGATGTGCCGGTTGATCACGGCCTCCATTTCTGCGCGCGGCTGGTCGTCGCGCGGCAGAAAGACCATCCCGACGCCGTATTCCCCGGCCGGGGGCAGGTCGAAGTCCACGACCGCGCGCAGGAATTCGTCGGGCATCTGCACCAGGATGCCGGCCCCGTCGCCCGCCTTCGGATCGGCACCGACCGCGCCGCGGTGGTGCAGGCGTTCGAGCAGCTCGAGGCCCTGAGCCACGATGCGGTGGGTCTTCTCGTTCTTGATGTGGCAGACAAACCCGACGCCGCAGGAATCACGTTCGAGTGCAGGGTCGTACATCCCCTGCGCGGGGGGTAGGGCGCGAATGCTCATCATAGGACCTCGTTGATGCCAGATCGTTGGCGGATGCGGGCGCACGGAAGCCATGACCGTGGGCACGGCCCGGAGCGGTCACCCGCTACCCCGCAGACTGTCAGCCTAGTCATCACGCAGCAATCGTGCCATTTCCGCGATGCATGTTGTGGCGATCGAGGGCCTCGTGATCGGCGGTGGTGCATCGGTATGGTGCAATTCATGCGCCGCTCGTGCGAAAACCGTGCGCCGGAGAGAGGCCCGCGGATGGATAGTGCCCGGCGGGAAGGAGCGTGGGCGGCCGACTCCTCAGCCGCGGAAAAATACCCCGGCGGTATCGGTCCGGTCAAGGATGTGCGGCGCCTCGTTGAATGCGCCTCCGCCTCCGCTGTGGAAGCACTGCTTCCACAGGCAATGTGGCACGAGGCTCGCGTGCTACAGGGCTCATGCGTGGGGCTCGATCAGGCCGTTTTCGAGGAGCTCCCGAAGCACGGGTTCGAGTTCGGGCAGGGCAGTGCTCCATTCTTCCGGAACAAGGGTCTCTGCAGCGCAGAAAAACTCCGCGGCGGCCGCAGACAGACCGGGTGCCGCGAGGGATCGCCCGGCCACGAACAGCACGACACCGGCGTCGTTCCGGATCCAGTAACGCCGGAGTTCGGGATCGAGTCGATAGCGCGTCGTGGAATCCAGTTCCGCCGGCGGGTCGCCCCCATCGCGCACCGGCCCCTGCTCCCCGGTATGGTCCTGCTGCGCGCGGCTTAGAAACTCTCCCAGGAACCGGTCCAGTGCCGTCGGCTGCAGCTGCAGGCGCTCGATCAGGCCGGCGCGCAGCGCGGCGAGGTCACTGGCATCGAGCTCGTGGGGGTGCACCGAGGGTTCGCGCCCGGGATCGCTGACGCGCTCGGGACCCACGGAATCCAGCCGGTCCTCTAGAAATCCACCAACAAGGTCCCGCCAGGCGGGTGCCCGAAAGCCGATCGACCAGGTCATGCACTCCTCGTCGAGGGACATGCCGAGGTGCGGTATGCCGGGCGGCAGGTAGAGCATGTCCCCCGGTTCCAGAACCCATTCACGGGTTGCCTCGAAATGCCGGAGAATGGCCAGCGGCAGGGCGGGCAGGCAGATCGGGGACTGCGGTGGCGGTTCCTGGATCTGCCAGCGCCGCCGTCCCTGGGCCTGGAACAGGAAGACGTCGTAGGCGTCGATGTGCGGCCCGACCGAGCCATCACGCGCGGCGAAGGAAATCATCAGGTCGTCGCGCCGCCACTGCGGGACAAAATCGAAGCGGCGCAGCCACTCAGGGCCCTCGGGCCAGTAGTGCTCGATGCCGGAGACGAGCAGCGTCCAGGCGGTCGGTGGCAGCCGGCTGAAGCGTTCGGGGTCGAAGGGACCGTATTCAACGCTCCAGTCCCGGCGGTCGGGGTGCCCGAGCACGATCCGCGAGCGTATCCCTGGTTCGCAGGCGAGACCGGCAAGGTCGTCGCCGTCGATCGGGTTTCGGAAGGCGGGGATCGCGCCGCGAATCAGTAGCGGGTGGCGCTGCCAGTAGTCGCGCAGGAATTCCTGCGGATCCATTCCGCCGAGCGGCGAGGGCGGCGGAACGGACCTGCCGGCGTTCAACGGGGGCTGGGGCGGACTGCCCGCGATCGCCACGTCAGGCCCGGCCGCGGATCTGACGCGCGAGCTGTACGGCCAGTCCGACGTATCCTGCGGGGGACAGTTCGCGCAGCCGAACGCGGGCATCCTCCGGAATCTCGAGTCCGTCGACGAATTCGCGCAGCCGCTCGGCGGATACCCGCTGGCCGCGGGTCAGTTCCTTCAGCTTCTCGTAGGGCGCCTCGATTCCGTGGCGACGCATCACCGTCTGCATCGCCTCGGCGAGGACCTCCCAGTTCGCGTCCAGGTCTGCCTGCATACGCTCGGGATCGGCATCCAGCTTGCCAAGGCCCCGGATGAAGGAGCGGTAGGCGATCAGCGACCAGGCGAAGCCGATGCCGATGTTGCGCAGCACCGTGGAATCCGTCAGATCGCGCTGGAAACGCGAGATCGGGAGCTTCGCGGCGAGGTGGTCCAGCACGGCATTAGCGAGACCGAGGTTGCCCTCGGCATTCTCGAAGTCGATGGGGTTGACCTTGTGCGGCATGGTGGAAGAGCCGACCTCGCCGGCGACCACGCGCTGGCGGAAGTAACCCGCGGAGATGTAGCCCCAGATGTCCCGGCTGAGGTCGATCAGCACCGTGTTCGCACGCATCAGCGCGTGGAAGAGTTCGGCGAGGAAGTCGTGCGGCTCGATCTGCGTCGTATAGGCGTTGGGCTGAAGGCCGAGGCTCCCGATCATTCTGGTGGCCAGCGCCGGCCAGTCGACCTCGGGATAGGTGACCACATGGGCGTTGTAGTTGCCCACCGCGCCGTTGATCTTCCCGAGGATGGGCGAATGTTCCAGCTGCGCGATCTGCCGCTCGAGACGCGCGACTACGTTCGCCAGTTCCTTGCCAAGTGTGGTCGGCGAGGCCGGTTGTCCGTGGGTTCGTGACAGCATCGGCTGGCCGGCGAGGGCGCGGGCGAGGGTGGCGAGCTGCTGCGAGAGCTCGCGCAACGCAGGGAGAATCACTGCGTCACGGGCCTCGCGCACCATCAGCGCATAGGCGAGGTTGTTGATGTCCTCCGAGGTGCAGGCAAAGTGCACGAATTCGATCTGCGCGGCCAGCGCCGGGTGTCCGGCCATGCACTCCTTGATGTAGTACTCGATGGCCTTGACGTCGTGGTTGGTCGTGGCCTCTATGGCCTTCACGCGTTCGGCGTCGCTGGTGCCGAAGTCGCCTGCGATGCGGTCCAGGAAGGCTGCACCATCGGGGTCCAGTGGCGGTACCTCGCTGATGGCCGGTTCCTCGGCCAGCGCCTTCAGCCAGGCGACTTCGACCCGCACCCGCGCCTGCATCAGCGCCTGTTCACTGAAATACGCGCGCAGCGTCTCGGTATGGCGGGCATAGCGGCCGTCGACCGGGCTGACGGCAGTGAGCGGGGAGAGGGTCATCAACGGCTCCGGGGAGATCCCATCGGGCCGGCGATTATAGCGCGGATCCCGCCGGGTTCAGCCCGGGCGGCAAGCAGGAGCGACGACCTGCCAAATGGACATCGGTTCCGATCCCGGGGTGGCGGATCGCCAGCCGGAGTCGCTCCCGGTTTGCGTCGGGATAGAATGAGGATTCATTCGCTCCGGAGCGCAATGATGGCCAACGAGGACTACCGCATCGAACACGACAGCATGGGGCCGGTCCGTATCCCGGCCGACGCCCCCTGGGGTGCCCAGACCCAGCGCGCCGTGGACAACTTCCGGATCGCCCACCGGCCGCTTCCCGACGCCTTCATTCGCGCGCTGGCGCAGATCAAGGCCGCCTGCGCCGAGGTGAACCGCGAGCTCGGCGGGCTTACCACCGAACAGGCGGCCGCGATCGTCGCGGCCGCCGATGCGATCGCGCTGGGACAGCACCGTGCGGCCTTTCCGGTCGATGTCTACCAGACCGGGTCGGGAACCAGCACCAACATGAATATGAACGAGGTGATCGCGCACCTCGCCGCCGAAGCCGACAGCCCGGTTCACCCGAATGACCACGTGAACCGCGGGCAGAGCTCCAACGACGTGATCCCGACCGCGATCCACGTGGCCGCCACGGTGGAACTGGAACAGCAGCTGCGGCCTGCGCTGCGCCACCTGATCGCGGTGATCGCGCGCCGGGAGCGTCAGCTCGGTGATGTGGTAAAGACAGGGCGCACGCACCTGATGGACGCGATGCCGATCCGGCTCGACCAGGAGCTCTCCGGCTGGCGCACGCAGCTCGAACTCGGCGAGGCCCGGCTGGACGAGCTGCGCCGGCGCCTGGGCAAGCTCGCGATCGGCGGGACCGCGGTCGGCACCGGCGTCAATGCCCCCGAGGGCTTCGGCGAGCGCGTGGCCCGGCGCCTCTCGGAACGGCTGGAGCTGACCTTCGTGCGCCAGGGGAATGGCTTTGCCGCACTGGCGAGTCAGGACACGGCGGCCGAGCTCTCCGGTCAGCTGCGGACCCTTGCCACCACGTTGCTGAAGATCGCGAACGATCTTCGCTGGATGAACTCGGGCCCGCTGACGGGCCTGGGGGAGATCGGACTCCCGGCCCTGCAACCCGGCAGTTCGATCATGCCCGGCAAGGTGAACCCGGTGATCCCCGAAGCGGTGGCGATGGCCTGCGTGCAGGTGACGGGCCTGGATGCCGCCATCAATGGCGCTGCGCAGTCCGGGAATTTCCAGCTGAACGTGATGCTGCCGCTGATCGCCGACAACCTGCTGACCCAGATCGGGCTGCTGGCCGGATCGATGAACCACCTCGCGGACCGCGCGATCGCGGATTTCACGGTAAATCGGGCACACCTGGAAGAGGCGCTGGCCCGCAATCCGATCCTGGTCACGTCGCTGAATGCGGAGATCGGTTACGAGGCCGGGGCCCGGATCGCCAAGCTCGCGTACCAGACGGGGCGTCCGATCCTCGACGTCGCCGCCGAACAGACCGGGATCGAGCGCGAACGGCTGGCGGGTCTGCTGGATCCGATGCGACTCACCGGGCCGCGCTGACGCCTGTCCAGGCGCTGGCGCCGGGCTTCCGGTTCGCAATGCAGGGGCGCTCCCATCCCGATTATGGAAGCGCTGAATAAAGCCAACCTGGCTTTTTCAGCGCACGCTTCGCTGCAAATGTGATTTGCAGCTTGCTTCAGAAGCTACCACCTGCGGTGGTCGATTCTGGCGGCACTTCCTTGTGCCGCAGGGAAACGCCGATAAATCAGCTTTTCCTGATCAGGGGGTGCCCGCGGGACCGGTCTCTGCCGTTCGAGCCGGCCCGTGGATGCGCTCGCGCAGGCGCTGAAAAATCACGTAAAGCATGGGGATCAGGAACACACCGATCAGCGCGGCCGCCAGCATGCCGCCGAAGACGGCCGTGCCCACGCCACGTTGGCTGGCCTCTCCCGCGCCGGTGGCAGTGATCAGCGGAACCAGTCCCATGATGAAGGCGAAGCTGGTCATCAGTACCGCGCGAATGCGCAGCCGGGCTCCGTTGGTCGCCGCGTCCAGGATCGGCACGCCCTGGCGCCGCTCTTCCATCGAGAACTCCACGATCAGGATCGCGTTCTTGGCCGCGAGGCCGATCAGCACGACGATTCCGATCTGGGCATAGAGGTCGTTCGAGAGCCCGGTGACCCACAGCGCCACCATTGCACCAACGACTGCGACCACCACGGACAGCAGCACTGCGGCTGGCATGGACCAGCTCTCGTAGAGCGCGACCAGGAATAGATAGGCAAAGAGCACCGCCAACGCCAGCACGATCACCGTCTGCCCCCCGGCCTGCTTCTCCTGCAGCGCGGTGCCCGTCCATTCGAAGCCGAAGCCGTCGGGCAGGGTCTCCGCGGATACCGCCTCCATCGCCGCCAGCGCGTCGCCCGAACTGCGTCCCGGTGCGGGACCACCGCTGACGGTCACGCTGCGGTAGTTGTTGTACCGCTGCAGCGACTGCGGTCCGAGGATCAGTTCCGGCTCCACCAGTGCGCGTAGCGCGACCATCTCGCCGTCGCGGTTGCGAACATGGATCCGGAAGATGTCATCGACGCGAGCGCGGTCCTCCGCTTCACCCTGTACATTCACCTGCCAGACGCGGCCAAAGCGGTTGATATCGTTCACGTAGGCGCCACCGAGTGTGGCCTGGAGCGCGGAAAACACGTCTCCGATCTGTACCCCGAGAGCCTGCGCCTTGTCCCGGTCGATATGCAGGTAGACCTGCGGGTTGTCCGTCGCCCACGTGGAATACACCGCTCCGAGATCGGGATGCTGATTCGCGGCGAAGACCAGCGCGCGCATTGCAGCGGCGAGTTCTTCCGGCGACCGCCCCTGCAGGTCCTGCAGCTGCAGTTCGAATCCGCCACCGGTCCCGAGGCCCACTACCGGCGGGAGGTTGAAGGGCATCACCCGTGCGCCGGGCAGCGCATTCCCCTGTACCGCGAGCCGGCGGATCGCCGCATCCACCTTCAGGTCCTCGGTCGTACGCTCGGAGTAGGGTTTCAGGCGGCCAATCAGGAACGCACTGTTCGGCTGTACTGCACCGTCGAGGATGCTGAAACCGACTACCGACAGTACATCCTCGACCGCTGGGTCTTCCGCGGCTATCGCCTCGACCTGCTTGACCACCTCGAGTGTGCGGCTTACCGAAGCACCCTGTGGAAGCTGGATCTCGGCCATGTAGGCTCCCTGATCCTCCTGGGGCAGAAAGCCGGTCGGCGTGGCCTGGAACAGCCCGAAGCTGCCGAAACCGAGCACCAGCACGATCACGCCGGCAATGGCGGAGACCCGTACAATGCGGGCCACCGCCCACGCGTAGCCGTCACGCACGCGGTCGATCCCGCCGAGCACGTAGCGCATCGGACCGCGCCGGTGCTGTGCGCGTTTCAGCAGCAGCGCACTCAGGGCGGGGGAAAGGGTGAGTGCGTTCACCGCTGAGATCAGCATCGCAAACGCAATCACCGCTGCAAACTGCTGGAACATCTGCCCGGTGATCCCGGGAATGAAGGCCACCGGTACAAACACCGAGAGAAGCACCAGCGTGATCGCCAGAATCGGACCTGTGATCTGGGTCATCGCCTTTTTGGCGGCCTCCCGCGCCGCCAGGCCTTCCTCCTCCATGATCCGCTCGACGTTCTCTACCACCACGATCGCATCGTCGACGACGATGCCGATTGCCAGCACCACTGCAAGCAGCGAAATCGTGTTGATCGAAAAGCCCAGCATCAGCAGGAAGGCGAAGCTGCCGACCAGGGCCACCGGTACCGCGATCATCGGAATCAGGGTGGCCCGCAGGCTCCCGAGGAACAGAAAAACGACCAGCACCACGAGCACGAAGGCCTCGAAGAGGGTGTGCACGACCTTCTCCAGGCTCGCGCTGACGAATTCCGAGGTGTCGTAGACCACGCGATAGTCGAGGTCCTCCGGGAAACGCCCGGCGAGCTCCTCCATCGCGGCGCGCACGCCCTCGGCGACCGCCAGGGCGTTGGCACCGGGCGCCTGATAAATTCCGATACCGGCGGTGTCGCCACCATTCAGCCGTGCCAGCGCATCGGAACTCTTCGCCCCGAGTTCCACCCGGCCCAGGTCCCGTACGCGCACGGTGGAGCCGTCGGGGTTCGCGCGCACCACGATCTCTTCGAATTCCTCCACCTCGGAAAGGCGGCCGCGAGTCTGCAGGGTGATCTGGAACTGGGCGTCTTCGGTCATCGGCTGCGCGCCGATCCGGCCGACGGCTGCCTGTACGTTCTGGGCACGAATCGCCTGCACCACGTCCGTCGGCGTGAGGCCGAGCGCGGTCAGGCGCTCCGTGCTGAGCCAGATGCGCATGCTGTAGTCCTGCACACCGAACAGCGAGACCTCGCCGACGCCGGGCACGCGGGCGAGCGTGTCGAGCAGGTTGATGGTTGCGTAGTTGCTCAGGAACAGGCCATCGTAGGTCTGCTCCGGCGAGTGCAGCGCGACCACCTGCAGCAGCGCCGAGGACTTCTTGCGCACCGTCAGACCCTGGCGCTTCACTTCCTCCGGAAGCTGTGCTTCGGCCAGCGCCACGCGGTTCTGTACGTTAACCGTGTTGATGTCCGGATCGGTGCCGAGTTCGAAGGTGACGGTCAGCGAATAGAAACCGGCGTTGGTCGCGGTGGACTTCATGTACAGCATGTTGTCCACGCCATTGACCTTGCCCTCGACGGGCTGGGCGATGGTGGACTCCACGACCTCGGCGCTGGCGCCCGGGTAGAAGCCGGAGACCTGCACCTGCGGTGGCACGATGTCGGGGAACTGCGCGACCGGAAGACGGGTGAGGGCGATCAGGCCCGCCAGCGTGATCAATACCGAAATCACGATCGCCAGCCGTGGCCGGTCGATGAAAAAGTGCGAGAACATCGCGCTTCAGTCCGCTGCCGGAGGCTGCCAGGGCGTCGCCGTGACGGCCTGGCCGGGACGGACCTTCTGCACGCCCTCCACGATCACCCGGTCGCCCTCGGACAGGCCGGACCGAGCGATCACGCGCCCGCCGATCTGCCGGCCGGTGGAGACCCGTCGCACCTCGACCTGCTGGTGGTCGTCGAGCGCCAGCACGAAGGAGCCGAGCTGGTCGACCTGGAGCGAGGTCTGGGGCACGAGAATGGCGGTCTGCGGCTCTCCGATCTCGAGGATTGCGGTCACGAACTGGCCGGGCACCAGAAGCCCGTCCGGATTCGGCAGACGGGACCGCACCAGCACGGTGTCGGTACCGGGATCCACTGTTACGTCAACGAAATCCACGTGTCCATCGTGATCGAAGCGGCTCCGGTCGGCAAGCCGCAGTTGGACGCGTACCGCCGCCGGATCCCCACCCTGCTCGAGCACCGCTCTGCGGTACTCGAGCAGTTCCCGTTGGGGCAGGGGCAGCTGGACGTCGATCGGGTCCAGCTGCACCACGGTTGCGAGCGCACCAGCCTCGGGGCCCACGAGATTGCCCACCGTGTAACGCGAGAGTCCGATGCGCCCATCGATCGGGGCGCGAATCTCGGTATAGTCGAGATTCAGGCGGGCCGCCTTCAACGCGGCTTCGGCCTGCGCGATCCCTGCGCGCGCGACCGCCTCTGCCGCCCGCAATTCGTCGACGCGTGCGCGCGGGATGTCATTGTTGCGCAATAGCTCCTCGCCGCGGCGCAACTGCGCCTGGGCGTTCTCGGATTCGGCGCGCGCCCGCTCGACGTCCGCCTCGCGCTGCGCGACGGCCGCCTCGTAGGCATCGGCCTCGATCCGGAACAGGGGATCCCCGACAGCGACGGTCTGCCCTTCGACAAAGGAACGCGCCTCGAGGAACCCCTGGACGCGGGCCAGGATCTCGACCCGCTCGCCCGCCACTACACGCCCGACGAATTCACGGGTCTCGGTGACCGGTTCGGTTTCCAGTTGAACGACCGTCACCGCGGGCGGTGGACCTACCTGTGTCGCCGCCGGATCTTCCGTGCTGCAGGCGGCGAGCAGGAGCGCGCTAACGCCTGCCACGATGCCCAGCATCCGCCCATCGGTCCGTGCCGCCTGCAGGCGGATCCACCTTTTTCCCAGCATCGGCCCCCTCTCCCCACCGTTTCGGGTTTTACGCAACGCCCGGATCGCTCCGGGCCGCCGCCACTTCAGTGAAACGCTGGTTATCAGCGCTTCCTTGGACCTACGCGGCGAGTTGCCGCAACACGTAGGGCAGAATACCGCCGTGACGGAAATAGTCGACTTCCTGCGGCGTGTCGAGGCGAACCCGGGCCAGGAACTCGGTAAGCGACCCGTCATCGCGAGTCGCGCGGACGGTGACCTGGGAGGCCCGGCCCTCGTCGAGTCCTTCGATACTGAAAACTTCGCGGCCGGTCAGGCCCAGCGAAGCGGCACTCTCTCCGGGCAGGAAGGTCAGCGGGAGCACCCCCATGCCCACGAGATTCGACCGGTGAATGCGTTCGTAGCTCTCGACGATCACCGCCTTCACGCCCAGCAGCAGCGTACCTTTCGCGGCCCAGTCCCGCGAGGAACCGGTCCCGTATTCCTTGCCCGCGATCACCACCAGCGGCACTCCTTCCTCCTGGTAGCGCATTGCGGCATCGTAGATCGGCATCTCCTGGCCCTCCGGAAGATGCAGGGTGACGCCGCCCTCGGTGCCGGGCGCGAGCAGGTTGCGCAGGCGCACGTTGGCGAAGGTGCCGCGCATCATCACCTCGTGGTTGCCGCGACGGGATCCGTAGGAGTTGAAGTCCGCGGGCTTTACGCCCTTGCTCGCGAGATACTGGCCGGCCGGGCTGTCCGGGTGGATCGAACCGGCCGGCGAGATGTGGTCGGTGGTCACGGAATCGCCGAGCAGGGCCAGCACGCGGGCTCCCTCGATCTTGGTCAGCGGTGCGGGCTCCATCGTGATGCCTTCGAAATACGGCGGATTCCGTACGTAGGTCGATTCCTCCTGCCAGTCGAAGCGGTCGCCCTCGGGCGCGGTCAGACGCATCCAGCGATCCTCGCCCCGGTAGACGTCCGCGTAGGTGCTGCGAAAGCTCTTCGCGTGCACGCTTCCGGTTACGGCGGCCTGGATCTCGGCGTTGCTCGGCCAGATGTCGCGAAGATGCACCGGGTTGCCGAGCGCGTCTTCGCCGATCGGATCGTTCTGCAGGTCGATCGCCGTCGTACCGGCGAGCGCATAGGCAACGACCAGCGGTGGTGAGGCGAGGAAGTTCATGCGCACCTCGGAGTGGATGCGCCCCTCGAAGTTGCGGTTCCCGGACAGCACCGAACTGACGATCAGGTCGTCCTTCAGCACGGCCTCGCTGATCGCTTCCGGCAGCGGACCCGAGTTGCCGATGCAGGTGGTGCAGCCGTAACCGACCAGGTGAAAGCCCAATGCCTCGAGATCGGTCATCAGGCCGGAATCCTGCAGGTATTCGGTGACGACTTTGGACCCCGGGGCCAGCGAGGTCTTGACCCATGGCTTCACCTTCAGGCCCCGCTCGCGCGCCTTGCGCGCGACCAGGCCGGCTCCCAGCATCACCGAGGGGTTCGAGGTGTTGGTGCAGGAGGTGATGGCCGCGATCACGATGTCTCCATGGTCGAGCGTAAAGTCCTCGCCGCCCAGGGTGACCCTCGTGCGCGGCTTGGTGGCGACTGCCTGCTGCTCGACACCAACCGCAGTGTGTCCGCCCTCGGCCTCGAAGCGCTCGGCTTCCTCGGGCTCGGTCGCGGCAGACGCCCGTTCCTTCAGCAGGGTGTCGATCATGCCCGAAACGCGGGTACCGACTTCACGCAGCAGCAGGCGGTCCTGCGGCCGTCGTGGCCCGGCCAGGCTCGGCTCCACGGTGCCCAGGTCCAGCTCGAGCACATCGGTGTAGCGCGCCTGCGGTGCTCCATCCTCCCGCCACAGGCCCTGCGCCCGCGCGTAGGCCTCGACCAGTTCGATGTGACCCGGATCGCGCCCGGTGAGCCGCAGGTATTCGAGTGTTTCGGCGTCGATCGGAAAGATTCCGCAGGTCGCGCCATACTCGGGCGCCATGTTCGCGATGGTCGCGCGATCTGCCAGTGGCAGGTGCCCGAGACCGTCGCCGAAGAACTCGACGAACTTGCCCACCACGCCGTGCTTGCGCAGCATTTCGACGATCACCAGCACAAGATCGGTGGCGGTTGCGCCCTCGGACAGCCGCCCGGAGAGCCTGAAGCCGACGACCTGCGGAATCAGCATGGAGATCGGCTGACCGAGCATCGCGGCCTCCGCCTCGATGCCGCCGACACCCCAGCCCAGCACGCCGAGCCCGTTGATCATCGTCGTGTGCGAATCGGTTCCGACCAGAGTGTCCGGATAGGCGAAGCAGCGCCCGTCGGGTCCGTCTTCGACGAAAACCGTGCGCGCGAGGTATTCCAGGTTTACCTGATGCACGATGCCGGTGTCGGGGGGTACCACCTTGAAGGTGGAGAAGGCCTGCTGGCCCCACTTCAGGAAGCTGTAGCGCTCGCGGTTGCGCGAGTATTCGAGCTCGGCGTTGAGTTGCAGCGCATTCACGTTGCCGTAGGTATCCACCTGCACCGAGTGGTCGATTACCAGCTCGGCCGGTTGCATCGGGTTGATCTTTGCCGGATCGCCGCCGAGTGCGACCATCGCGTCGCGCATCGCGGCGAGATCGACCACCGCAGGCACGCCCGTGAAATCCTGCAGCAGCACCCGGGCGGGGCGAAAGGCGATCTCCTGCGCAGGCTCGGTTGCGGGATCCCAGTCCAGCACGGCCTCGATGTCGCTGGCACGCACGGTGCGGCCGTCCTCGAAGCGCACCAGGTTCTCCAGCAGGATCTTCAGCGAATACGGCAGACTTGCGGCCCGGCTATCCTCGGTGATCGGCACGATGCCGCACTCGCGGCCGCCAGCCTTCAGGGTTCGGGTGAACTTGTCGGTGGGTGCGGTCATGGTGTCGGCTCCAGGGGTCAGGTGTTGAGTCGGTGCAGGAGGTCGCGCGCCTCCTGTATCAGACGGTTGCGCCCGAACAGCAGTTTCCAGCGTGAACCTCCGGCCTGGCGCCAGAGTACGGCGGTCCGGATGCCGGCGAGTAGCGCGGCACGGATGCGTGCCGCGACGTTCGGGTTCGACAGATGTGTCTGCTCGCCCTGCACGATGATCCGCGGCCCCAGCGGCGAGATGGTCTCCTGGTAGACCTCGGCGAGCCGGGCGACCACGCTGTCGTGCGTGAGATTGAAGTACTCGACCTGGCGCTCGGCGGCCTTCAGCCCGTCGCCGAGGGCTGACAGCATGTCCGGCCGCGCCTGCAGCTTGCGTTCGAGAAAGATCAGGCCGATCGCGTAGCGCGTGATCTCCATGTCGGGTGGCTTTCCGCCGGATTTCAGCTGGATCTCGATGCGTTCGAGACCATTGCGCAGGTTGGCCTCGCCACGGAAGATCTCGGAGGGCGTATCAACATCGAACGCAAACAGGCTGCCGATCATGATCTCGAACTCGTGGTCGTCGCATTGGCCTCGCCAGGCAAGGTCCTTTACCAGCGACGCAGTCTGAAAGATGGCGGCAAGGGCCAGGGCTCGGTTGTAGTCGCTTCGCTCCAAGAATCGCGCATCCCGCTGGGTGGAGGGTAGAACAGGCCCGCCACTATACCGGAACTGGGTCCAATGGCTCCC
>Ga0207421_10001839_pt1 | contig 26951 bp, 31 predicted proteins | sample SodLakKL_010_SED_4_FD_187542 | JGI IMG/M metagenome (GOLD analysis project Ga0207421, IMG submission 187542) | Alkaline sediment microbial communities from Lake Tanatar, Kulunda Steppe, Russia - 8KL_010_SED (SPAdes) (version 2) | ecosystem: Environmental > Aquatic > Non-marine Saline and...
GGCTTAGGTCAGGAGTCTTGCTCCCTTCGGGGAGGAAGATAAACCTGGCTGTTTGAAGGTCACCGTTCCCCGGCCCGCTGTCAGTTGCTCACCTTATCATCAAAGATTTTCGATGTAGTTGCATTTCCAATTTTAAAAAATTCTTCTAAAGAACTATTTCTAAGAAAGGGGTTTTTAAAAAAAACTTCAGCTTTTAATAACTCCGTGACCGATAAGATGCCATTTTCCTTTTATCCTTCTGCTTATCGCGATCCTCTCCCCTTCTTCAGCACATACAGATCTCTTCAACCTTACTTCTGCCTCTTCTTCACGAGCGGATGTGACAACACCGACAGTAGTGGAAGATCCAACGGTCAGCATCAGAGGTTCTCTGGTTTTTATATTTTCAACGTTTATCTCTTCTTCCATACCTACAACATTGTCGAATAGATTTACTTCCATAACGAAATCATCTTTGATCGGTGGAAGTTCTCCAGGATATCCTGCTAATCTTCCAGAAAGAGAATCTGATTTAGTGATACTGGGATCTAACATGGTCCCAACACCTATCAAACCTCCAGGACTAGCCTCCTCGAGTTCCAGTGTTCCTGAGCTCATCGTTTCGATAGTGGTGGTCAATTCTTCCCATACTTTTTCTCCTCCCTCTTCGACTTCTATCCCGGGTCTTATCTCTATCTCATCTCCTTCAGCGAATGTGCCCTGGATAAGGGAACCACCGATGACACCTCCTTTCAACTTCGATATGTCCGTCCCGGGTTTGTTTATATCAAATGATCTGGCAATCGGTAATTTTGGAGGTAAGTCCGGATCACGATCTGGTGTTTCTATCTCTTTTTGGATAGCCTCTATCAATATGTTGATATTGACATCGTGATGGGCTGAAACTGGGATTATGGGTGCATCTTCAGCTACGGTGCCTTCGATAAATTCTTTTATTTCTTGGTAACTTTCTTTTGCTCTTTCAGTACTGACAAGGTCTATCTTATTTTGAACGATTATTATATCTTCTACACCCGAAATATCCAATCCCATCAGATGCTCTCTTGTCTGGGGCTGAGGGCATTCTTCGTTAGCCGCGATGACCAATACAGCGCCGTCCATGATGGATGCGCCGGTCAACATCGTCGCCATCAAAGTTTCGTGACCAGGAGAATCTACAAAAGAAACTGCTCTTTGAAACTCTGCCTCTCCACCACAACTTCGACATTCCTTCTCAGGAGTATAAGCTTCCTTTCCCTCACATTCTGGACATTTATAAAAGGAGACATCTGCATAGCCCAGTCTTATGCTTATACCTCTTTTGGTTTCTTCAGAGTGTCTGTCTGTCCATTCACCGCTCAGTGCTTCGGTCAGTGTTGTTTTCCCATGATCGACATGGCCCACCATCCCGATATTGACTTCTGGTTGCTCTGGTGCACTCATCGATTATTCTCCTTCCTCATCTTCTTCTAAAAGTTCAGGTATCTCTTTAGGACCGGACTCTACGACCTTCATATTCACTTGATTGAGCTGGTCCGAGACAGTGTTACCTCGCATGGATTTCTTCTTTTTAACACCTTTTTTTTGGCTTTTGAAACCCACACCGTCTTTGCCGAGGATCTTTTTCCTACCGGTTCCAGGAATGTTTTTTTTCATCGGAAAACCATCGATATCACTACCTCCAGTTATCTGGAGTTTGTAGCCTGGTAGTCCGACGAATATACCGTCTACTTCTCCTCCTATCTGCTTACCGATAAGCCTATTAGCGTGTTGTCCGTCTACTTTTTTCTGGTAACTATTTCCATCTTTTGGATCTGAGATGACCACTTCAAACTCTACCATATTAATAACACTCCGAAGTTTCTCTTCACCTATTAGATTCTTCTAGTATAAAACTTTGATGGCCAACGGGATAATTTGTGATCGGTCAAGCTAAAAATACAAATTCTCGAAAAGATTTAAATAGGATAGCTCTTTACCCCGAGATAAGAGGTGCCTGGATGGAAGAAACTCTCGCTTCGATTGAAATAATAAAAGAGAATGACTCCTACAAAGCAAAGATTCAGAGTGGATTAGGAAGATATGTGGAATACGAAAACGAGGACTTCGAAAACCTGCTCCAGCAAGTCTACGAAGACATACAGGAAGAGCTTGGAACGACTATATAGAGACCCGTAAGTTATAATTACAAGAGGCAAATACCCACAGGAGATGTGAATCATATGGCAGAAGTCGAGAATAAAGAGGAGTACGAGGAGGTTCTCTCCGACTATTACGAAGATAGGGGCGTAAGTTCCCTCATAACTATAGATATCGATACTAAAAAATCAGATATGATCGCAAGCGAGATCTCTAAATTCAAAAATGTGGAAGACGTTCTGTTGGTGACAGGAGATGTCGATTTTATAGTGAAGGCTAGATTCCAAAACTATGATCACATGAAGGAGTTTCTCACTGAGGAGGTCTCAAATTTAGAGGGTGTCGAAGACGTGACCTCGCTGATGATAGTGACCTCATATAAAGAAAGAGGGGAATTCATCGAGGCCGAAGAGATAATGGAGGAAGAAGACTAGTCGATCTCATCCATCTCCCAATTTTCCCAATCCTTTTTTTCTAAAGCTATCATGAATTCATCTGGGGTCAGTAATACGGTGTCATAATTAGAGTGATCATCTAGAGCGATCCTCGGACAAGCGGTGATGACCACACAATCCAAACCAAGATCATCTATAGAGTTTTTCTTTATTTCATCTAACTCTATAAGGATCATCTCTTTATCCTTTTTATCCCCGATCTCCTGGATCAATTTCGCGGTCTTCGTCCTTCTTTGACCCTTTTTCCTGGAAACAACGATCCCTATCTTCGAACTCTCTTCAGCTTTAACTATAGCACCGAATCGCTTCCTCAAGAAATCCTCTCTCTCATTTTCATCTACGATATCGACCTGTCCTGAAGAGGGGTTATAGATGAAGACGTCCTCTTTCAGCGAAAAAGAAAGTCCTAGAGGATGGAATCTGCCCGTACCTACGTATAGATGTGTGTCTGCGTCTTCCACTTTCACTGAATAATTGCAGCCCAATACCTGTCCTGGATTTTTTATCCTCTCATCACCTTCTTCTATCACAGTTTCGTGCCCTCTCTCAGACAATCTTTCTTTCACCCTGTCCAATTGATGCACATGCTGGATCGGTGCATAAAGTGCTACCTTACCATCGAGGTTTTTTAGGAGTTCTTCAGGCATCTCCTCGAACCTTTTACTTTTACCGGGAAGATATATCACCGGATAATCTACATTCAGATTAGGGATCTCCTCATGGCCTATATGAACTAGAGCATCATTTTCGCCTATATCCTCAGGCAAATCACAGGCTCCGTAACAGGAACCTCCCCAAAGAACAGTTTCCTGGTCGAAGGCCTTCAAGAAGAGGTCAGCTTTGGTTTTCAGCCCATCGGGTAACTGTATCATTATCCGTTCGGCTTCTATCTCTTCCAGTTTGGATTTTGCTCTTTCTATATCGAATTCAAAACTTCCTATCTCTACCCCGCTCATCTCAACTCACCTAATAAATTCACGATCTTTTCTATCGATCTTTCTGTGACATGGGGCATTATCACGAATCTTATACCCGGAGGATGTACAGTTCTAGAGATGTACCAATCTTTTTCACCACATCTTTTAACCAATCCTTTTGGATGTTCCGTATGAAAGGAGACAATATTCATCTTCGGCTCGATGATAGTATCAAAACCCTTTTCTTCCATCAACTCCGCCAGATAGTCTGTTTTTTCCATGCAATCTGAGATCGTTTCTTTGTACCCTTCTATCCCCAAGTGATGCATAGTAGCCCAAAAAGCGGGTATGGAAGCACTTGCTCTAGTACCTCTTATGCTCTTCTGATCCTTCCCAGTTAGATAGGGCGCATCGATGGAGATCTCACTTTCACCACTAGAATATAAGAGACCCAAAGGGATCGGTGCCATCCCCATCTTATGAGGATCGAGCGAGATAGAATCTATCCCCTCTACAGATAGGTCTAACGAGGGAACATCGTAACCCATCATCTCTAGAAAGGGTATAGTGAAGCCTCCAAAGGCTGCGTCTATATGAAAAGGGACTTTGCCCGATAATTCGGCTATATCTCTGATCGGATCTATAGCGCCGTGTTCTGTCGTGCCCGCTATACCCACTACCGCGGCGGTGTTCTCATCTAGCTTTTCCTCCATCTCAGAGGTATCCACGGTGTAATCCTCCGTTAGAGAAATGTATTCCGCTTCCATATCAAGAAGAGAGCACGCTTTCTCAAAAGAGAAATGAGCGCTTTTAGGTAAAAGAACTTTACGATTACCTGTGTTTTCTCTCGCTCTCCAGAGGGCGATGATATTCCCTTCAGTGCCTCCTCCGACCGAAATGCTCTTCATCCGGTCTGCGTGGATGAGTTCTCCTACAGCTTTGTGGATCTTTTTTTCCATCTCTTTGGTTCCGGGATAAAGACCGGGATTCCCCAAGTTTGATTCGATGAATTCCATATAAGCTTTTTTGGCTATACCATGGGGTTCTGTACACATCGAAGCTAGAACTCTCCCTGAAGAGAAATCAAAGTCCTTCTCTTTGAAATGCTTCAACTCTTCCTCGATCTTACCGACATCTTTACCTTCCTTTGGAAAACTATGATCCAATTTAACACCTCAATTATTCATCTTTTATCCAGTTTCTTTATCTTTTTTCTTACATAAGTTATAGAGATCAAAGAGAACAGAACGGCTAAAACTACCGCGAAAAGCGAAATGTTCCCGGCCACCAACAATTCGAGTGAAGCTAAGAGGTTGAATGCCCCGTGCATGACAACTGCTAGTATATAATATGGCAGGAAAAGATACCATCCTCCAAATTTTGCTCTAGTTACTCCGTAACCGGCCATGGCGCTAGCACTCCCGTGAAGTAGGGTACTGGAAATACTTCTCAGTAACACTATGCTCACGAATGCGGACCCGAATCCTTCGCTCAGATATACTGAGCTCTCATAAAGGAGGTTTTCTGTCGCTGCAAATCCAAGGCCGCAGGCAGCACCGAATATCAATCCCGATTCAAGGTCGATGAGCGATCCCCTAACAGAAAAAACGCCCAATACTTTGGTGAACTCCTCTACTATAGGGGCTATGATGACCACGAGTATAAGCGTTTGAACGGTCTCATCTGCTAAAAATTCATATTCTCGCTGTAATTCTGGAGCAGAGATGACCCCTAGAAATATCATCGATAGAACTATGGCGAACAATACTGAAAGTCCTGCACCCCAGAAAAAAGTCTTGGCGAGCTTAGACCAGCTCTTCTTCACTGAGAACTCTGCGTTTCTTATCCATATAAGATATGCGAGAGACGGGATAAAAGCTGACCCAACGAGTATAATGACCGTTACAATTAACTCCTGGTTCATTCTAGCAGGACAAAAGAGAGAGTAGATAAATAAATTTTCATCGTTTTTTCAACCTACGTTTTCGTCGACCCATCTAAAGTATTCTTCACTACCCTTTGTGATGGGGAAAGCGACTATTTCTGGATTTTCATAACTATGTAATTCTTTGATCTTGTTCTCCACGGCTTTGAACTTGTCGGAACGGGTCTTCACGAAACACATCCATTCCTCACTTTTCACGAGATCACCTTCCCACGAATAAGTGCTCTTGATAGGACCGTATATCTGAACACATGCACCAAAGTTCTGTTCGATCAACTCTTCTGCGATCTTTTCCGCTTCCTCCTCACTTTCCGTAGTGGTCAGAACCATCAAAAATTCTCTTTCCATTTATCCTTCACCTCTCGTACAGCTTCTAAAACGTCTTCATCCGCTTCTAACTTTTCCATCTCTAAGATTTCTTCTTGGATCTCTTCTTGATCGATATCTTCTCCTGCCTCGGAGATTATCTTTCCTAGTGTTTTCACCGCTCTCGCTCTCACCCATTTATCGTTATCATTCAATCGGTCGCGGAGCTTCCTGACAACCTTCTTTCTATCCCGCTTGTTCAGATCTTTGATCTTCAAATTACCAAATGCCTCAGTGGCTTTTTGTCTTATCTTCCACCTCTCCGATTCAAGAGCGGGTATCAGCTCATCAGTATAGGATGAAAGACCGGCTTTAGCCATAGCCACGGAGACGAAGATATCCTTGTCTTCAGTGACTGAATCTATCTCATCTTCGAGATCCTTCAAATTATCCTTGGATATCCCTGATAAAGATTCGGAGATGGACCAGAGTACTCTTGGATGCTCCTCTCTCTTGATCTGCTCTAACAGAGATTCAGCAGACTCCTTTGTATCGAGACTTTCTAATGCGTCAGCCGCAGCGATCCTTATACTAGGTTCCTCGTCATCGATCTTTTCCTTCACCTCTTCTAATACATCCCCACCATCGATCTTCCCTAGACTTCTGAGTGCAGCTTCGACCACGTAGTTCTTCTCATCTTTTAGCCTTTCTACCAGATAGGAGACAAACTCCTCATCTCCCTTTTCCCCCAATATCTTGGCTGCGTCTTCTCTTATCCTCCAACTCTCGTCTTCAAGCGCGTCTAAAATTACTAACGAAGTCTCTTCCGTGTCGATCTTTCCTATGCCCTGTATCACGATCTCTCTCATTTCTTGGTCTCCGTCAGAATACATCATCTCTAGTGGCTCAACGGCTTTTTCAGTCCCTATCTTACTTATCGCTCTAGCGGCGTTCTTTTTAAGGTCTTCATCATCAAGATATTTTTCGATCTCGGATATCATGTCTTCATCACCGACCTCCCCAAGAGAATCGATGGCTTTTTTCCTGACTTCTATCTCTTTATCTTCTATCAAGGAACAGAGCTTTTCTTCTACACCATCATCACGGAAATTTCCCATCGCTATAGCCGAGTCGTGTCTGACCTCCCAATCTTCGTCTTCCGCAGCCTCTTTTAGAGCAGTTTTGCACTCTTCACTCTCAAAATTGCTCAGAGCTAGTGCGGCATTAGCTCTTACTGTGGATGCGTGGTCCTCTCTCAACCGGTCTAGAAGATGGGGAAGAGCCTCTTCTGCACCTATCATCCCCAGAGCTTTCACAGTCTCCTCCCTTATACGGATCTCGTTCTCTTCAAGGAGTTCGATCAATCCTTCTATATCTTCCTCATCTTTCAATTCTTCTATCTTATCCATCATATCTATCCGATTCTTTTTTGTATCTCTTCTCTCAAGATCTGGCTGACCTTTTCTCCATCGGCCTTACCTTTCAGATCATCCATCACGACTCCCATAAGCGGTCCTATAGCGCCCATCTCCCTTTCCTCTACGAAATCTATCCTGTCTTCTACCACATCGATTATGAGTTCCCTTATATCTTCCTCAGTGACTGTTTCAAGGCCGGCGCTTTTCACCGCCTCCTCGATACTCTTATCTCTTGAAACTTCCTTCAAAAGATCAGGGATACCTTCCTTCGCGAAATCACCGGAATCGTATTTCTTGAAGAGTTCAAAAAGTTTTTCTCTCTCTATCTTTTCAGGTTCATATCCTTCCTTCTTGAGATCAGGATAAGTATGTAGGAATGTATTTGCTATCACAGAAGCATCATCGCATCTTTCCAAACACTTCTCGAACAGGACGTCGTATCCCTTCTTGAAAAGCTGTTCGCTCTGCTGTTCATTAAGGTCATATTCCTCCTGGAACCTTACGATCTTTTCCTCAGGTTTTTCGGGCAGTTGACTCTTCAATCTTTCCAATCTTTCTTCATCTATATCTTTAGGCGGTATGTCGGTTTCAGGATACATCCTAGCCTCTCCAGCCAAAGGCCTCATGAAGACCGTCGTTCCGTCTGCTCGGGCCTGCCTGGTCTCTTCTGGGACTCCTTCGAGAGCCATCCTCGCTCTTTCGATGACTTTTTGAAGAGCCTCTTGGGACTGTTCTTCATGAGCCGTGACAAGAGCGAAAGCATCATCTTCAGCTATATCGAGTTCATTTTCTACGGATCGGATCTCTTCCTCTTCTATGCCGTACTTCGGTAGTTCGTCGCTGTGGAATATCCCAGCGACGCCTGTCTTTTTGGCGTACTCCGCTAGTTCCGGACCCAGCAGCGCTTCTCCTTCTTCACCTCTCAGTTGGCCCTCGAAACCTGTGAGTTTTACAGCATACACACCCTTTCCAGCATCGAGATTACCTTTGATTATCCCGCTATCGCACTCTTCGAAAGCTTCTGTAACATCATAGATCTTGTCCACTACCTCAGCACTTCTCGAATCTAGTTTTTCTTTGATATCTAGAAGTTTGATCTGTCTCTCCACTTCTTTTTCTACATATTCAGGGATCATATCCAACTCTTGAACGCCTTTCATCTCCACCCTGGCTCCTTCTTCAATGGATACGTTCAGATCTTCTCTTATACTGCCGATCCCGCGCTTCACCTTCTTCGTACCTCTGAAGAGACCTCCGATCTTCTGAGCTACTTCCTTAGCCTCTTCTGGGGAGTTCATATCAGGGTCAGTCGCTATCTCGACTAGAGGTATCCCTAACCTGTCCAACCTGTAGACTTTTTCCTCTTCCTTCTTCTCTATACTCCTAGCGGCATCTTCTTCAAGGCACATAGTCGGGATGCCTATCTGTTTCCCATCGACTTTTAAGGCACCGTCGGTTGCAATGAGCGCGGTCCTCTGAAATCCGGTGGTATTAGACCCATCGATCACTATCTTTCTCATGAAGGCGATCTCGTCTACTATGTCCGCATCAGTGTATAACGCCATGGTCAAGGCTAGATCTAAAGCCTCTTCATCGGGACCATCCGGAGGTTCCTCGTCCAGTTCAACGAGACAACTTGATTTTTGAGGAGCTTGATATCTGAATTTGAGACCTTTTTGAGCTTCCATAAGAGCAGCTTTGTCCACCTCTCCGAGTTCACTTTCCGTAGGCCGTAGATCTCTTACGACCTCTAAATCCTCTTCTTCGACCAGCACTGAACTACAATCGCAGAACAGTTTTTTGGTGTCCAATTGTTGATGTATCTCAAGACCGACTTTCAATCCGAGTTCCTCGTAATCCCTCTCCATCTTATCACCTGATCCTCCTGTCGGTTATTTCTCCTGCTATATTTTTCTTCATGACTTTTTCTGTGTCCTCTTCAAGGCTTAAGGCCCACATGAGTTTGACCATGGCGGTCTCGGGCAGCATGTCTTTGCCAGAAATGATCCCTGCTTCCAAAAGTTCTCTTCCTGCGGAATAAACGTTCAGGTTGACCGTACCGAAAATACACTGGCTTGTCATCATGACCGGGGTTCCTCCTTGGATCAGGTCTTCAAGTTCATCAGCGAGATCGGTCCTGACGTGACCTAATCCGGTTCCCGCAATAACGATACCTTCTTTTCCTCTCATTCCACTGATATCTTCTTTATCCATCCCTGGGTTCGCATATAATAATGATACGTCCTCAACTATACTTCCTTTACGGCGGACCGGTTTTTCTGCCGGTTCGGATTCCTTATCAAATTCGACTTCGCCTGTGGCTGGATCTACCATCCCTACTGGTTCTTCATTCACGGACTCGAAGGCGTCTCTTCTGCTGGTGTGCATCTTTCTGACCTTAGTCCCTTTATGTATGGCACATCTCTCGTCTGAGATACTGTCGTGCATAACGACGAAGACGCCTGGGTTATCACTCTTCGCGACTTCGATAGCTCCCAAAAGATTCAAGTGAGCATCACTTGAAGGTCTATCGCTTGAGCGCTGGGAACCTACCAATACCACGGGAGAGGAAAGATTTTCAAGCAGGAATGAAAGTGCAGCTGCGGTATACCCCATCGTATCTGTACCGTGAGAGATGACCACGCCTTCTGCCCCTCCTTCCAACTTCTCGATGACTCTATCCGCGATAGTTATCCAATCGTCAGGCTGAAGGTTTTCACTCAATTTGCTGAAAACTATATCTACCTCTGGATTACATCTTTCAGCGATCTCAGGATTTGAATAAAGGACGTCGTCAGCATCCTGAGCAGGATGTACAGCTCCAGTGCTGTATTCAACATAACTGGCGATGGTCCCTCCAGTTCCGAGTATAGATACATCAGGTTTGTCTTCATCTTTCTCCACTCTCTTCCCGCTTCTTCCCGGCTTCTCTTGTTTCTTTTCGACCAATTCTACTTTAACTTCTTCACCCGCTTCTATCCCTATATTGTAGCCGTTATCGAGTTTAAGAGTGATGATATCCTCTCCGCTGAAACGGTGATGAGGCATCAATATGCCTTCATAACTCCTATCATCTTTCTCTATCCTGATCCTGTCTCCATCTTCGATGTTTTTAGGTAGATCCCTGACCATCTTATCTGCAATGTATAAGTAGAGGGAACTAAAAACAATTTTTGTTCGTTCAAAGGTGAGAAGATTTGCCAAGGTATTTTATAATCCTTGATATTTTCCCCTTTGCAGACAGATGCAAATGAAGGTGAACGAGATATGGATGAAAGGATCGAAGAACATGCAAAGATATTGGTAGATTGGAGTACTGGGGTAGAAGAAGGCGACAACGTCGTAATCAAGGCGAGTGAAGAAGCGAAAGAACTGGTTATAGCTTTGAAGAAAGAGATAGCTAAAAAAGGAGCCAAACCGGTAACTCTTTACTCCTCAAATGAAGCGAACCGAGCTTATCTGAAGAATTTTGAAGGCGAGTTCGAAACTCCAGAACACGTTCTAGCTCTGATGGAGGAAGCGGACGTGCTCATAGGGATCAGTTCTGATCCAAATCTAAAGGCTATGAGTGACGTACCAGGTGAGACACTAGCGGAATATTCAAAGGCACGTGAACCTATCCGGGAGGAAACATTATCTAAAAGATGGTGTGGGACGCAACATCCAACCAATGCACAGGCTCAGGAGGCAGGTATGTCTTTGGATGATTACAAAGATTTCGTTTATGATGCTATATTACGTGATTGGCAGGAAATACATGATCTCCAAGAAGACCTGAAAGTCAAATTAGATGAAGGTGAAGAAATATACATAGAAGGACCTGAAACTGAACTCACCATGAAAATCGATGGCATGTTCGGTGTGAATTCCGACGGCGATCATAACATGCCGAGCGGTGAAGTGTTCACTGCTCCAGTCGTTGACAGCGTTGAAGGTACGATTCTTTTCGATAAACCCTTGATACATCGAGGCAATGAGATCAACGGTGTAAGATTGAAGTTCGAAGATGGTGAGGTCGTTGAATTCTCAGCTGAACAAAATGAAGAAGCTTTAAAAGATATATTGGAGACTGACGAAGGTGCCAAGAGATTAGGCGAACTGGGCATCGGAACGAACAGAGGTATCGACGTATTCACCAAAAATATGCTGTTTGATGAAAAGATGGGAGACACTATCCATCTCGCTCTAGGAAGGTCTTATCCAAGATGTGTTGGAGAAGATAGGGAACAGAACGAAAGTGCAGTACATGTAGACATGATAAAAGACATGAGTGAAGGAGTCTTAAAGATCGATGACGAAGTGATAATAGAGGACGGTAAATTCTTTTGGGAGATGTAGAAGGAAAACAAAACGTTTTTAGACTGCAACCCTCTTTTTTATTTTATGACATATCATCCTCCATTTTGGGAAGAGCCCAAGAAGATGAATTTTGAAAGCGAAGTGAAAGAAGTTGAAGGTCGTAAAGTGATATTGGCTGAAACGTATTTTCATCCTGAAGAAGGCGGACAGCCGCCGGATAGAGGCACGTTAGGAGGCTATGAGATAAAAGACGTTCAGAAGAAAGGAGAAGATATAGTACATCACCTTGCAGAACATGATCTAGAGATAGGAGATACGGTCGAAGGAAAGATAGACGAAGATTTTAGATACAGGTGCATGCGAGGACACACTGGAGCACATGTGGTTTACGGAGCAGGTAGAGAGGTCATGGGAGAAGTCAATTATGCCGGCTTCGATATCGGTGAGAAAAAGGCCAGGATAGATTTTGAAACAGAGGCTCATATAGACAAAAAGAAACTGCTGAGGTTGGAAGAGCTCTGCAACAAGGTCATCTTGCAGAACAGACCGGTCAGATGGAAAACATTGGATAAGGAAGAAGTCGAAAAGTCGGAGGAGATCGCCTTCGCGAAGGAGATACCTGAAGGCGAAAAAGTGAGGATCATCGAGGTCGAAGACTGGGATAGAGGTGTATGCAGCGGAACTCATCTTGAGAACACGATAGAGGTTGGAAGGATCCGTGTCGAAGGCAAGAAGAAACTTCAGGAGGGCGTAACAAGAATAGTTTTTTCTTTCGGCGAAGAAGCTTTGAAAAGAGATTATCGGGATAGAAGGTCTATATTGAGGGCTGTTGAGACATTGGACACGAATGAGAGAGACCTTCCTAAAAAGATAAGGCAGATTTTGGAAAGGTTAGATGAGATGGAGGAGAAAGTAGATCGTCTAGAGGCCGAGAAGATACGAAAGGAATTGGAGGACTTCGAGAGATTTGAAAAAGAAGGTTATAATCTATTGGTCCAGACTCTTTCAACAGAGGATGATGAGATGCTTTCTCACAAGGCGAAAGACGAAGTCGGTGAAGAAGAGGTGATGGTGATAATCAACGAGCAGGGATCTTTGAGTGTAGTCCTAGGAGTTGGAGATAAGGTAGAAGAGACGAACGCTAACGATCTTATTCAAGAGATGAGTCAGGAGTTCGGTGGCGGTGGCGGAGGAACTAAGCATTTTGCCCAGGGCGGAGGATTCGATGCGGACGCTGAAGAGTTGAAAAAGTTTTTGATAGATGTCACGGGATGAGGTCTTTGTATGGATGATGATCTACTCGATTTCGCGGTAGAGACCGTCGAGTCTACAGTTGAGTCCTTGAAGGAAAATATCCGGAGCAGTTTGGAGATAGAGTACAAGTCAAAGTTCGATCTCGTTACTGAGATTGACAGAGAAGTAGAAAATGAGATCATCGAAGCTGTCCAAAGAGAATTTCCTGGACACGATATCATAGCCGAGGAGACATCTACCGATATCGAAGGAAGCGATCATATCTGGTACATTGATCCTATAAGTGGAAGCACAAATTATGCACACAATCTACCCGTTTACGGAATCTCCTTGGCCTTGAGAGTGAAGGAGAAGATCGAGATCGCAGTGGTCTACAATTCTGTCGAAGACAAGATATTCTCCGCGAAACGAGGGTACGGGGCAAATGTTGAGGGAAAAGAGATCTCTGTTTCTGAAATTGAGAGGATAGAAAGATCTATAGTTTCTACAAGTTTTCCTTACGACGAGAGCGGTAGGAATAGAAATCTTGAATATTTCGATAAGATCGCGCCTAAGGTTGAGGGGATCAGAAGAACAGGATCAGTTGCTGTAGACTTTTCTTATCTATCTCTAGGTGTCTTAGATGGATTTTGGGCTGTAGGGCTCAAGTCATGGGATACTGCAGCCGGTTCACTCCTAGTGGAGGAAAGCGGCGGAAAGGTAAGCAGGATAGATGGTAAAGACCATGAATTAGAAGCGGAAACGATCCTAGTTTCGAACGGAAAGATACATGAGGATATGATAGAACTGCTTAGTGAGAGGGATATTTGAGTGATATATCAAGTAAGTAGTTATCTTAAGATCTTTGGTCTATTTGTACTATATCTGGAAAACATATTCTCCGTCTTCAGAATGAACTTCGATATCCTTCTCTCCTATCTTTATACTTTTTGCACTCTGAGTATAGAAGCTATGGAGGGGCATGGAGCCTCTGACTATACCCTTTTTATTCACCTGTAATATCTTTGATCCCTCCTCTATCACTATAGACATAGAGTCCTTTCTAATGCTAACATCACTCCTTTTTTCTTTCAGAACTCTAAATATCTCGTCCAAATCGGAAACGGGTATACTTTCTTTTGGGCCTTTTTCCATCCTAACCTCCTTAATAGAATATCTATGTTTGAGGTAATAGTTTTTTTGTCTCGATGTTCCTTTCCAAATTCTAAAGACAATATATAAAAGAAATATCGAGTGATCTGAAATCATAGGGATAAAAGTTGATAGTTAGAAACTACTGATATCATTGAATAGTCCTCAGAAACAGATTTCGAAAAACCGGAACATCTAAGGGGTTTGGTCAAGGCAGTAAGGTCGTTAGCGAAAATGTATTATTTGGGTTAAAATATATGCCTATCGGGAAGAAAGAATAGACTTTAAAAAGTGAGAATGTTGATAAATAAAGAAATAGAATTGGAAGGAGCAGACGAAAAATTACATGAATCTGTCACCGAACAGTTAAACAGAAATAAGGATTTCCAGATAGAAAGTAAAGGAGGAAAACAGATAGAGGTAAAATTTGGCTCTTGGTGGTCCTGGAAGGATAATAAAAGAGGCACAGCTAAGATCAAATTTGAAGAAGATAAGAGCAAGGTGAAAATAGACTTCAGTTTCCTTGGTGAGTGGATACTGGCAAGTTTACTGATCTACTTTCCTATCTTGCTTGTGGTGATCGTTTCTGGGTTTGGAGGTATATATTCTATCATGATAGTATTTTTGATCCTTATGCTCTTTTTCATCAAGTATCATCATTCAACTTTCCAGAAGACAGCAGAGAACTATCATTCCAAACTGAAGAGTATACTGTATGTCATTCAAAGTGATGAATTAAAGTTTTGTCCTAACTGCGGGCAAGAAGTAGATATCAGTAGTGGGGAGCGGCCGATTTGTAATGTATGTGGTTACGAATTAAGAGAAGATAAGAAAAACGCGGAACAGGAGTTGGGGCCCCAAGACCCCCAAACCGATCCCTCTAAACAATTCTTTGAGAGGAAGATATCCCAAGCCCGACCATTTGGAGTTAGCCTCCTCGCTGTCCTATACGTGTTTGGAGGCATTTTAAGTCTACTAGGGTTGATTCCTCAACTAGGATTAGCAGCTTTACCACAGAGGTTTGGAACTATAGGAACAGTTCTCGTTATCGTCGAAGGCATAGCTAACTTTGGGATAGCCTATGGGCTGTGGAACGGGATGAAATGGGCTTGGATAGCTGCTATTATATTCGCTATAATAGGTCTACTTAACATCATCCTAGGAACCATAGTAAGCATCATCATATTGTTCTATCTCTTCAAGAAAGAGGTGAAGGAATACTTCAAATAGGATCACTAGCTCAACAAGTGCTTGTTTCCGACTCTAACATCTTCAACCCCCTCTTTTTCAGCAGCCTTCTTAGCATTGAAGGCGAAGTCTCTTTTAGTCGTTGGAAGATCGTTTAGTTTGAAAGCGGGTCCATAAGCAAGAAGAGAGTAGGGGATCGTAGGATCGACATCGCTGATAAACCGAGCTATCTTCTTGATTTCTTTTACATCTATATATCCAGGAACGAGAAGGGTCGATGCCCTTAGGAATGGCGGCTCTTTACGTTCTGAATTTAGTTCGCCTAGCAGCTCAAAATTTTCATATGTAGAGGTGTTATCAACACCTGATAGAACGCGGTTGAGATTTTCGTCCCGAGCCTTAAGGTCGAACTTTATACCACCGCCGCTTTTGAGCTATATTTTAGCGATCTTGTCCAGCAAATCTTTAGAAAAATTACCGTTGGTTTCGAGACATACACGTAATATCCTGTCTTTATCCTTTGCTCTCTCTACAAGTTCTTTAGAGACTTCATGAACGAAAGGGGACTGCGTTTCAGGCGAGCCTCCAAACCAGCATATACAGGTGATAGAACTGTCAGATAAGATCTCTTCCACCAGTTCGTCTTTTTCTAAAACTGGTTTTTTGTCTTTAGCGTGTCTACGCCATTGACTGTTCTGACAGTAAAGACAATGATAGCTGCACGAACCTAAAAAGACAGCTGCGCTCTTATATCCTTTATCGCCTTCAGGTGTTTTCGCATAAGTGGGGAAGCCCGATCCTGATCCTCCAGCGCAGCACCATGATGCGACGCAGTTCGTCGGATGTCTATCTCTGTACCAGGAACCTATCGCCTTTTCGTAAGTTCCGAATTCTCTTGTCAACTCGCAGTTTTCGTTCTTAGATAAATCGCAGTATCCTCTGTTTCCTTCGGAGATCTTACAGTTGTTTCCGCAGTAGTCACATTCAACTCCTTCAGGACTATCTGGGACCTGCGATGGCAGTCCTGCTTCTTCTCTAGTTTTAGAATGTATCTTTGAAGCGATTTCGATCGATTTATCGGGCTTTTCTCGGATGCATTCCAGGCATAACGGCAGAGAACTTGAAATATTAGTGCTTTCTTTTCCACAGATATCGCATTCTGTATTTTCAGTTTTTCTTAAACCTCTTAACAAGATTTTCACCGTAAATCATCTTTTCCTCTGGCAACCGTCATTATGTCATTCCATATCGACTGCGATATATAGATTTTTCATTACGAAACCTCTAACTTTTCATTATGTGAATCCGAAAATATATATAAACAGATTATATCAATATGGTCTATAAGATATGGAAACCATACTGATCCTGTTGATCGCGAGCACATTCATCGCATCGATGTTCGGAACTTTCACTGGTTTTGGTATTTCTACTGTTCTCATCCCTATATTTATACTCTTCTTCCCACCTCCTGTTACTTTATTGATTGTAGGAATAATACACTGGTTCAACAATGTCTGGAGGATCACCCTGTTCAGAGAGGGCATGATCTACAAGTTGATCCTGTACTTTGGAGTTCCCGGGATCTTACTCGCTTATACCGGAGCCAGATTAACAGTGGAGATCCCGCACTCGATATTGACGAGAGCTATCGGGGTGGTCATAATCCTGTATGTGATCTTCATCCATGTGAAGGAGGATTTCGAGGTCAAAGCGAACAAGAAGAATGCTCTTCTCGGCGGAAGCATGTACGGTTTTTCTTCAGGCATCTCCGGTATAGGTGGAGAGATAAGGTCGATGTTCCTCTTGGCCTATAAACTTCCGAAATCGGTTTATATCGCAACTACAGGGGCTATATCTTTGATCATCGACACGACCAGGATAATAACTTATGTTTGGGGAGGAGCTAGGCTTGAGACCGTATTGATCTATTCTGCGCCGTTTTTGGTAGCTGCGACATTAGGTGGGGCATATGTGGGAAAAAATATTGTAGATAAAGTTCCGAAGGAAAGATTCAGACAGATCGTAGGTATATTTCTGTTCCTGATAGCTGTAAAGATGATCGTTTGGCCTTGAGTTCAGGGAGACGATGATTGAGAGAGCAGCTTTTGTTAAGTAAAAGTGACCGTTAGAATTTTATGCTCATATCGAAATCCCGAGATGATGAGCTACCTCTGTATAGACATAGGAGCAACAAAGACTTTAGTGGGCGTGGGAGAAGAAGACTTCCTATCAGTCAAGAGTTTACACACTTGTGATTTTTTAGAAGATCCCTCTATTGCTTTTCAAGATATGAATTTAGAGGAAGTGGAGATGGCCGGTATAGCCAATCCAGGTCCCTTGGATAGGGAGAAAGGCATCATATATCCACCGAATATAGATAAGGAGAAAGTGAAGATCCGGGACCTTTTCGGAAACTATCTAGATGAGTTCTTTCTGATAAACGATTGTACTGCCGGTGTAGTGGGTGAATACGTGTATGGAGATGATCCCCCTCCTGATATGGTTTACGTGACCATCAGCACGGGCATCGGAGGAGGAGTTATCACCGATGGAAGATCGTTGGAGGGATCATGTGGGAACTTCGCTGAGATCGGTCATCTCGTGGTGGGTGGGGAGAGAAAATGTAGTTGTGGTGGTGAAGGGCACTGGGAATCATACTGCTCAGGAGCGAACCTTCCTGAGTTTGCAGAAGAAATTACAAGTGAAGATTTTGAAAATACTCATTCAGTGTTCGATGCTTATGATAAAGGTGATGAGGGCGCGGAAAAAGTGATAGCTCTGATGAGATCTTATAACGCTAAAGGTATAGCCAATCTTATAAACGCTTATGACCCAGAATTGGTAGTTTTCGGTGGTTCTGTGGCTCTGAACAATTTTGGGGTGGTTGTAGAAGGTCTAGAAGAAGAGATACAGAAAGAAGTTTTAAGTAGGTTACCTGAAATGAGACCCGCTTCTCTAGGGGAAAGATCAGTCCTTTACGGTCTTTTGGCTATTTGCCGTCAAGAAGGTCCGTGTACTTCCATTGCAGGTCTGAAATGATCGAGTTTCTCCGCTCGCTTAGAGTGTTCCTGATCTGATCCCTTTACAGAGAAGTTCCTTTCGACTACGATGGTGTTAGAATATCCTCCGTTATACTGATGATATACATCATGCCTTCTCTCCTTATACTTAAATCTTTGAAGTCAAAATCTAATGGATGATGATTTGCAGCGACAATCTTTGGAAGTTCGTCTTTTGGAAGACCCTTTGAAGAATAATCTCTGACCGATTTTCTTTGATAGATGGATTCGTATCTGTTCAATGATCTACAGTATAATTTTCGGCTCACTTATATCCATCTGCTGACTCTTATTACGAAATAGGAAAGACTTAAGACGGTCTCCACCAATACAACAATTATGATTTTATCGAACTACTTGAAAGCGATAAGATTACCTTCGTTTGGATTGATCATGATAGTATCTGGTTTTATCATAGACGGTATGTACGGGGCTGTAATCGCCGGCGCTGGAGCAGGACTGGTTGCTGGCTCGCTCATCGGCACCCTGGTAGAAGGTACGCCTGGGACGGTAGTAGGAGGTGTCGGAGGATGGTTCTCTGCTATGCCTATTGGATGGTGGATAAGCGGTACCTTAGGAGGATTGATTGGAGGTCTAGTGGGTGTAATAATCGGTATGTTTCTAGGCGGCGTTATACCCGACCTGGATGAAGAGTCTAAGTCGGATTGGTTCTTCGGTTCGACGATCGGAGGAATAACTGGACTTCTCGGTGGTTTGTTCGCCCTCAGCTTTATAGGCGATGGTTTTTTAGGCGCCTCAGGTATGATAGTTGGAGGGAGTTTAGGGGCTGTTTTGATCGGCATCTTCGGAGCTCGTCATCCCAGTTTTGGGATAGGTGCGCTTTTCGGAACCCTTGTAGGTCTCTCCTTTGGAAGCGTACTGTACGTGGCTCTAGGTCTTCTCATAGGTATATCATCTGGTCTTTTGTTTTCAACATATTTTGACTTGAAGAATCGTAACGGCTAGCAATAAAAGTAGCGATATAAAGTTCACCTCTTATCTTTATTCAGGTTTTTCCTCTTCTTCCATCCTCTCCTCTAGTTCGTCTAAGATCTCTTTGATCAGACTTATCACTTCTTCGATGTACTCTCCCGCTCTCTTTTTAGCTATCGATTGCGCTTCCTCTTCGCCGTTTTTAGCTATCAAGTCAGGGGCCGGTGCTATCTCGAGTTCTTCCCTTTCATTCAATTCAGCAAAATTTATCTTTTGATCTTTGTTTATGTAATCTAAAGCGATATCAAACACTAGTTCTTTTTGATTATCAGGATCATCAAAGTAATCCTCACTATCGATCTCCTCTGGTAAGCTTTCGAATTTTTTTGCTATCTTGTCAGTTATCTCTTTTTTCTCAGATTTCGAGAGCATCTTTCCCCCCAGATTTCTACTTATTCTCCCTTCTATCTAGTATACTATACTCAAATTAAAAAAACTTTGTCTAAGAGGTTTACTCTTTTAATATACGTTGAGTTTGATGACCTGAGTTCTATATCCCTTGAAAAAGTACTCGATGATTTTCATACAGAAGAGATTGAGAGAGTAGGTGCCTGCTAGAAAAGATTTTTTTTCTAACATCTAGATGACTGGAGACTAAAAGAGGATCCTCTAAAATCATCTTTTCCCTAAAAAAGGCAGGAACATACCAACCTTTTTCTGATATTCTCGATACTCCTCTCCGAATTCCTCTTCAAGCAACTCCTCTTCTTTTTTGGCAGCAGAATAATATCCTATGATACCTAAAAGCAGCGGTAAGGTAAGATAGCTCTGAAAGATAAACTGAAAACCTACAAAATAATAGCAGTAAGAAGCGTAGAGAGGATGCCTAACCAATTTATGTCCCAGGTCTTTAGAAAGCTCAACAGGGATCCCGTCAGAGATGTAGCTTCCTCCTCTTGCTATTCTGCCTAAATTATTGACGGCAGTAGCAACTATTACAGATCCTATACCTATCAATTGAAACGTGTTACTGTAAGGAAATGGGAAAACCCATCTTTGAAAGAACTCTGAACCGATCAGCAGTTGATAAAAAGGCCAGATCAGGAAAATCACAAAAAAATACAAAGTCGTAAGGACGATGATCGAAGTGATGATGGTCCCTTTTATAGTTGAGTAACTATCTCTTAAACTTTTATTTCCAGGTTCTTCAGAAGTCCTCCTTAAAGATTTATAGATATATGGTAAATGGACTATCAAATATGCTCCAACATTGAGAGCGAGGAACACCGCTAAAGTATCATAGTCCAACATCGGATCAACCTCAACTTTTTTTGAGACTATAAGTCTATCACTTATTTTAGTTTCTTTCGGGCCTCTTGATCCTCAGGTCAATCGCAATCTACTAGAAACTCAATAATTTTCAATCGCATTCTTGTATGTAATTCTAGATAAATCTAGATCAACCAGAACTTTTTTCTTTTTCATTCCTCTTTAAGGGATCTAGGCAGTCCTGATCTACTTATTGATCATCTGATGAAACATAGGTTGGTAACGATAGGATATGTGTAGAAACACCCACAGCTATGACCAGCAACAAAACTCGTATGATAAACATATTTACGACGTAAAAAGCTGAGAACAAGATGGAGGTCCATAGAGCGAAAAGGACAACGGATTTGACCTTTAAGGATATCCCCTTTCCCTCCATGTAGTTCGTTATGTAATCCCCGAACAATCTGTTGTTCATAAGCCACTCGTGGCATCTCTTGGAACTCTTTGAATAACATGCGGCAGAGAGAAGCAAAAATGGTGTTGTAGGTAATAGACGTACAACTATACCTACCATACCGATTAATAAGAAAAAAGTCCCAGCGATCAATAATATGCCTCTAACTAGAGGATTAGGCGATATCTTGAGGGTATGGTCACCATCTATGATCTCATCATAGGACATATCCATCTGTGATAGATAATAAGACAGCTTTAATTATAAAAAATGTTTTGGAGATTATTAAGTAGATAGAGTCGATGTTTTTTTGATAGAGATCACCAAACTTCCTGTTATACGCGTTTGTGATCCATACTGCTATCTTTATTTCACTTTGTTCTGAATTGGATCAAAGTTCTTTAACCATCGGATCGGAACCATCAACTTACTTATACTTTTATTCTATGTAATCGATCGGTGGAAAGATGGATGAAGTAAGAGAATGGTTTCATAGAAAGAAAAGATCTGAAACGGTTGAAAATCTGAGAGATAATGACTTTGAAGTCATCTCATGTTCTTCCGCTGAAGAAGCTAAGAATGAAATCCTAAATATCATCCCTGACGATTCTTTGATAGGTATAGGTGGCTCTGTGACCCTACGTGAAATAGAGCTCCCTGAAGAACTAGAAAGCCGAGATGTAAAGGTAGCCAATCACTGGAAAGCCCATGAGGAAGGTAAAAGTGCTGAAGAGGTGAGGAAGATCAGAGAACAGCATCTGAACTCTGATATATTTCTGACAAGTACCAATGCGATCACACACACCGGAAAATTGGTGAATATAGATGGTACAGGACAAAGAGTAGCGGCCATGATCTACGGCCCCAAAAAGGTGATCATCGTGGCTGGGACCAATAAGATCTGTGAGGATCTACATGAAGGTGTAGAAAGAGCTAGGAACGTCGCTGCTCCGATGAACGCTAAAAGGTTGGACCTGGATACGCCGTGCGTAGAAACAGGAGAGTGTGAAGATTGTGAATCGGATGATAGGATCTGCAAGGTGACTACGATCCTAGATAGAAAGCCTCATGATACTGAGATAATTATAGTCCTGATCGACAAGACCCTAGGATACTGAAGTATAGATCAAGATGAGTCATCTGAACAAAGATGATATGCCAGGCCCGCTAAGAGTTTCACTCCGGTCTTTAGATCGCTCTCTTCAAAATCAAAGTTTTTAGTGTGGGCTTCCCCGGCCGTTTCCGTACCGAGCTTTATAAAAGTGGCTAGTCCTCCTTGGTCTTGTACCCTCATCATAAAGTATGTGAAGTCTTCACTTCCCCCTCCTTCAGACATATCTTCTTTTACCTCATCGATATCATCGATCGCATCAGCTACGGTTTTTACTATTTCTTCCAATTCTCTATCACTCTCTGCACTTTCAGCAGACCCCATCTTTTCTATTTCTAATTCCAGATCGTACATCTCTGCAGTTTTTTTGAAAATGGTCTGGGCTCTCTCATACATGTATCCGTTCAATTCAGAAGTTTCTCCCCGTGTCTCTACTTTTAAATCTGCCTTTTCGGGGATAACGTTTCGGCCACTTCCAGCCTCGATCTTTCCCACATTTATCCTTGTTCGTCCCTCGCTGTGTCTCGATATAGCGTACAAATTTTGTATAGCGTTGGACGCGGCTAAAAGAGCGTTTTTTCCTTTTTCAGGTTTAGATCCAGCATGAGCAGCTGATCCAGTCAGGTGGACATCGAATTTTTCTGTAGCGAGAAATCCTTTTCTTCCCGGGGAGATCTCACCGCTTTTTATTGAGTTACCTCCAAGATGCAAACCAAATAGATAGTCAACGTCATCGACTATGCCAGCTTTCATCATCGACTTTGCCCCTCTCACTCCTTCCTCAGCGGGCTGAAAGATCAATTTGATCGTCCCAGAAAATTCATCTTTTATCTCCATCAATAATTCTGCGAGTCCCAATCCGATACTGGTATGTCCGTCATGTCCGCAGGCGTGCATCGCATCTTCATTTATGGATGCGAAACCCTTTCTAGCGGGAAGGTGATCTTCAGAGGTACTCTCTTCGACTTCGACCGCATCTAGATCAAATCTGAAAGCTAGTGTGGGTCCTGGTCCATTCTTTAGGATACCCATAACTCCAGTAAAACCACCCTGGAACTCTTCGAGATATTCTGTTGAAGCTCCTTGATCTTTTGCTCTTTTATAATGTTTATCTAGTTCTTTTTCTGGTGGGACTCCCATCCTGCTTTCTTCATCGATGACCTCTTCTCCCATCTTGAGCTGATAACCTAGTTCATCTAAACGTTCAGCAACTAAAGAAGCAGTCCTGAATTCTGTCCAGCCCGCTTCAGCATGTTTATGAAAGTCTCTTCTATACTCGATCAGTCTTTCTTCTAACTCATCTGCGAGCTTACCGATCTCTTCGTAAACCATGATATCTATCTCCTTAAAGATCAAAGGACTTGAAGTGATAAAAACTTAAGGAAGATGAAGAGGATAGCGTAATAGGAGAAAACCTAAAGTTGGATAGTAAGATAGTCCTTAGAGGGATATAGGTATGCATTTCGAGGTCAGAGAGTTCACAGATGAAGATCTATCTGGAGTCGTTAAGGCTTTTGTAGAAGGTTTTGCTTCAAGAGATAAAATTGTTTATAGATTGAGCAGGTTCGATCCGGGCTTGATAGAGGATGTAGTGAGATTATTCATCGAAGCTGGTGATCTAGTGCTTGTTGCAGAGAGTGAAGGAAAAGCTCGGGGCATCTTGGTGGGTGATCTTTCTAATAGTTTTCGATCAGAAGATCTATACCGGTCTCTCAGTATCTTTGCTTCGAGTTCTCTAAAGATCTCGGATCATCGAACGATTTTTTCCCTCTTTGATGGGGTGATGTATGCTTTCCAATTTTCGCTTCATTATACCTCGGTACCTTCGATCCTTCTTCTCACTTCTCAGAAGGGCTTTAGAGAGGGTATAGGTACGGCTTTGATGGATCGCTGGATAGAGGAAGTTAAAAGGGAAGGATACGATTCAACGATAGTGGGTACCGATGAAAGGTTGAATTGGCGATTTTACGAGAGATATGGGTTTGAAAGAAACAAAACTTTCAAACTAAGACCAAGACCGATATCCAGACCGAGTGAAAAGATCGATGGATTCATCTACAAGTATGATATCATCTCTTCAAACTCTTTTTGAAGGAATTTAGTGAAGAGGAAAGGTTTAAAAGATTATGACTCTAGTTAGAAAAATCACTGATCGACCTAGATAACCCAAAGAACTAATTATACATTCTTTCATATTAAATAGGTAGTGCTGATGAGGAAACCATATAACGGGACCGAGGACAACGACAGAGATATTCCAGGAAACGGAGTAGGAGAAGGTGGATCGATACCCTCCGGTTTTTCCCCATCCCAATATCTTTCTGATATGGAAAAGCCAGGTTTCCTCAAGATGATCAGAATCGGAGGACTCATTGCTATGATACCACCTCTACTCATAGGCACTATTGTCGCGTTCCGCATTCAAGGGAATGTAGACCTTACTTCGTTTTTACTGGCCTGCATCGTTGGCTTCAGTCTTCACATATCCATGAACGTCTATAACGATATATACGATACTGAGCAGGGCTCTGATACCTTAGAATCAAGTAGAAGTCTATTCAGTGGCGGCTCAGGGGCTCTGATCGAAAATCCGGGGCTCAAAGACAAGATGCTGTGGATATCTAGGTTTGGAATACTTATCGCTTTCTTAGGTACGCTGGGACTATTATATCTCCTCGAGACTGGATTATGGCCTGGCATGATATCTGTTTTCGGTTCAATGGCATTTTTGAGCAAGTTCTACACCGCTGAGCCGATAAAACTCGCATACAGAAGCCTAGGTGAGATAACTGTCTGGTTCGGATTCGGACCTCTAGCAATACTTCTAGCTACGACCGCCCAAGGAGTAGGCTTTGACCACCTTGTGCTTTTAACGATGCCCATCACAGGTCTCAGTACTTTGACTTTCTCGTGGGGAGGCGAAATGGCCGACATGCCCTACGACAGAGAAGCAGGAAAAATAGGTCTAGCTATAAGGATAGGTATAGAGAAGAGCGTATATGTTTTAGCCGCCTTACACATCCTTATAATCCTGAACGTGTACGTGATCTCACAGATAACAGGAACAGGTCACTTTATGTTCGTACCGCTGATCCCCTATGTGATATCGGTCTCTATCGCTTTTAAGACGCTTCTTGAGGATCCAAGCGACAGGAAAAACATACTGAAAGGGACAAAGATCAATTTCATAGGCTTTTTGATCTTTTCTGCTGGGATAATTTTTTCATTTGCTTTTCTGATCTTGTGATATCGCTGCAGGAATAAAATAATCAGACAGGTATATAGACAGTTGATTTTGTTATGACGTGCGGTGGATATCAGCAGGATTTTATCCTTCGATCTCCTTTCGGAATTTATTAAATTCCGAGGACCATCAGAAGGTTTTCTGATTTGGTCTCGGTTTTGAACCTCAAAATCCATCGTTGTTGATATATGAACCATCCATCGCAGTTGAGGATTAAGAGGGATAAATCAACCATATTTGATATATGAACTATAGTTGACGGAAGGAGTTGATAACAAGATCTAGATAGGTGTTGTGTCAACCGGAGATGATAATTATTATGTGCGGTAGATGACGGAGCAGATATTCAAGGGCTTTCTCTTTTGGTACTTTTCCCATCACATCGGCATTCTCATCTACGTGATAGAGATGCTCCATCGCGTTTTTTAGATTACGTCTTGATCTTATATTTTTTATTTCTTTATGATTTTCTAAAACACTATACAGAGTTGAGAGTTAGGAAGTAAAAAAAGAAAGAGAAAAGATTTTGAAAGTTTCTATTCAGGCAGGTATGGTAATACTACAGCATCTATGACGTGTATTACTCCATTAGCCGCTTCTACATCAGTTACTATGATGTCAGCTTCTCTACCTAGATTGTCGGTCAATACGCCTCCATCCTGCATAAGGAATCCGTCTCGTCCTCTTCTAAGTGTATTGATCTGCTCTTTTTCTACAACGTCTTCAGCATAGAGTCTGCCGTTTGCGATGTGGTATAATAGTACATCTTCCAAGTATTCTGGATTGTCTAGTAGGAAATCTATCAATTCATCCAACTCTAGATCTAGTTCATCAGCAAGAGCTTCAAATGCTGAGTCTGTTGGTCCGAATACTGTTCTTTGTCCGTTACCTGTAAGGATATCTGCAACCTTTGGTGTTTCTGTCACAGCAGCTATAAGTATATCGAATTCGCCTTCAAAAGCTCCATCTTCTTCCTCATTGACTGCAACTACGACATCGACGATATTATCTCCAGGTGGTCCCTGATTTGGAGGACCCCTTGCTATTGCTCCAGTATTAGCTATCGCTATCCCTGTGATCATCATCAGACTTATCACTACAGCAGCTAGAACTTTTCCTTTCATATTATTTCACCCCCTTTTTAAGTTCTAAACATATAGATGAATGAGGTAGTATTTAAAGGCATGTTCAAATTTTTTTCAAACTCTATCTAAGAAGAATTTTATATTCACTCTATTTGAGGTGTTGCTTTTCTAAAGAATTGAAAGATTCAGAGGATAAACATTTGGAGATAAACTGGAGCGAGGTGGCGAGACAGTCGTTCAGGGAAAAACTGACCGATCTCGAGTTCTTTGAAGAATTCAAGAGTAGGAGTGAGTTGACAGAAGAAGAGGCTATAGAACTAGGGAAAAAAGTGAACTTACGGATAAGGAAGCTGAGGAGATCAGTGACAAGATCAAAGAAGGTATCGCTAGAAGGCATGGATCAGTCAAATGAAATTTGTTATCGATTTTGATTTCTTTTCTTATCCAACAACTTTTTAAGTGCGTATTACATATGAGTACATAGTGTTTTAGATGAGCACGAAAAATTTGAAAAATGTACAGGCAAGGGTCTCTGAGGAACTGTACGAAGAGATCGATAAGAGGATCGAATCAGGTATGTACGCGAGTAAAAGCGAGGTCATAAGAGAAGCGCTTAGAAAAATGTTCGCGGAGCAGAGCAGGAACTTTTTGAGAGAATTAGCCGAAGAAAAAGATCTTTCTGAAGAAGAGATGCTCGAGGAATGGATAAAAGTGAGAGAAGGAGCCTAGGATGATAACCGTCTTTGTCGATACTAATGT